>OKRS01000229.1_pt1 | contig 43877 bp, 38 predicted proteins | sample 1601191 | NCBI WGS metagenome assembly OKRS01 (sample SAMEA3541509, study PRJEB24748) | human gut metagenome | biome: human gut; feature: human-associated habitat; material: faeces | place: China | collected 2012
AAGCAAGCTTGATTGCATTCGCCTTGCACGATGATTCAGCCCGCCCTTGCTAAATCCGAAACCAGAGTTAATAAAAAGATTAACGAAAAAGATTAATGGTCGATTAATGAAACTTTAATGTTCAAAAACCTAAGCGCGAAGCGCGCCTTAATGTTCATTCCTGTCTGTTCAACAAATTACGATAAAAAAGTATAATCTTCTATAGTAAGATTATACATTGACATATTTAGGCTGAAAATCAAGTGTCTATGCGATTAACAAAGAAATATTTGTTAAAATAATCGGCATAATTTTGCAAATAGCCGCAAGAAATCGGGGTAAAGACGATAATAAATAAAAGAAAAACCGTATTTTTGTACCGAAATGACTATCTTACTATAGAAGATAATACATGGGCTGACTGATTTATGAGGCTACAATGTAGCAATGGAGTAAGGATTTCAAGTCCAATTTAAACATTTTTCCTCCTTTGTTAAAAACGGAGGTATCAAAAATGTGATCTTATGAACAATGTTATTGTAAGACAGGCATGGCCATCACAGGTGATGGCAGCCAACAGTGACATAAAGTAGATAAAGAAAATGACGCAGGTTAGCTCGCTTTCTTCCTCTACAGCCGACGTAAACGATCTATATCACGACAAGCGTTTACCAAAGGGCATCCACATAATCGGAGCTGATGATGAATCGGTTTCGAAAGTGGGAGGAATACCCAAAAACGAAGAAGAAAGCGGCCACACAGAACAGGAACTTCCTTGGGGATACATCTTCATACAGCACATGTCTGCCGAGAAGTTTGAGGAGAAACTGGAAACACGAAAACTTGAAGGCGATTTCAAGCCCAAGTGCTTCATCCACCGCACCATTCGATATAAGAAAAAGCCGAATGGAAAGGGTGTTATGAAAGAAGAAAAACCCTCGGTGAGCGGTCTCGTATTTTTGCAAGGCAGAACAGAACAGTTAAGGTCTTTTTTGATACATAATTTTCCACAATACTTTTTGGTAAACGATTGCTGCACAGGCAAGCCAGCCGTTATTGCAGACAGCAAGATGCGTCCTTTCATGAAAATAATGAGAGACGAACCAGAACGAGTAACATTTCTACGCGATCCTTTCGTGAAGTTTGCAAGAGACCACGTGAAACTGCGTGTGCTAACAGGTATCTTAGCTGGACAAGAAGGCTATGTGGTACGCATTCTGCGTGACCGCCAGCTTGTGATGGACTTTGGCGGCAATGCCATCGCCATCTGCGATGTACATAACGAGGACTTCCAAATTGCCGAATAGTGTTGACACTGAAGTCGTCTAAACTTTTATGAAGTTCAAGATTTTCCTTTATTTTTGAAGTATCATTAGCACGGTGAAGCTTCATAGCAGTTCAGTTTGGAACAACCTTTGTAAGTTTTTCAAAAAATCTTTGAGAGTTGCAGAGATTATCCTTCACTCCTACCCTCTTGTATCGGACTGGAGTAGTCCACAATGTTAATTTACAATCGAATTTTTAACAAAGTCAATAAAGGTAGGCACTGAAAAGTGCCTGCTCTTTGGGGGATGCCCTAAATTTACAGCTAAGCATCGCAAATGAAAACAGTATGGGTAATATTTGAAAATCAGTGTCAAAAATCTTATTAAGATGGAAGATATACTCTATCTTTGCGTAAAATAAAAATGCTTATATTATGACAACATTGACATTAGAAATAGATAGCCCTTCTATCCTAACACATTTGAAAGCTGTGTTAAAGGCAATTCATGGAGTTAAGATATTAAATGTAAACAATGCAGCATCCGATGAAAACATAGATTCAGAACAGCCGAATGATGTAACCATAGCTGCTATGAAAGAAGCTAAAGAGGGCAACGATGCGGGTGTTGTTTGCATGGATAGTTTAGAACGTTTCATGTCTTCAATGAACTGAGTATGAAGGAAGTTCGTAAAACTTCCCAATTCAAGAAAGACTACAAGCGTTTTAGTAAAGACCTTAATAAGGTTAAGTTACTATTCTCAATTGTAGAAAAACTTGCAAAGGGAGAAGATCTTCCATCTGAGTTTTAACCTCATCAATTGAAGGGTGAGTGGAAGGACTATATGGAATGTCACGTTGAAGATGATTATCTTCTTATTTGGTACGACAAAGAAGAAAACATTATAAAACTAGTTCGTCTTGGGTCGCATTCAGAATTGTTTGGAAAGAGAAAGAAGCGATAACGAACCCATTTTACGAGATATGCTCTGCGCCTTAGTGGGTTGGGGATTCAAAATCCGTATTATTACATTATACTTATAATTGTTACAGAATATCAATGATTTATGGCGTTGTTGGCTTAAAATTCGTACAGAAAATTCAGAATTTTGAACACCTACCTGTACTGGAAATATTAAAGGATAAAAACTAAAGCTAATGATGATTGAAGAAACATTTCCATCAGTATTTGCAGTCTTTGATTACCTTAAGTCTAAAGGTTGGGGAGGCTTCTATCATACAAATCCTCATTTTGAAGTCATGCAACTTGCCGAGAATCAGCTTGCTGCTTGTCCGATGCCGATGAACCCTTTATATAGAGGCCAAAATGCAATTTACACACCATGTAAGCCTTCGTTATATAGAGGGAATTGGACAAAAGAGCAATCTTTAGAACGCCTAATACAGTTAAATGACTTTAAGGCTATATTGCAAGAAAATCCCCAGATTAAAGATTTGGAGCAAGCAAATTTAGTGGTTAATTATGAAGCTTTAGCACAACATTATGGAATAGCAACCAATATGATGGATATGACTAACAGTCCATTAGTAGCAGCATTCTTTGCGACGACAAAATACAATGCTTTGACAGATAGTTATTCTCCAATTCTTAATACAGTATCTAAAGGCATAATTTATTTCTCTCCAACTGGAGATATGTTGAATTTTTCGAACAACAATAGAATATGGCCAATTGGACAAGAGGCACTACGACGTCCTGGCGAGCAACGTGCTTACGCCATGGTTGTGGATGAGCATTCAGATTTCAATATGGCGCATTTTACATTTTGGCATAATCCAGAAAGTTCTCTACGTGTATGGGAACTGACGCAAGGAGGACAATTGTTATTTCCTTTTGATCCTATGGCAGAAAAGGTTCGTATAATGAAAAGATACAGGATATATAGTTTAGACGCATTAAGGAATGCCTACGAATCAAATAATGATTTTGCCGAATCTTTTGAAAAAGCACGTAAAATAATGGAAAAAAGTGGCTGTACTTTTCTCAATTCTCTGCCATTTTCGTATACAAAGGAAGAAATACGCTATATAACTGATTTATACCATAAAATGTATCCAGACAGTTTTGGTAATAACGCCCTATAAAACAAAATACAAAAGACGAGAGTCTTGAATTATTCAGCGGTAGGTGCATGACGTATCGTCAAACTTCAAACAAGGCTTGAATTGCATTAAAAGGTTTTAGCTGTTTTTCTTAGCTGTCTTAGAATCTCGTCACTCGTGCGTTTCTTGTTTAAAGGGATACTACTTTACTGTAAGCAGTCAAATTAGGGATTATCTCTGAAGTTCAGATCTTTGCGCTGAACAAAAATTAAAAAAATGTACAGCAACGAAAATTTAGAACGCTTTTATTTCAAGTACCAAACATAGGCTTTACCTCATGGTCAATCCCTTCAGTCATTTTTCTTGAACAATAAAGTGCTTACCTACAGCACGCAACAACTCATTTCATTTTGGAAGTGATTTAGGTGCTCAAATGGCAGCTACTTACCATAGTATCATTAGTACGGTGAAGCTTCATGGCAGTTCTGTCTGGAGCTACCTTGGTAAATTTTTCAAAAAAATCTTTGAGAGGTGCAGGGATTATCCTTCACTCTTACCCTCTTGTATCGGACTTGAGTAGTCCACAATGTTAATTTACAATCGAATTTTTAACAAAATCAATAAAGGTAGGCACTGAAAAGTGCCTACTCTTTGGGATATGCCCTAAATTAACTGCTTACGTCTAAATTTATGTTTCTCTATCTCCTCAACAGAGAGTTATTAATGATAGATTAACTGTTCATTAAAGATGATTAATGTTATGACACAACAACAATTTAACGACTTGCTCCAAGCTCTTCGCAAGGAGGCAATGTCAAATATGATAAAGGCTTCTATTCGACAGCATTTCCAAGAACCTTTAGCCACTCAATACTGTCAAAAGTTTGATGATTTCAAGATGGTTGTTGACTTATTGGAATATAAGGCTAAGCAGAATGGAAGGTAAAGTAAGAAGTTATATGCCAACATATTCGATAAGTGAGAACAATGCAAGCTTGCTTTTAAATTGTTGAGCGAAGAATTTTTGTGCCAACGAGTGCAGAGCCAAACTTGTTTAAGCTATGCCGAGTGCAGCCGAAAATCACTTGCGTGTAAAATGTATGAAATACTTAATAAACAAGTGAAACTTATAACATCTCAATATATAGGCACTTGCAAAAGTGCCTATACAAAGGGCTATGCCCTAAATTGAGTACTAACTTAAATTCAATATATAGGCACTTGCAAAAGTACCAATACAAAGGGTTGGCCCTAAATTGAGTACTAACTTACAAAGGAAAATAAAATGAGTAATAATTTTAAGTGTGTATCCTCTCTCGTAGTATTTCGAAAGATGTATGAGGGTAGGCAGAGCATATATGCTATAATAGCAGAGTTTGCTAAAATAATAATAATTTCACAAAACCTGACTTATTTTGAATTGAATGAAATGTGCAATCTACTCAAAAATGAGTTTGGATTATGGATTGTTCCTGCAGTTCTTAAAACTGCTCTAAAAAAGTTGGATTTTCTTAAACGTGAAAAGAATGTATATACTCTGGACAGACTTTTGTCGTCAGACAATGTAAAAGAGATTAAAGAGCAAATTGAGCAATCCAAGTATATAGTTTCTTCCATTATAGATGAATATATAAATTACAAAAAAGAAAAGAATAAAGTAGGGTGCATTGATGAGCCGTCTACCAAGGAAGAATTTTGCAAATTTATTATTGATGGAAATGCTATAGAAGATGTTGATACTGGAATAATCTCTGCTTTTATTGTAGAAAGAAAAGGTCGTGCAGATTTTGAGCAAGCATGTAAATATATACGTGAAGGACTTGTTATTTATAATGGTTTGTCTTATAATGCAGATGGAGAACTTCTAGAAAAAATAGATACCCCATTGACAGTTTATTTGGAAACGGAAATGTTATTTCATGCGACGGGGCTTAATGGCACATTGTTCAAGAGTTTATTCTCAGATTTCTATCAAGTTGTTTCCGAAATTAATATGGCTACCAATAAACAATATGGGAAGAATATGATATCTTTAGCTTATTTCCCAGAAACAAAGAAAGAGGTAGATAACTATTTTGGGCAGGCTGAGAATATAATTGAAAACAACAGGCAGATTGATCGTTCTAAACCAGCAATGGATATTATTTTGAAAGGATGTAATAGTGTTGCAGATGTGAAGCAAAAAGAAATCGAGTTTTGGCGTGATATTGATGGAATGGGCATAAAGATAGATGAGATGTCATTTGATCTTAGCAAAGATTATTATGCGAAATATAATTTATCTGGAGATGAAGATTTTGTTGATTCAAAAACTGAGGATGACAAAAAGAAAGCTTATGATGTAGGGCAAATGATGTCTAAGGTTAACTATCTTAGAAGACGTACTAATACCAATATTTTTCGTTTAGTTAAAGCTATTATTCTAACAGGAAGTCGTAAAACTTTATGTCTGAGTGATAAAAATACGCAACAGCAAAATGTGCCATTTGCTACAACTTTGAGTTATTTGACAAACCGCTTTTGGTATTCATTGCATAAGGGTATTTTTAAGGACGGAACAATAGTACCAGGGACAAATGTCTTTACAATGGCAAAAATCGCATTTAGCCAAAGGGTAAATGAAGGACTTCTCTCAGAATATAAAAAGGTCAAACTACAGTTTGATAATGGAACGATAACACAAGAGCAAGCTAATGCTTTAATTGCAGGATTAAAAGTTGACTTTTTAAAGCCAGAGAGTGTTACAAAAGAATTGGTTGATGAAGGCTTTTGTTTTGATATTTTTAATGGAGAAGCCATTGAGTTGGCTAAAGCTGAACAAATGTTGGAACGTCAGCAACATTCTGAAGAAATTTCTCAGAAAGAGAAAGAGCTTTCTATAAAAAATCAAGCATTAGTCAAACTCTTAAAAGAGAAAAATGAACAAGAGCGTGATAAATATAATGAAGAAATAAGAGAGTATGTTGATTCAAAGGAAGAAACTGTAGAAAGACAAATACATATAAGGACGATAAAGCAAATATTAATAGTTATTGGGTATATATTATTTTTTGGAGTTCTAATTGTATTTTCCTATTTGTCTATAGAAAAACTGCTGGGTGGCTTCTTCTTGATTTTAGCATTGATGCTTCCTCATGCGGAAAGATTTATTCGTCCTTTTGTAAATACTTCTATTTGTGAAGCTTTCAAGTGGGTGTTTTCTGAAGATACACGCAATAAATACGAAGAACAATTAAGAAAAGAATATGAGAAGGATAATCTAAAGCCAGAGTTGTCTCTTTCAAAAATTGAAGATTATATTGAAGAATAGTTATGTCCATTCAATCATCAAACAACAACACACGCATAGCCAAGAACACATTACTTCTTTACTTCCGTATGCTATTTACAATGGCTGTGTCTTTATATACAAGTCGTGTGGTCTTAAATACATTAGGAATAGAGAATTTCGGTATTTATGGCGTAGTTGGTGGTATCGTGACCCTTTTTGATTTTCTTAATGCTTCAATGTCAGGATGCACCTCACGCTTCTTAACATTTGAGTTAGGAAAGAAGAATAAGAAAGACCTTTGTGATACATTCAGTACCGCTATGTATGTGCATATAATTATAGCATTGTTGGTGCTTTTTGTTGCCGAACCTGTCGGAGTTTTGTTTATGCATACAAAGATGCAAGTGCCGCCTGATAGAATGGAAGCTGCTCAGATTGTGTTTCATTTATCGGTACTGTCAATGATGATAAATGTGACGCAGGTGCCTTACAACGCAAGTATCATATCGCATGAGCGTATGGATGTTTATGCTTACGTTGAGATAGTAAATGTTGTATTGAAATTACTAATAGTATTTTTACTTCAAATAGGTCATTTTGACAAATTGATTTTGTACGCAGTATTGGTGTTCCTTGTTAGTGTTTTAATAGCAATGTTCTATCGTGTATATTGTATTCGTAATTTTTCGGAATGTCATATGCATAAAGTATGGCGTCCTGACATATTAAAGAAGATGCTTGCATTTTCGGGTTGGGATTTGTATGGAAACCTGAGTGTAACTATGCGTACACAAGGGGTAAATATGCTTCTTAATATGTTTTTTGGGCCCATTATGAATGCAGCAGCGTCCATAGCATCACAAGTACAAGGTGCTGTGATGGCATTTGCTCAAAATGTAACGATGGCTGTGCGCCCACAGATAATAAAACGGTATGCGGCAGGAGAGATGGTTTCTATGGTTTCGTTAGTTCGTAATGCTGTAAAATTGAATTTCCTCGTAATATTGTTAATAACCACTCCTCTTATAACAGAACTTCATTACATATTGAACTTGTGGCTTGAACAAGTTCCTCCTAATGCTGTGACGTTTTGCTCTTTCACACTGTTGTTTAATTTCTTTTCAAATCTATCGATTTTACTCGTAACAGGAGTTCATGCAACAGGTAAGATTTTTCGTCCGAGTTTCATTAATGGTAGTTTATACCTACTTGTCGTTCCTATATCATATATATCATTTAAGTTTGGTGGGGCAGCATGGACTTCATATCTATTCAACGTCTTGGCTGTATTTATTGGAATGTTGAGTAATGCCTATACACTTAATTTATATGTTCGAGAATTCCCATTAGGAAAATTTTTGTTGAAAGACTTGTCACCATGTTTGGTGCTTATGGTTTTAGTTTTTGTTATTACTTTTCTAATAACAAATGTAATGCAGGAAAGTTTCATTCGTTTGGTAGTGGTATGTGTTATATCAACTTTATTAATATCAGTCATAGGCTATAGATTTATATTACCTGTGAGTATTCGAGAAAAAATAATAGAGAAAATTAAAAATAAAATATGGAAAAAAGAGATTTAGTTTCAATAGTAACTCCATGCTATAATACTGGTGCATACATACATCGTCTATTAGATTCTGTTTTGGGACAGACTTATCCGAATATAGAGATGTTTGTGATAGATGATGGTTCAAACGATAATTCTGGTGACGTCGTTGAATCATATATACCTAAGTTTGAAAGCAAAGGTTATAACTTAACTTTAATACGCCAACAGAATTCAGGACAGAGTGTAGCTGTTAAGGAGGGAATGAAATATATAAATGGAAAATATTTTGTCTGGCCAGACAGCGATGATTTTTATGCATCTTCTGAAGCCATAGAAATAATGGTAAACAAATTAGAAGAACTTGGTGAGGAATATGCCATGGTCAGAACACAAGAGAATTTATTAGAAGACGAGACCTTTAAAATAATTGGTTGTAATGGAAAAGATGCTTCAGTAGAAGCTGAAAGGCGAGTTTTATTTGAAGATTGTCTGTACTGTAAAAACAATTTCTTCTTTTGTTCTGGTGCGTATATGGTAGAATTTCAAAAACTTGGAAATTCGACAGCACTTGATATATATACTGATAAAAATGCAGGTCAAAATTGGCAATTATTGCTACCGTTACTATACAAATATAAATGCTACACAATTAAAGAGCCTTTATATAATGTTGTTGTCAGATTGGCTTCCCATAGCCGAGGGCAATATTATGGATACGAAAAGATGCTGACTAAAATAACTTCTTATGAGCAGACAATCCTTGAAACTCTAAAAAAAATTCATGGTATGTCCGAGATTGAGAGAAACAAATACGCAACTGAGATAATGAAGAAATACTGTAGAGAAAGAGTTTTACAATCTTTTATCTATCATAAGAAATCAGATTTTGATACATATTATGAAAAAGCGTTGAATCTTGGCTGTATAGGTAACAAAGAACGATTGTGTAAGGCATTTTTTTATACACCAATTATTGTTAAGGGAATGTTTTTTATCAAAAATAGAATTCTACGATGATTTCAATTCAACATAAGAAAGACTGTTGCGGTTGTAGTGCTTGTGCCTCCATTTGCCCTAAGCAATGCATCACAATGGTGGAGGATAATGAAGGATTCCTTTATCCTAAAGTTAATGAAAGTACTTGTGTGAACTGTGGGCTTTGCGAAAAGGTGTGCAACGAACTGCACCCTTATGACAAGCATGAACCTCTGAAAGTACTTGCTGCTATCAATAAGGATGAAGAGATACGATTAAAAAGTTCTTCAGGAGGCATATTCTATATATTAGCAGAGAAAACTATCAAAGATGGTGGTGTGGTGTTTGGTGCACGCTTTGACGAGAACTGGCAAGTGTTCATCGACTATGCAGAGGACATGAAAGGCGTAGAAGCCTTTATGGGGTCGAAGTATGTGCAGGCACGGGTAGCGAGTGCATATAAAGACACAAAGCGTTTCCTTGCAGAAGGAAGAAAAGTGCTTTTCTCTGGTACGCCATGTCAGATTGCGGGACTTCGTAAATACCTTCGTAAGCCGTACGAAAATCTGTTGACTGTTGATTTTATATGTCATGGTACACCAAGCCCTAAGGTCTGGGGTATGTATCTCGATGAGGTGATAAAAAGAGAAAAGTGCATCAGCAGCATAGAGTTTAGAAACAAGAAGGAAGGATGGAAGAACTTTAGTTTTAACCTCAGATACAACGAGGATGATAAGACAATATCTATGTTGTCGCCTTTCTCGCAAAATCATTATATGAAGGCGTTTCTGCAAAATATAATCCTACGTCCTTCGTGTTATGACTGCAAAGCAAAGGGATGCAGCAGTCAAAGTGATGTTACCATAGCTGACTTTTGGGGAATAGAAACAGTCTTTCCCGACATGGATGATGACAAAGGGACGGGGCTTGTATTTATCAATACCGATGAAGGTAATGAAGCATTTGATTTTTCACAGGTGAACGTGAAGGAAACAACTTACGAACGTATAAAGCCTTTTAATTCTGCATGTTACCGTTCGCCAAAAGTTCATCCAAAACGGAAGTATTTCTTTAATCGTTTAGAAAAAGATAATTTGATAGACTTGATAAATGATTGTACCAAACCAACTCTCAAACAAATGGTTCGGTTGTTAATCGTCAAATGCAAACGGTTAGTCAAGAGATTGCTCAGGGGGGGGGGTAAACGAGAGGCATTGTGTAGATAACTGGGTAACAGATAAAAATACGATTATGCTTCCAAAAAATCCTCATATCGCATTTGTTTGTTTTAGGTGCAAGGATAAAGGATGGAAGAAATATAATGTTGAGATAAGAATAAGTTTATAGTAGGTTCTATTAGCATGAATCAGAAATTCTTAAATATACTTACTATTTTATTGACCGTTATCCTTTCGGGATTGCAGATGTTGCCAAACGAGTCAAATAATACCGTTTTACAATGGCTAAATACTTATCTTTATTGGATAGCTGGAACGTCGGCTGTAATTGTATTGCATATAATTGATTTATACAGAGGCCGTGAACGCCATATAAAAGAATGGTTGGTTACGTTTTTAAAACACATATTGGATGAACATCTTGCTGGTGAGATTTACCATACTCGCATTAGCATTTTAAGAGTTGAGCGCAGATATAAAGTCTTTTTCAAATCTTTATTTCATTTTGTGTTCAGGAAATTCTGTAATAATTTCAAAAATGCAACATGGAAAAATTCTTTTAAAGACATAGCTGTACATATCATGTCCGACTATCTTACTGTATATGTGAGGTATAGTTACCCTAAGGCGAAACACAGTCATGTTTATTTCCGGTTATCAGATAAAGCTAATCGTAATCAGTTCAATGGTATTGCTAACAAATGTCTTGAAGAAGGGGTTTCGCAATTTGTTCATACAATTGATATCAGTGGTATAGATGTAACACGATCGTTTGACAAGTTGTCAAGTAACGAAAAAAATAAAGTTAGGAAATATATGAAAGAATCTTATTTTGCTTCATCATTCTACAGCAGTTTACGCCTTATGCATCGTATTTCAAATAACTTATATGCAGTACCAATAGCGTTGAGTGACCAAAGTATTTGGGGCGTTGTTGTTATTGAATGTAAGCAATGATAAGTGTGATTTTGATTATGTAAATAAGAATGACAATGGATATGACAACTTTTTATTCAAGTATTCGAATATTATTGAAGAACAGATTGTTATAATTACAGATTCTAACAATACCATCATGACGATTGGACGTAAATCAGGTTGTATTTATGCATACCAATTCAAACAAGAAATAGGTTTGTCAGAATTTAATGAAATAAGAGATGCAGCCCTAAAAGATCATAATGGAGTACGTTACCAAACAAACATTAAAAGTCTTTCAAATTTGATTGAGCATATTTATGCTAAGATAAAAGATACTATTCAAAAAATAGAAACTCATGAAAATAGGAATACAAACTCAACCGCTTCATGCTAACTATGGTGGTTTGTTGCAGAACTATATTTTGCAATAGACACTTGGTTGAATTGGATATGAGGTTGGTATAAAAGTATAAGTGTAAAAAGTTAGAATTTATAAAATCTAAAGATATGGACATAAATGCTGTAATCGCAAACTTAGGCGATGGTAATGTTACTACAGGAAATATCACGACAGGTGATATTCGTAAGGAAACAATTGTAACTAATGAGCATCGTGAAGAGTTTCTGAAAATAATAGAAGAACTCAAACGAGAAATAGAAACCTTGAATGAAAATACTTCCAGAGAGGCATTAGACTTGATACGGGAAGACTTGGAACAAGAAACTTATGAAGTTTGCATTAGATACCATACAGAAAACAGGAGTGACATTAGCGGCAAAAGGAATTGTGTCTTTAGGAGCTAAGGCTATGGCTCTATTATCATTTGTTTAGTATGAATAGTTATGGATTCAAAGAAAATAGTAAATAGCTTAATTGATGATATAGCTAATGGCGCAGCTATAAGTCAAATTCTACTGAATATTATTTCATGTAAATAGTGATAGTTTATTGCAGAAAATAGAATTTAATTATTATAATATGAAAAAGATAATGTTAGTGTTTGGAACCCGTCCAGAGGCAATAAAGATGTGCCCATTGGTTAAGGAGTTCCAGAAACATACAGATGAGTTTAAAACTGTGGTGTGTGTAACAGGTCAGCATCGTGAAATGCTTGACCAAGTGTTAACTATCTTTGATGTGAAGCCGGACTTTGACTTGAACATTATGAAACAAGGTCAAGACTTAACAGATGTAACTGCACGAGTTCTTACAGGTCTTCGTGATGTATTTAAAGAATGTAAGCCAGATGTGGTACTTGTACATGGAGATACAACGACATCTACAGCAGGAGCACTTGCTGCATTCTATGCACAGATTCCAGTAGGACATGTAGAAGCAGGCCTTCGTACACATAATATATATAGTCCATGGCCAGAGGAGATGAATCGGCAGATTACTGGTCGTATTGCAACATATAACTTCTCTCCGACTCCTCTCTCTGAGAAGAATATTATGGAGGAGAAGGCGCATGGTAATATCTATGTGACTGGAAACACTGTGATTGATGCACTTCACATGGTTGTGGCTAAGCTTAAAAACGATTCAGCATTAGCAAAAGAGCAGGAAGAGATTCTTGCAAAGGCAGGTTATGATGTCAATAGATTAAAGGATGGCAAAAAACTTGTTCTTATTACTGGTCATCGTCGTGAGAACTTTGGTGATGGTTTTATTCGTATGGTTACAGCAATGAAGGATCTCTCAGAGAAATATCCAGATGTTGATTTTGTATATCCAATGCACCTAAATCCAAATGTACGCAAACCAATACATAAAGTGTTTGGTGAGGATTTAACTCGTTCGAACTTCTTCTTCATTGAACCATTGCAGTATCTTGAGTTTGTGTACTTGATGGAGAAGTCAACTATTGTTCTTACTGACTCAGGTGGTATTCAGGAAGAGGCTCCAGGGCTTGGCAAGCCAGTGCTTGTAATGCGTGATACAACAGAGCGTCCAGAGGCTTTGTATAGTGGTACAGTACATCTTGTAGGCACCGACTATGATAAGATCATGAATGAGGTTAGTACACTACTTGATGATAGTAACGCTTACAATAAAATGTCGAAGGCTGTAAATCCTTATGGAGACGGAAAGGCTTGTAGTCGCATCGTGGGCATTCTCAAAGGCGAGGAGGTGGAACGTTATGAATTTGAATAATAGAATAGCCTAAATGAAAAGTGCGTGCATAGGAGGAGCAATGCTTATGGTTCAATACCATCGCGCACTACGCAAATGATAATATCAAATAAAAATCAAAAGTAATATATAATAGTAGAAATGAAAATCGGAATACTCACCCAACGACTACATACAAACTATGGAGGTTTGTTGCAGAACTATGCTTTGCAGCAGATATTCATTAGGGCAGGGTATGAGGTGGAGACCATAGATTGGGAAGCGAGCAGAAGCATCATACGTACCGCTTTGCACAAAATAAAGGTTGGAGTATTGTACACACTATTTCCTCATATGTTTCGAGGTATAAGATATTGTCCAAATAAAACCGAAAGTAGCGTTATACAACGCAATACCAACCACTTCATTAAAACATACATCAATCATACTGCTGCAATGCACTCGTTCTGTGATTTTGCTAAACAAGCAGCAAAGGTGAGGTACGATGCTTATGTAGTAGGAAGCGATCAATGTTGGCGTCCATGCTACAATGCCTTTCTTCCGTCAATGTTTCTGGACTTTGTACGAGAAAAAAATGTAAAGCGTATAGCTTATGCAGCATCATTTGGAACAAACGTATGGGAGTTTACACCACAGCAGACCGAGGTTTGTGCACCTTTGGCTAAGCATTTCGACCTTGTAACTGTGCGTGAGGATTCTGGAGTAAAACTCTGCAAGGAACATCTTGGTGTAGATGCCATCCATGTACTCGATCCAACAATGCTCCTTGCCAAAGAAGATTATGTCAGACTGGTAGAACAAGAGAGCGAACCTGTATCCAAAGGTACACTCTTCAACTACATCCTTGACCCAAAAGAAAATATTACAGCGTTTATCCAAAAGGTGGCAAATTCTAAAGGGTTAAAGCCATTTCAAGTATTACCTAAATACCAAACAGAAATAAGAACAGTAGAGCACGTTAAAAACAATATAGAGGATTGCGTATATCCAAGTGTTACTGCATGGCTCCGTGCCTTTATGGATGCAAAGTTAACCATTGTAGATAGTTTCCACGGTATGGTCTTTAGCATCATCTTCAACAAACCATTTTGGGTAATCGGTAATGCAGATAGAGGAATGAGCCGTTTTACCTCTCTATTGAAAATCTTCCATCTCGAAGACAGACTACTTGATGCTGATAATCTTGACAATGTGGACTTCACAAAGCCGATTAACTGGACTTTAGTTAATGACATATTGGAAGAGCAAAGGAAAGAGTGTAAGGAATTATTGTTGAATAAATTAAACTAATAGTATGCCCCAAGTAAGTGTAATAGTTCCCGTATATAAAGCCGAAACCTATCTTCGTCGTTGTGTAGATAGTATTCTTGTCCAAACATTCACCGATTTTGAGTTATTACTTATAGATGATGGCTCACCAGATAGAAGTGGTGAAATTTGCGATGAATATGCGCAGAAGGACAATCGTGTAAAGGTTTTTCATAAGGAGAATGGTGGCGTAAGTTCGGCACGAAATTACGGCATTGAGCACGCAAACTGTGATTGGTTGTGCTTTGTGGATAGTGATGACTACATATCTTCAACATACCTTGACGATTTTGGACTAAGAGCAGAAGTTGCCGATATATACATGCAGGGGTATGTAAATATTAAAGATGGTAAGATAGTATGTACGCATAATTTTGTAAACTGCACAGAACACAATTTAGTGGGTACACTTGCCTATGCTGAAAACAACAACATCATTAATTCTCCTTGTGTTAAATTATTCAATAGATGCATTGTAATGGAACACAACGTAAGGTTTGATGAGCGCGTATCCTATGGCGAGGATCATTTATTTGTAATGAACTATATGCAATATATAAATACCAGTTATTACTCAAATCTGAATGGTTATCATTATGTGGAGAACCAAACCGGTTCACTAACTCATAAATTGGTTTCGGCAGAACAGTATTCGCTATACATGAAGGAATTGAGCAGGCTTTATGGTAATCTCTTAACAATCCACATAGATGATTCTATAAAACTATATGTGGCATACAGCAAGCGCGTGTATACCAATGTAATGAATTATATTTCAAAGTGTAGCTCTAATACTAATGGTTTACAGGAATTGCGTGCCTTTAAAAAATTAATAAGCAATGTGTTAAAAACAAAGTTTATAGGACTTAGCTCTAAGGAACAAGTACTGTTGGTGTTGTTTAAGGTTTTATCGCCCGAGACATTATTGGGCTTAATGAATTGTAGAAGAAAGTATGTCAAAGATTAAAAACGAAAACGACCAACGTTTAAGAGTGAGCCCATTAAGGTGTTTTATACTCTTTATTATAAATCCGTTCGTAAGTTTTTGCGATAGTTTGTATTCGCTAGCATCCAATCATAACTACACTAGGAAGGATTATAAGTTTCTGTTCTTTATTATCGCTTTATTTCTAGGAGTTCTGGCATTTACTCAAAAAACGGATTCGGGTGATATATGTAGAATTTATAAAGGAGTAATATATAGTAACGGTAATTTAGAAAATGTTACTTCGAGATTTGGCTCGTCATTATTCAATCTAACTAATATATTAATATATAAGTTAACCGGCAATGTTCAATATCTGTCATTATTTTGGGTGACGTTGCTGTATTATTTGATATTTGTATCTATATTAAATATATTTGAGTATAGTGGTATCAAATACTCAAGCCGTTTATTGAATTATGTCGTAGCCTCAATCCTTTGTTTTGTGATTTACACGCAAGTAACAGAAATAATGAAACAAGGAATTGCGACCTCGTTATTCTTCTATGCATTTACCAATCTAATCAATGAACGCAAAAAAATAGCAATTGTTTCAATTGTGCTCTCTTTAGGTATCCATGCTACGGCCTTCTTTTTTCTGCCATTGTATTTTGCGGTTGCCATTAAGAATCAGAGGTGGCTATTTATATTGGCTATGCTCTCATTTCTGTTTCGGCAATTTAATCTTATGGACTTTATAGTGTCTTCTTTTGCAGGAGTGGGGGCTTTGTCGTCATTGGTAGATATGGCGAGTGGATATAATGAAAAGAATATAGAAAACTTTTTTAGGTCGGATGGATTGTATTTTACAGCCACTTTCTTTATGTATTTTCTATATGTCTTGTTTGTATATATAAAAAGTCATAGTGTTTTTGTGAGGGTTTGCTTGTTAATGATTATTGTGTTGAATCTAAACTATGGAGTCTCACACAACTTTACTAGATTAATGACAATGTTGTTTCCTTTCTATATAATGCTGTATTTGGAGCTGCGCAAAATCAAGACTCCTATAGGTGTTCTTGCAACAAAGTTTTTTCTGTTCGCAACCTTTGTGTTTACAGTAACGCTTGAGAATGGTCGTCTTGCTTCGTCAAGTTCATATTCTACATCGTTTATGGATAATTCTATACTTAAGATTATTGTATCTCCATTATATATTTATTTATCAACAATTTGTGTTTAAATTATGGCAAAAGAATTAGTAATAGTACAAAAAACAAAAGTATCCTCTTTTCCTCCGCTTATGGCAACTATAGAAACATTAAGCAGGTTGGGGGTCGAAATAACACTGATTTGTGGAAACGAATTAGAGGAGAATATGGATTTTCTTCATAAATACTGCAAGAAAGTAATTATGTTGAATATTCCAGATGCCAAGAGTAAGATAGAGAAAGTTTTAGTGTGGTCTAAAATAAGATACTATGTATGGAAGACCATAAGGAAAGAGGGTCTTATGAAACATACATTCTATATACCAACAGCAGATACGCTATTGGCAATGGGACCCAGAACCAAACGACTGCATTATATACTAAACCTTTATGAACTCTTTGATGGAACTCCAATGTATCTCAAGAACCTAAAGGAATACGCCTTAAAGGCATCTTTAATAACGTGTCCGGATCTTACGCGAGCTCACATTTTTAGAGTTTGGTGGAAGTTGTCTAAAACTCCTACGGTTATTCCGAACCGCCCGTTAGAACGTCCTACTTTGGATGGAACACTGCCTAAGAATGTGGTAGATATCATAGAGCAGATTAAGAGTAAAAAAATCATACATTATCAAGGATTGATAACCCCTGACAGAGATCTCGAACCTATTTGTAACGCAGTAAAGGAGTTACCCGATTTTGTTTTGATACTGATGGGAAAAGAAACGGATTATCTCAAGCAGCTTCTTTCTATTAGTAATAACATAATCTATGTTCCATTTCTTGTTCCTCCTACTCATTTAATTGTGACCAAAATGGCCCGCATTGGACTTTTGTCGTATGATCATTCCTGTTTGAACAATATTTTCTGTGCGCCCAATAAAATATGGGAATACTCGTCGCTTGGAGTGCCTATGTTAGGCAATGATATTCCGGGTCTGAAGAATGTTATAGAACCAGCAAAGATGGGGTTGTGTGCAGATTATGCTGATGTAGAACAAATAAAAAAATGTATAACTTCCATTGATGACAATTATGAATTGTATGCGAATAACTCGTATGCATACTTTGATTCGGTATCAATGAGTGGTATGTTCACTCCTATAGTTAATGAGATAAAGTAAATAAGTAATGTTTGTAATAATATGAGAGTCTTAATTGCTTATGATGTTAAATTAGAATGTTGTGGTAATAAGTATTATCATAACTTCTTGAATGATATCCTAAAAAGATATTCTATTTTTGGTGAACTAAGTATTATTGTAACATTGGAAGATGTTGAGCAACCTTCTTGTGAGGAAGTCGATATGGGAGCGATAAAAAAAATAATTCCTCTCACAAAGATAAATACTTTAAAGAAATTAGTGCTACATTCTGCAACCAATAAACACATAATCGAAGAAGCTGTTGCCGCTTGCGATTTTGTAATTGCTCACGTGCCGTCAGGTGCTGCTAATACAGCTGTCAGGATAGCACACAAGCAACATAAACCTACATTTGTAACTGTTATTGGGTGTCCTTGGGATGCTCTGTGGAATTATGATTGGCGTGGAAAATTGTTGGCCCCAAGTAGTTATTTGTCGTGCAGAAAGACAGTGGCTATGGCAGACTTTGTTCAATATGTGACATCCGATTTTTTGCAAAAACGTTATCCTTCAAGAAGAATGCAATTGGGGTGTTCTGATGTTTGTATATATTCTATAGATGAAAAAGCATCTAATGATATTCAGGAGAGATGGAAGAATACTACATCAGGGCAGATTAAAAATATTGTAACTTGTGCATCGGTAGGAGCCGCATATAAGGGACAATCATACATTATACGTGCTATAGCAAGACTGAATAGACAAGGATTACAATATCATTACCATTTGTATGGAGGTGGAAATCCTCAAAGACTAAAAGATTTAGTGCACAAACTTGGGGTGGAGCAATACGTTCACTTTCATGGTCTTGTAGCGCATGAAAAAATCATGGAATGCATCAAGGGTATGGATATATATGCACAACCTTCTTTGCAGGAGGGTTTGCCAAGAAGCGTTATAGAAGCAATGAGCGTTGGCCTTCCTGTAATGACAAGCAGTGATGTCGGAGGCATGAACGAGTTGACTCTTCCAAACATGCGTTTTAGGAAAAAATGCGTAGATGATATTGTTAAAATCTTGCAATATGATAAAGATAAGTGGATTTCAGCATCTATGTATTCGATTGCCAGATCAAAAGAATATGAGTATAGTAATTTGCAGAAGCGACGAGATGTTTTCTATCAGAATGTATTAAAAAGTGTTTTAGATTATTATACTCAATGCGGAAAAGCATGGAATTAAAAATGCAATTAGTATTATGCTTTCAACAAAAGACTTATATATGAAGGCTTGCATGCAGTCGAAGGAGCTGCATGCAATGACCGACGAGGAACGTTCTCGTTTACAGGAGCATCTACGGAAGATGTACCTTGAAATAGAAAAGGTGTGCGACCGTCATAACCTGCGTATGTGTACTGGGTATGGCAGTGTGCTTGGAGCTATCCGACACAAAGGCTTCATTCCTTGGGATGATGATATGGACTTGCTCATGCCTCGTGAGGATTATGACAAACTGATAAATCTTTATGCGGATGAGTTACCTGAAAATCTCAAAATTTATGCACCAAACAGCAAGAATGGTCCCATTACTAGATTTGCCAAAGTAGTGGATATAAACACTAGATTTCTTGGACCTGGAACAACAGATGATGAGAGTCACGGAATATTTATTGATATATTCCCCTTGGAAGGAACTTCAAGTAATAACGCTGTTATTTGGTTGAAACATAAAGTGTCGTGCTTCTTAATGCTTGTTGCTTCGAGTGTAATGGAATATGAAGACTCTAAATGCGATGATTTATATGAAAGGTTGATGTGTTCTACTCCAGAAGGAAAAAGAACGTATAAAATTAGATGGACTATAGGAAAAATATTTAGTTTTCTTAATTCGAAAAAGTGGTTCGACATTGTAGAGAAATATACGAAATGCTCGAAAGTAAAGGCTGGATATTCAGTACCTATAGGAGGAGCGAACATTAAATATTTTAAGCCTGTATCTCCTTCTCTTTATTTTCCTGCTAAAAAGGTTCAATTTGATGATATTGAGGTATATGTGCCTAATCAAGCTGAACAACATTGCGAACTTGAATATGGAGATTGGAAGTGGATTCCACCTGTAGAAGATAGATGGCAACATTTTCTCAAAGAAATACGCTTTGCTTAACATGCTACAAGGTTAACACAAAAGTATTACAAGAAACTTAACACCATAACAAAACCACAAGTGTTAAGTTTTTCAACTTGTGTGATATTACAATTCTACTTTTGCACTCAAAATAAAATAACTGTATGGGAAATAACCAAGAGATAATAGTTCGTATACGAAGGGCTCTTCTTAACAAGAAGATGACGCAACGTGATTTAGCTGTGGCTCTTGGCAAAAAGGAGGCAGAAATTTCTCGTTGGCTGAATGGTCGCATGGGAATTTCAAATCCTAACCTACAAAAAATTGAGGATATATTAGAAACGGCTCTAACCGAGAAAAGTCTTGCTCGCGAGAAACAAGCTTATTTAAGATTAGGGGTTATCGGAACTGGTAGTATTGCTAAACGATTTGTAGAAGAAACCGTATATGTGCCTAACGTATATGTAGCAAGTGCCTATAATCCTAATTTTGCAGAAACACATCAATTTTGCGAAAAGTATGGGATTATGAATGAAGCTATAAATGTGGAAGAACTTCTTAAGGAGGTTGATGCCGTATACATTGCTTCGCCATGCTACTCACACTTTGAATATATACAAAAGGCTTTGAATGCAAATAAACATGTTCTTTGCGAAACTCCTTTAACGGATAACTATCCACAGGCAAAAGAATTAGTTGGCTTAGCAAAGAAATTAGGGTTAGTATTAATGCCTGCTCTAAAAACAGCTTATGCACCTTCATTCTTAAAAATTATAGAAGAAGCTTTGTCGGGGGAGATTGGTGAAATTGTAGATGTATCGGCAACTGTAACCACACTACTCTCACAAAAGGTAACTTTAGGGTATAACAATGAGCGTTTACGTGACAACTTGTATTATGCAATGCTTATTATCTTAAAGTTGCTTGGTTTGGACTTTAAAAAAGTCTCGGCTTTCGCTCGTAATGATGGTTCTAAGAGTCTTTACTTAAATGCAAGTCTGATTTATGACAATATGATTGGACAAGCTATAGTTGGAACTGGAGTTAAATCTGAAAGTAGCTTAGTAATATCAGGGACTAAAGGATACATTTATGTACCTGCTCCATGGTGGAAACCTGATTACTTTGAAATGCGATATGAGAATCCGTACGATAATAAGAAGTTGTACTTTCCTTTCGAATCCTCTGGATTAAGATATGAAATTCAATGCTTTGTAGACAATGTGACTATGAAGACTGACGAACGCCCTATCAGTAATCAAGAAACCCTGAAAATAATTCAATTAGTAGAAAAATATTTACACTAAAAATGAACAAAAAATTTCTTGCCTTATTATCTATGGCATTTCCTATCGCTTCGTGCGCACAACAGTTGAACAACGCACAAGATCAGCACTCTATTACAGAGATTGAAAAAAACGAGACATTAGAGACGACTGTATCCAACGAAACCTCCCCCAAAAACAATTGGGGGGCTAAAATCAAAGCTTCGAACTTTCACTTAGGGCTCGACCTTCAAACTAAGTATGTTTGGCGAGGCATGGAGATGATGACTGATGATGCATCACCAGTGTTATTTCCTTGTATAAACTATAGTTGGAAGGGACTTTATGTGTACACGATGGGTGGCTACGCCATTAATGGTAAGTATGCTGAGGTTGACTTGGGAGTAAGTTATTCTTGGAAAGGTCTTACTATCGGTTTTAACGACTATTATTATCCTACAATTAGCGGTAAGGATGATGAGTATTTAGGAGGTAAGCACAATGGTCATTGGTTAGAGGCAAGTTTAACTTACGCTCCTGAAAATATACCTTTATGGCTTACAGTTAGTAACTTTTTTGCAGGAGACGATGACGTGTATGACGATGCTTCTGGTAAAAAGAAACAAGCCTATTCTACCTATATCGAAGCTGGCACATATTACGATTTTCTTGATAACAATCGTATTTCTTTGGCCGTTGGTATGACGCCTTACAAGTCATGTTACACCAACTATCAAAAGAAATTTGCTGTATGTAATCTTGATTTGAAATATACATACAACGTGCAGTTTAAGAATGGTTGGGCTCTTCCTTTGAGTGCCGAATATATCTATAATCCTGCATTCGACAAATCGTATATCAACTTTGTAGCTAATTTTGCTTTTTAGAAAATGACTCAACGAAATGCCATTATTATGGCAGCAGGCACTTCTTCGAGATTTGTGCCTCTGTCTGTTGAACGTCCTAAGGGATTAGTGGAAGTGAAAGGCGAAATTTTGATAGAACGCCAAATACGGCAATTGAAAGAAGCTGGTATCACTGATATTACCCTTGTTGTGGGCTATAAGGCTGAAATGTTTGCCTATCTTCGCGATAAGTATGCTGTTGATATCGTTTATAATGAGGATTTTGCACGTTATAACAATACTTCCTCACTCATTCGCGTAATTGAGAAATTAGGAAACACTTTTATTTGTAGTTCTGACAACTATTTTCCTGAAAATGTATTCACAAGAGAATCGGTAGACAGCTATTATTCGGCTCTGTACGCAGAAGGAAAAACTAACGAATATTGTCTTATTACGGATGCAGAAGGCCAAATAACTGATGTAAAGGTTGGTGGACATGATTCATGGTATATGGTAGGACACGTGTTTTTTAACCATGAGTTTTCTGAGAAATTTCGAAAACTCATGATAAAGGAATATTGTAATGAAACTACCAAACAAGGGTATTGGGAAGATTTATATATTCGTTATATTGACCAATTACCCAAAATGAAAATCAACCGCTATAAAGAAGGAGATATTCAGGAATTTGATAGTCTTGACGAATTGCGCATGTTTGATGAAAGTTATAAAAATGATACACGTTCATCAATTGTCAAACAAATTTGCAAACAGTTAGAAGTAGAAGAAGCTTGTGTCCATGCATTCAGAAACATCAAACATAAAGGTAACTATCTACAGTTCCAATTTAAAGTCTATGATGATGTTTATGAATACAATGCCGAAAATGGCATAGAAATAAAAAAGATATGAGGAAAAAAGCAGTAATACTTGCAGCAAGACGAGAAAAGGATTCAAAGATTCCCTACCCTTTAAAATGCTTTGCTAAAGACTTGTGCTTACTTGACAGAACATTAGCTATTCTGCGTGACTTACATTTCGACGATATTTTACTAGTAGTAGGTTATAAGGCTGAACTGTTTCAGAAGTATGCAGCCGAAGGCATAAAACTCATAGAAAATAAAGAATATGAGTTTACCGCATCAATGGGTTCGCTCGCTTTAACTAAAGATTTTATCAATGAAGATTTTTTGCTTATAGAGAGTGATACGTTTTATGAACGGAAGGTTTTAGAGGCACTTGATGCAAGAACCGAAGGTAATTGTTTTTCAATGACTGAAGAAAGTGGTTCTGGTGATGAGTGTTTTATGGAAACTAAAAATGGTTTTGTCACTAAAATTACAAAAGACCGTCATCGTGTGTGTCACTTTGAAGGTGAAATGATTGGTGCAACTAGAATTTGTATTGATACTTACAAGCGAATGATTGAGGCTTGGGAACACGCAAGTAATCCTTACCTCAATTATGAATATCTACTAATGGATGTAACAGAACCACTTGATAGACCTGTTATAAACTTTAAGAACCTTATTTGGGGAGATGTTGACTGTGATGAGGATTTTAAAAAGTTGCAGAATGATATTTATCCCCGACTTAGAAGACGCGAAGACCCATTTGATCATGACAACTTGATAATGCACCTTCATAATATTTTTCCGAATGAAGATGTCAGCAAGGCTGAAATTATTCAAATTGGTGGCATGAGCAATAAGAATTTCCGTGTGAATATCGGTGACAAAAGTTTTGTGCTTCGTGTTCCAGGAAATGGCTCTGAGGGAATGGTTGAACGTACGAATGAGGAGTTCAACGCAATAGAAGCTTGCAAGATGGGAGTGAATCCTGAGATTCGTTACTTTAATGCTAAGACAGGTATTAAATTAGCTGATTTTGTTGAAAATGCCGAAACTCTTAATGCTGCTACTATTCAACGCCATGATAATATGAAGAAGATTGCCAAAATCTATCAAACAATTCATGGCTCACACATTCGCTTAAAAAATGAATTCAACATCTTCCAAGAAATCGAGAAATACGATTTGCTCATACAAAAGGCCGGCACCACTATGTATGAGGGTTGGGAAAAGGTTCGCCCTCAAGTGATGGCACTTGAAGGATATCTGAATGAGTTAGGCGTTGAACTTTGTCCTTGCCATAATGATGCTCTCTATGAGAATTTTATCAAGGCTATGGATGGAACAATCTACCTTATAGATTGGGAATATTCAGGAATGAACGACCCTATGGCAGACTTTGCAGCTCTATTTATTGAAGCCGATTTTACGAAGGAGAACCAAGATTACATCCTTGGTAAATATTTTAACGGCAATATCCCTGAACATGCTTTCAAAAAAATTCTATGCTACATGGTTCTATGGGATTATCTTTGGGCTCAATGGACTGTCATTAAAGAGGCTAAAGGTGATGACTTCGGAACTTATGGACGTGATCGCTACGAAAGAGCAATTAAAAACTTAAAGAAAATCGGAAAATAAATGGAAATACAAAAGAGAAAAAAAGATTGGACTACGATGTTGATTCCCTTTGCTATTGTGATAGCATTGATGGCGGTATTTATGATTGTACCTGAGGAATCAAAATCGGTTGTTGACACAATGCGTGGATTTTTTGGTGATACAATTGGGATTTATTATCCTATACTTGCCATAGGAAGTGTTATTTGTGCGCTTTATGCTGCTTTAAGCCCAAAGTATGGTAACATCAAATTGGGAAATATCGACAAACCTGCATATAGTAATTTTAAGTGGGGTACAATGATTTTTACCTCTACTATGGCTGCCGATATTATGTTCTACTCTTTGATTGAATGGGCGCTGTATGGTGCAGAACCACATTTAAAAGAAATGGGTTCTATGACAATGTGGGCTCCAACATACACTTTGTTCCATTGGGGACCATTGGCCTGGGGCTTCTATGTTATACTTGCAGTATGTTTTGGTTTTATGATGCACGTTCGTAGACGTGAACGTCAACGTTTTTCTGAAGCTTGCCGTCCTCTATTGGGTGATAAAGTTGATGGATTTTGGGGTAAGGTGATTGATGTTATTGCAATCTTTGCCGTAGTATGTGCAACAGCCACGACCTTTTCATTAGCCACACCTCTCTTAACTAAAGCAATGGGTGTGGTCTTTGGTTTTGAAGTTAATACAGCCGTTACGATTTGTGTACTTCTACTCATTTGCGCTATCTACACCATTACAGTATTATATGGTGTGAGAGGAATTAGCAGACTTGCAGGAATCTGTTCTTACCTCTTTTTCGGCGTCCTTTTCTATTTCCTTATATTGGGAGGTGAAACTCGTTTTATCATAGAGACAGGCTTTCAGTCTATCGGAAACTTAGCTCAAAACTTCATAGGCCTCTCTACTTATATGGACCCTCTTCGAGAAAATGGTTTTGCTCAGAATTGGACTGTTTACTATTGGGCTTATTGGCTTGTTTGGTGTGTAGCAACTCCTTTTTTCATTGCATTGATTTCAAAGGGACGTACCATTCGTAACACTGTTTTCGGTTCATTCGGATGGGGACTTGCTGGTACCTATATGTCGTTTATTATTCTTGGTAACTATGGACTTGCCCAACAAATGAAACATGGGCTTGATGTAACGGGCTTTATCGGTAAAGGTGGTGAGATGTATGATGCAATCTTGATGATTTTTAATACGCTGCCTCTTCCTTCTGTAGCATTGATGTTGCTTGTTATTACTATGATAGCCTTCTATAGCACAACGCTTGATGGTATTACTTATGTGGCATCTTCATATAGCTATAAAAAAATATCAGCAGAAGAAGAACCTGCCCGTAAGATTAGAGGTTTCTGGGCTCTTCTCTTAATATTCCTTCCTGTAGGTCTTCTCTTTGCTCAAAACTCTTTGTATAGTCTTCAAGGCGTAACTATCATTGCAGCCTTCCCCGTAGGAATTCTGTTAGTTATGATAGTTGTTAGTTTTTTCAAGGATTGCAAGAAATGGATGGCAGAACGTTAGAGCAGTATTAATTTTATGACTCGCAACAAAAACAAAATAATTCGCTCTGTTACCGTTTCGCAATCCTTAGGCTTCTGTCGTGAGGTGATGATAAAGATGCGAGCGATGGGGTATGAGATGGTGGCAGTAACGTCGCCTGGACCTGAACTTGATGAGCTTAGGGATAAGGATGGATTCCATTGTGTGGAGGTGCCGATGGAGAGACATATCTCTATAGTGAATGATTTGAAATCGCTCATAAGGATGATTGGCGTGTTTCGTAAAGAGAGACCTCAGGTGGTGCATTCTATGACTCCTAAGGCTGGAATGGTATGTATGGTGGCTGCATGGCTGACTCGTGTGCCTGTGCGTATCCATACTTTTACTGGTCTTGTGTGGCCTACTGCTACGGGATTGAAACGACGCATTTTGATGATGACGGATTGGCTGACTTGTGCTTGTGCCACGCATGTGATTCCTGAGGGACAAGGAGTGCTCAACGATTTGAAAAACGGTGGCATAACGAAGAAGCCTATGAAGGTATTGGGATATGGCAACGTGATGGGCGTGGATATGGAGCGATTCTCTCCTGATAGATTCTCTGTCAAGAAGGATGCTGGGGTGTTTACATTCGTGTTTGTCGGTCGTATTGTTGGAGATAAAGGCATCAACGAATTGGTGGAGGCTTTTGTCAGACTGCACGACGTGCATAAGAATACTCGTCTTGTGCTTGTGGGCAACTATGAGCATAATCTCGACCCAGTGAGTGATGCCACACGCAAGCTTATTGATACAAATGAGGGCATTGAGGCTTGTGGCCCTAAATATGGCGACGACTTGCTGCAGATGTATGTTGATGCCGACTGCTTTGTGATGCCGTCATACCGTGAAGGTTTCCCTAATACGGTACTTGAGGCTGGAGCAATGGGACTGCCCTCGATTGTGACAGATATCAATGGTAGCCGTGAGATTATCGAGAACGAAAAGAATGGCTTGATTGTTCCGTCGAAGAATGTCGATTCTCTATACAACGCAATGCTGCGTATGCTGACTGATAATGATGCTCGCGAGGCGATGAAGAAGAATGCCAGAACAATGATAGCCTCAAGATTCGAAAAAGGGTTTGTGCAGAAGTGCCAGATTGAGTTCTATATGGAGGTGAAGAGTGAGAAGTGAAGGACGAAGAAGCCAATAGCTGTTTAAATGAAGAGTGAAAAACGAAATGATATCAATGAAAAATAATCAAACATTATTGAGGCTTGTGCGTATAGGCAGTGGCTTAGATTCTGCAATATCTGATACTATATTGCCAGACTCCCCTAACTGGCAAACTCTATATTCTCTCGCTCTCCACCAGGGAGTTTCTGCTATTTTGCTTGATGCCATCGGGCTTTTGCCATCTGAGACGCGCCCTCCTAAGCCGATGTTGCTGCAATGGATTGGGCAGTCGACGATGATGGAGAGGATGTATGCGAGGCATTGGAAGCGGATTGGTGAGTTGGCTGACTTCTATAAGCAGCAGGGGATAAGGATGATGCTGCTTAAAGGGTATGGATGCAGCCTGTGTTATCCGAAGCCCGAGCATCGACCTACGGGAGATATTGATGTGTATCTGTTTGGCAAGAAGGATGAGGCTGATGCTTTGATAGAGAAGGAGCTTGGCGTTAAGGTGCATCGTGAATACCACAAACATTCTACATTCAATTATGGTGGGGTGGAGGTGGAGAACCATGCCAAGTTTATTGATGATGTGTCGCATAAGAGTAACATCAGGTTTGAGCAGATTCTGATGTCGGTATTGGATAAGAAGGAGTGCTTGAAGAGTCCCTTGGACAATGTTCTGTTGCCACCACCGACATTTAATGCTCTTTTCCTTCTGCGGCATACAGGTGAACATTTCGCATCGAATGAGATAACATTACGCCATATATTAGATGTTGGAATGTTCTTCAAACAGCATCATTCAGATATTGATTGGTCATTTGTGTTTGACGTATATAAATCAGAGCGAATGCTTGAATTTTTCAATGGCATAGCCACGATTTGTGTGGAATATCTCGGCATTGACGGATCCAGATTCTCGGCGGACGATGAAAAATTCTCATATAAACATGACGTTGAACTTGCCGACCGCATCCTTGTCGACATCTTCATGCCGAAGGAGCAACTGCCGATGTCAACCGTTGGCATTGACACTGTGGGCAAGAAGTTGAGGTATGCGATGGAGAAAAGCCTGCGCTGGTGGCGCAACAGATGGAAATACCGTCTTGTCTACGATGAGAACTTAGTGGAGTCATTTTGGTGGTTGGCAAGAAATAGAATGATATAATTAGAATAAAGTGATATGGATAGGTTTGATGAATATAAATTGCAAATAGAATCAGAGCATAAAGATTATACAACATTATGTGTTGATGAAAACACTATGTTGCAAAATGGAAGTAATACAACAGATAGAAAAGCTCCAAAAGGATTCTCTTGGATAGACTATTGGCGGGCTATGTCTGGAAATCATAAGTCACAATTGGAGTGTAGTAGTTGCGGAAAGATGATATTTGTTGATGGCATTCCACCAATGATGTCGAAAATGTATAAGCTGATGAACATTGATGAGAATGATTACATTGCTCTTGGCGGACATCTGTTGGTTAAGGAACCGCAATCACATGATTATGTTGGTGGCTTTTATATTGCTCCTCTTTGTCCAAAATGCAATGCACAAAGAGAATATAAAATTCAAATAAGAAAAGGAACGATCCTTTGTAAGGAAGTTGTATCAGACTAAGACGATGATGGAAAACAATAGTATTGAAATTCACGATGGGATAATTTCAAAATGTTTATTTAGATGGATTTTAGGGATAAGTATTGTTGTATCTTCTGCTCTTATAATCTTATTCTGGCAGAATAGGACATGGAATAGTTCATGGCCTGTAGACAATGGATTGTTTGGAACTTATGGTGATTTTATTGGAGGAGTAGTTGGTACAATCATAGCTTTTTATAGTGCCTATTTACTCGTAAGAACTTTTCAAAGTCAAGAACAAGTAAATAGAAATGTCATTACCACTAATCAAAATATAATTAAAACAAACAATACGACATCAGTTGTGAATGAAAAACAATTGTATAATACATTATTAGAGGTGTTTAATAGCAAATTCGGACAATTTATATCTGCTTATCAAAGTGCTATAGATAATTACGTTTTCTCAACAGATAAAGGTAAAGAAGTGGGAAGAAAAGCTTTTGAAACACTAGCTGCCCAATTTATAGAGGAACAGTTTATAAATGAAAATGATTATTATAGAAGATGCCAATCTGCTGTTTCTGTGTATATGGACTACTATTCAAAAAACAGGCACTATTTAGCAGTCCATTTTCGAATGTTATACTTACTCACATCACTTGTTTCAACATCAGATCTGGACAAAGAAGATAAGGTCTTGTATGCCAAACTAATAAGAGGACAATTGAGTGAATCAGAAATGACAATGCTACGATACAATTGTCATAGTGAGTATGGAATGAAAATGCAAGCGTACTGTAATGAGTTTAACTTGATTAAGCATTTACCAATAATGCAATTGTTAGAGTTTAGGCAGCACTATAATATAATAAAAGACAGTATTGAAAAAGTTGGTGGTGAAAATCTTCGAGAACTTGTTGTAGGATTAGATACCATGTTTATCACATTGCGAAAATACGCAAAGATTATGCTTGAAGATAATACAATTCATGAGAAAACCTACGATAAATGTAAAGGCTACACTATAGCCATGTCAATATCAGATGATAAAAAGAGATTTGTTTTTGCTCTAACAAGAGATCCAAATGTTGAAAGACGAGGGGGAGGAACAGGACTTTCTGCAACAGAAAAAGCACTTGATTGTTTTACAAAAGAACAATTGAATGAATTATTCCGAGATTATTTAAACGAGTTGTTTTATGCTTCAAATTATTATCAATATAATGGGAGGAAGAATGTACAGAAAGGAAAAATCTCGCAAGAAGGGAAAATATCACAAAAAAGGAAAAAATCGCAGAAGAAGAAAGAGAGTAAATACTTATTAACGTTCATGATAGAGAGTGATAAACAACTCGCATTATCTTTTAAACAGATGAAAGAAAGAAGTCAAAATAGATTGGAGAATTAAGCAACAACAAGAATATAGTTATGTACAAACATTTTTTTAAACGATTCTTCGACTTTTGGATTGCACTAATAGCATTGATTTGTATTAGCCCTATACTTATAGTCGTTACTGTTTGGCTGCACTTTGCTAATAAAGGGGCTGGTGTTTTCTTCTTTCAAGAGCGTCCAGGCAAAAACGGCAAGATATTCAAGGTGATAAAGTTCAAGACGATGACAGATGAAAGGGATGCAGAAGGTGATTTGCTGCCTGACGCAGCCCGTCTGACCAAGGTTGGCAGTTTTGTTCGCTCTACTTCAATTGATGAGTTGCCACAACTAATAAATGTGCTAAAAGGAGACATGGCGTTGATAGGACCACGCCCACTATTGGTGCAGTACCTGCCACTATATAGCAAGGAACAAGCTCGTCGACATGAGGTAAGACCGGGAATAAGCGGTTGGGCACAATGTCATGGACGTAATGCTATTTCGTGGACAGAGAAATTTAAACTTGATGTGTGGTATGTAGATCATTGTTCGTTGATGACAGACTTGAAGGTTATATTTATTACGATAAAGAAAGTACTTTTCCGTGAGGATATCAATACTACGACAGGAAACTCTGCAACAATGGAATATTTTAACGGACATAATTAAAATTGGAGGGTATTTGATGTATTTATTCGGTGCAAGCGGTCACGGTAAGGTGATAAAAGAAATATTGAACGCCAATGGTGTGAAAGTAGAAGCATTTGTGGATGACAACCCTAATGTGAATGAGTGTGGAGGTCGTCCAGTTTTTCATGATGCAACAGGACTATCTCCTATGATTGTGAGCATTGGGGTGAACAGAATACGAAAGATGATAGTGAAGAGATTGAAGACTAACTATCCAGCTATTGAGTTTATGTCGGCTATTCATCCGTCTGCAGTTATTTCTCCTTCTGCCAAGATTGGGGAAGGAACTGTAGTAATGGCTGGAGCAGTTATTAATGCTGATGCTGTAATAGGCAATCATTGTATTGTAAATACAGGAGCAACAGTAGATCATGATTGTATGGTAGAGGATTATTGCCATGTTGCCCCTGGTGTACATATAAGTGGTGGTACACATGTGGGTGAAGGAACATGGATTGGTGTTGGTTCATCTGTAATACAATGCTTGAATATTGGCAAGAACTGCATGATTGGTGCAGGAAGTGTCGTAGTTAAAGATATACCTGATAATGTGACGGCATTTGGCTGTCCGGCAAAAGTAATCAAAATCATAGGTAAATAGCAAGGCAAGCAGGTATGATTGAATAGGCTTACGCCTGTGGAGCGAAACCACTACCTGCTACATTCCCTAGTCTAGGTGGTTATGGCTGTAGGATATCACCTCTTTCCATTCCGAACAGAGAAGTAAAGACTACAAACGTTGATGGTACTGCAAAATGTGGGAGAGTAGGAAACTGCCTTATGGATGAAAAGCTGAATTAGTTGCATAAGCTGGGATGATTGGAGCAACAGAAATAAAAATTAAACTCATAATAATTATGAATACAAATAAAAATGTAAGAATAATTATGTAGGCAGTTAAATCTTCATTTCAAAAGAAGATACTGCCTACACTCAAGTGCTCAACAGCGGAAGTTGAAGTGGGTCTCTGTATTTTATCATTGGTATTAACCTGTATGTCAACATTGATGGCAAAGATCGGCTACGGATGTATAGCCTTCGATACTTTGATGCTCGTAAGGGCCTTGGTACAAGGGTAGTTATGGAAATGGCAATCCGCTATTAGTATGTTATCCATAGGGCTGACAGTTGCTGGACTCTTAACGACAGGTTCAGTAGCTCTTGCGTTTGGATTTGCATCTGTCATACTTGATGTGACCATACTAATATTTGCATATAGTAACTATACCAAATCTGGTAACAGAGTAAATTCAGAGTTGATTGTAGGGAAAGGTTTTCTTTCCAAGATGAGTGAGCCGTACACTCAGAAATAAACGGGGTTGGCGGTCTGCGGACTGCCAACTTTTAAAGAAGAAACTTCTATATGCTATTAAAAATAGTAAGAGTGTATAATTAAAAAGAATCAGTTTTAATATGTGGAAAGATTCTGAAACAAAGTCTGACTATCTTAACTTCGACTATCTCATTGATGCCGTTGAGAGTATTGCAATGGATGCAAAACTGACTCCATCGACAATCGGTGTTTATGGTGATTGGGGAAGCGGTAAGTCGAGTCTCATGCAGATGGTGGAAGAAAAGATAAAGACAGAACATAAGGAAGATGCTTGTTGCATTCGATTCAATGGATGGCTATTCGAAGGGTATGAAGACGCGAAAACTGCATTTTGTGGTTCTATTCTTGACGCACTTCGTACAGAAAAGACGATACCAAGCAAAGTAAAAACGAGAATAACCAATCTTTTGAAGAAAGTAGACGGAAAGAAAATTCTCATGAAGGGAGGTTCTGTTGCTTTGGATATTCTTTTAACAGGAGGACTTGGGTCTATAACATATCTTACTATTGATGCCATAACCAATGCGCTGAAAGACAAACTATCAAATGCCACTGCTGATGACATCAAAGAAGTATTGAAAGGCATATTGACGGAAAACAAAAATCAATCAACATCTAATCGTAATGACATAAAGGTATTCCAAGAAGAATTTAAGAAGATACTTGACGAGTCAAAGATAGAACACTTGGTGATATTTGTTGATGAGTTAGACCGTTGTACTCCAGATACAATATTGGACATCTTTGCTGCAATGAGATTGTTTTTGTTTGTTGAGAAAACTTCCTTTATCATTGGAGCGGACAGCCGTCTAATAGACTATGCTATAAAATCTCGTTATCAGAATATACCAGGTAACGACCTTGACATCAGTAAGGAGTATTTGGAGAAACTGATACAATATCCCGTGACCATACCTAAACTTGATGAATTAGAACTGGAACGTTACCTTACTTGTCTGTTGCTTGAAACCGAAATCAACAATATTGCAGATTGTGTTAAGGGTGAAAATATCTATGCTCCTATCAGTCAAGAAAAATTAGTGAGTGCCCATAAGGACAAAGAAGAAAAAATCAAAGATGCACTTGCATTATCACATATAATATCTCCAGTTCTTGCTGCCAAGCTGAACGGAAATCCGAGGCAATGCAAGAGATTCCTCAATACTCTATATATGAGAGTACAAATGGCGAAGACAAGTGATGTTAACTTAGACAAGAAAGTCTTATCAAAGCTCATGTTGTTGGAATATTTCAAAGAACCGATGTATGCAGAAGTGGTGAACCCGAACAACAGAAAAGACTTGCAAGAATTGGAAACAAAGAAGTCTATAGCAAAGACTAATGTCTTTAGTAAATGGAAAGATGACGAATGGATAAAAGAATGGTTGGCTATTGATGTTCCATTGAGTAAAAAGGATTTGAAACCATATTATTACTTTTCACGCAGCACGCAAAGAGTAAATCAAGCCATCAATAATCTTTTAAGTCCCAATGCACAACAAAGTTTGAAGTCATTCTTGGCTAAATCAGATTCAGAAAGAGATAAAGCGATAAAGTTGTTTGAGACATTAAGCGACTCTGAATGTATACTGGTGACAGATGCCATATATGAGGAAATGCTGAAGACAGAAGAAATAGATATAGATATTTTCAAATCATTTATTGCTGTTCTATCATGTAAAACCATGCTTGATCAAGCAGCCAAGCAGATAAAGAAAATACCAGCATCTAAAATTGGAGCAGAAATGTTGCCCTTTATCAAGGATTTAAAGTCCAAATTATCAACATCACAAGGTCAAGAGGACATAGAAGATTATATTAAAAAGAATACCAATTTGTCTAACGCAGCGAAAGTAACAGAAGAACTGTTGGATAGGAGATAAAGTATGGGTACATCAAGCATATATAAAGGACCAAAGAAAACAATATTGTTACCAGACGATTACTCTGATGACAACGATTTAAATGACGTTTCCAATTTTCCGTCAGATGAAGAAACCAATGAACAGCCACAAGAAAAACCTTCCGTGACATGGCAATCCGCCAAAAGCGGAGTTACCAAATCTGTAGGAAGTGATACACGTGCTGTGAGAAATGCCATGTCTTCCTATACAAAAGCATTGGGAGGACATAGAAATGCAGCGAAGCAATCTGTTCAGGCAAGGAAAACCACAGCAAGCATCATTTCATTCTTTTCGGGTACCCCATCAGAGGTTAAACATCGTTTAGAATCAGAAGGTATCTCTTTTGAAGGTAAAACCACAAAAGAAGTTTTTATAGAGATACGAGATTTACTGGCTCCAATACCGAACTCATTAGAGGACAGTTATGTAAATAAGGCAGTGACGGACACAATATCAGAACTTCTGAAAGACTCAAACTTGGAAGCTGAGCAAATTGATAATCTGTTAAATCAAACACTCTTGGAGAAACTTGTCTGTGGTACAGTTAAGAACTATATCTATAATAAGTTCATCAGTCAGGTAACAGCAGGTGTTCTTAAAAAAGACAATAGCATTACAGATATTCGTCGTTTCGAAAAGAAAGCCAAGGCATGGATAGAAGGTATCGTGAAAATTGTTATTCCCAAAATGTTGCATAGTGGAGTCAATCCACGTGATATAGACAATAAGGTAAAAGCAATCTACGAAGGATGTTATAAAATTATGGAGAATTTCAAATGATGAATACATTTGTATGTAAGCTTTTTAATTCAGACTCCTTTCATATAGATGGAGCTGAGGTCGTAAATCTGAATGACAACAAACAGTACAATTACACGTTTTGGAAATTGTCGAAGCAATTGTATAGTATACCATACGTATTTACGAAGGAGGCATTAGACTTATTCTATCTTTCGCTCATGGTTTTCTATGCAGATAGGTCTGTTCTCAGAAGTTTACAACCAGACGGATGGACAAGACATATAGAAATATACATGCCTGTTGCAAATGTTGGTAAATGGAATGTAAATTCTGATTTGCTGAAGCGGATGCTTGATTTCCTGACCGGTGATGACTGGAAGTTTCATTTCAGAGATCGAGTTTGTATCACAGCTGACGAAGACAAATACAAGAAGGGAAAATATCATTTCAGACGTTCTACTCGAAAGATTGATACCGATGTCTTTTGTATGTTGTCTGGAGGTCTTGATTCCTTTATTGGAGCAATAGACCTTTTATCCAGCAATGTAAAACCGATATTTGTCGGGAATTACAATGGTGGCAAGGGTGTCAGCGTTTATCAAAATAGAGTTATAGATGCCTTGCAAAAACATTTCAGAATCCCATCAGAGCGTTTCTATCAATTTTATGCAGCTCCCAAAAGCGGAAAAGAAGATACCACAAGGTCGCGTTCCTTATTGTTTTTCTCTCATGCCATATTATTGGCATCTGGTATGAATAAGCCAGTGAAGTTGTATATTCCAGAAAATGGAGTTATCTCTATGAATATACCTTTGACCGAACATCGAATGGGAAGCTTGAGAACTCGTACAACCCATCCGTATTTTATGGGATTGTTGCAGGATTTATTGAATTCATTGGATTTGAAAATCACAATTGTCAATCCATATCAGTTCAAGACCAAAGGAGAAATGATGTTGGAATGTAAGGATTTTGATTTTCTGAAAAGCAATTATCCATTAACGATGTCATGCTCGCATCCAGACTTGGGACGTTGGAAAAAAGAAACTGAATCAAGTCATTGTGGCGTATGCTTGCCATGTACTATAAGGCGAGCTGCTATAATGAAAGCAGATTTGAAAGACGAATCGTTTTATCGTGATCCACAATATAAGGATATTGAAGCGGAAACTAATTTGCGCTCTTACAAATTGGGGTTGACCCAGAAGAAAACTCCTATTTTGGCAATTCAAGAATCAGGACCGATAACACATCATCGAAAAGAATTTGCAGATTTGTATCAAAGAGGATTAGCAGAACTAAAAGAATTCATTGATACACTATGACGAAACATCTGTATGATACACATTTCCATTTGGATTTGCAAAAAGACAAGCCTAAAGCTATAGAAACCATTACAAAAAATGGCATATACACCATAGCAATGACCAATCTTCCCGATTTGTATCAGAAAGAGGTTTCGTTGTATGGACAAAAATATATACGTATAGCATTAGGTTTTCACCCAGAGTTGGTACATGAGTATCCAAATAAAATACCATTGATGTGGAAGCATTTAGCAGAGGCGAGATACATAGGAGAAGTTGGATTGGATTTTACGGATAAGTCACATACAAAAGAACAGATTGCGTTCTTTTCAGAGTTGATAGCAAGATGTAAGAATGATAGCAACAAGATAATTTCAATTCATTCGAGAGAAGCCGAAAAAGAAGTGATAGACATTATTGGTACTGACTTCAAATTTACTCCTATACTTCATTGGTATTCTGGTACAATTCGAAATCTGAAAATAGCATGTGAAAGAGGTTATTATTTCTCTGTAAACTTATCAATGACAAGAACAAAGAAATTTGCACAAATGTTGGAGTGTATCCCGAAAGATAAGTTATTATTGGAGACAGACTGTCCTTTTACATCAAACAATATATCACACGTTGAAAGTTTGAAAATCGTAAATAAATTTTTGGAATCCCATGGAATTGATAGTTGGGAGAACTTCCTAAAATTGATAGGTGCATAGTAACAACAATTATGGATATATCAAAGCATAACATATATATAAATTGCAATGTCGGAGCCAATACAATTACAGATTATCAAGGGGAAATAGAAAAGATAAAAGCAATTAAAGATTCTGGCGATATTCCAGATATGATGATGGATTTGAGTCTTGTCAAACAGGATGTTCCTTTGTATAGGATTGTGAAAGATACATTAAATATTCATGCAGGTACTGTACTATCATATATTCCATTCACTAAACAGGACGGTCTGCAATGGCAAATATGTAAGGAATATTTAATTCAGTTGGGTAAAGATGGTGTTTCTTTTGTAACAATTCATTTTACAGCAAATCTTGGTTTACTTGAATTAGCCCAAAACAGAAATATGCCGATGACAAGCAGAGGTGGTGGTATGTGTCTTTATGACATGCAACTTAATAGACGTAAGAAGAATCTGTTTTTAGAGCATATTGACGAGATAGTTGATATTGCATTACAATATGATATAACTATCAGTTTGGGAATAACATTTCGTCCTGGAAACATATTCGATGCTTGTGATGAAGTTCATATAGCAGAAACAAAGCAACAGTTAGCTATTTCCAAGTATTTGAAAAGCAAAGGCGTCCAAATTATTGTTGAGAACATAGGACACATTCCTATAGATAAGCTGGAGCAACATGCCAAACTATTAAGAAAGTTTGATGCCCCTATAATGCCATTAGGACCTATACCAACAGACACCTCTATAGGTCAAGATCATATAAGTTCTGCTATAGGAGCCTCTTTTATGGCATATTGGGGTGTAGCTAATATATTGAATTGCGTGACGAGAAATGAACATTTGACTGCAACTATTGACAAAGATGTGATGATTGAGGCGATAAAAACAATGAAGGTTGTAAAACAGACCATTTTGTTGGCCCAACATAATAGTGGTGCTATAGATTTAGAACAACGAGTAGACAAGCAAAAAGAAATGAGACACTCATGTATGATATCAGATGAACAATGCAATAGATGTATGTCTGTTTGCCCATTAAGATTATTATGATAGAAATAGGACGATTTGGAGATTTCAATGACTCAAGGAAACGAGAGTCTGTAGCATTCCCTTCGGCAAATGGTATGGATGCTGATACAGTTAAGCTGTATGAGAAAACATTTTCATCCACTTATCCCCAAATATACAAACTGCTAACGGAAACTACAGTTTTCTATGAACAGCATTTCGGTGAAATGATTGCCAAAGTTGCAAGAGAAAAGAGACGGATGGAATTTGAAACGCCCAATAGGGTTCGATTAACCAACGAATATGAGTTAGAAAATACTGAAGCACTTAAAAATGGGGAGTATTATCTGTTTAATACACGTGATCGTTTAAGTTGGCTGACAATATTCACTGATGACAAACAAGTTGCCGTTGTTTCTCGCAAACGAGTAATGGAATTATTACGGAATTGTCTGAAAACTGAACTTGGAAGATTAGCATCACAAATAAAGAAGTCGCAAGAAGATTTGGTTAAATATCTTTATGAAAAGTCTGATGGAAAACCATGTTTCATCTCATGTAATAGTAATGTAAAATCTATAAGACTTAGCTACTATGATTCTGTGTTAAGCGACAAAAACAAGGCAACAAATAAAGGATGTAAATACCTTCAACCAATATTGGAGAAAAGTATAACGTATATGTACAGACCATTGGCACCGATATCCAACTGTTGGTTTTACGTAAGATCTCCGAAAGATTTTAATATCTCTATTGTAGATGATAGTAAAAGAGCCAATATAGAGAGACAATCAAGTCAAGACTTTGAAGTGCAATCAATGGTGATAAAAGGCTCTAAAGAAAGACAAATAGTAAGATTTGATATAGATGTTAAAGTTCCTGTTGGCCTGAAATGGTGGTATATCTCTATCTATTGGATATCAATAACCGCAATAGTATTTGCCTTATTCCTAATTGCTATGCATTTGCGGGTAGATATCAGCAATGATTCTTGGTGGAATGTCATGATAAGAAATGCTGGAAAAGGATGGTATGCCATCGTTGCCGCCTTGATAACAACCCGTGGTTGGATGATGCATGAATCTCATGCTTTCAATTTCTTATCAAAGAGTTATACGATATTTGTCATCTTGCTTTTGGTTGAAGCATTTGTAATGGCAGGATTGAACTTTAGTAAATGAATTTTAATTTGAATAAATATAATAAACTATGTCAGAAGAAAGAAAAACAATTTACTTGTGTCTTGCCCACATGAGTGAGGCTGGTTTGGAACAGAAATATGTGAAGGAGGCATTCGACACTAATTGGGTGGTACCGATGGGACCGAATGTTAATGCCTTTGAAAAGGATTTGGAGGCTTTTGCTAATAGCAAGAGCGATGGCTCGGAGCCGCTTGACCGTAAGGTGGTTTGTTTGTCGGCTGGTACTGCTGCCGTTCATTTGGCTTTGATTGGCTGTGGCGTGAAGGCTGGTGATGAAGTATTGGTGCAGAGTTTCACATTCTGTGCTTCGAGTCATCCGATTACATATCTTGGTGCCAAGCCAGTGTTCGTAGGTTCTGAGGGTGAAACATGGAACATGGATCCTGTTTTGTTGGAGAAGGCTATACTTGACCGTAAGGAGAAGACTGGTAAGTTGCCGAAGGCTATTGTGCCAGTAGCTCTCTATGGTATGCCTTACCGCATCGACGAGATTATGGCTATTGCCGACAAGTATGGTATTCCAGTGGTAGAGGACGCAGCCGAAGGTATGGGATCACGCTTCGATGGACAAGTGTTGGGTACATTCGGTAAATATGGTGTATTGTCGTTCAATGGCAACAAGATGATTACAACTTCTGGTGGAGGTGCACTAATTTGTCGCAGTGCAGAAGACGCAAACAATGTGATGTGGTATGCAACACAGGCTCGCGACGCTTATCCTTACTATCAGCATACGGCTATCGGCTATAATTATCGTATGTCGAACGTGTGTGCTGGTATTGGTCGCGGTCAGATGACTGTACTCAATGACCATATTGCCCATCATAAACATGTGCAATCACTCTATGAGGAACTTTTAAAGGACGTACCAGGTGTACATATCCATAAGCAACCTGCCGACAAGCGTTATGATGCCAACTTCTGGCTTTGCGCTGCCACTTTGGATGCAGATGTGAAGATTCAAGGACAAGAGAACGCTTACAAGGAAGTTATTAAGACTGCCGTAGGTGGTGCAGCAGGTGTAATCCATGCCGTTGATTCAGCAACAACCGACTGTCAGCCTAACGAAAATGTAGAGGCATTGCGTGTATTCATGCTGGGCAAGAAGATTGAGTGTCGCCCTGTATGGAAGCCGATGCACAAACAACCCGTGTATGAGGGTGCTCCTGTATATACTAATGGTATTGAAGAAGAACTCTTCAAAGTAGGTTTCTGTCTGCCAGCTGGTCCTTATGTGACAGACGATGATGTGAAGTATATCGTAGAAAGCATCAAAGAGGCAATCGTAAGATAAGCAATTGGTTGATGAGCGATTAATGGACGTGATGTGCTGGTTGCATCTATGTCTGTTAATCGCTCATTTGTATAATTATTATACGCATAATGAGAAACTTTATAGTAGCAATTTGGAATTTGATTTCATCGAATGCCATCACGACTCGGCAGAACTCAAACAATTTTGGTTTGCTTTCACTGCTTTGGCAATTCTGTTCCTTCCTTTTTGTACCTCGTAAAGCAAACAGATTACCTAATGACTAACGATAATGGAGATAAACAAAGAATTTTTAGGCAAGCTTTTTGAACAGGCTGTAGAGAATCCGCGCTTGCGTCAGAGCTACGACTTACGTACATCGTCAGATGATAACTCGCAACGTATTCTGAACGCATTGCTGCCAGGAACCATTGTTCCCATTCATAGACATCCAAATAGCAATGAGAATGTATTGTTGTTGTGTGGTAAACTTGTAGAGGTAATCTATGACGAAAATGGCAAGGAGAAAGAACACATCCATCTTGATCCTACCATTGGAATTTATGGCTGTGTGATACCTCCTGGTGCATGGCATACAGTGGAAGTCTTAGAGCCGTCTGTCATTTATGAGGCAAAGGACGGAAAGTATGGGGAAGATGGAAGTGAGACATTTGATGCTTTCAAAGCAAAGGTAGCGGAAGACAAAACAGCTCCTACATTCTCCAACAGTTTGGGTGACCTTAAAAAGAATATTGAGTATTTGATTGGCATGGAACGACAATCTGGTAGAATGGAAAAGATAACTCCGCTCTATGTGTCGCGTATGCTGAATGTGCCATTGGAAGAGGTGGAACGAGTGATGAAAGAGATGAACATCTAATCTTCTAAATTCATTTGTGCCCCGTTTTTAATGGGAAGCTAATGACTATATACTAAAATGAAGCAGAATAATTAGATGAAAGAATTTCCTGTAAATGGAAGAGATAAAGCGCATGAAATTGATTTGATGCGTAGATAATAATTTGTGGGAAAGACACAAATGAGAAAAGAAATACAGTTGTACGAATACCAGAAGGATATGTTACGGCAGATAGAGAATGCGTTTGTGACGCATCAATCTGTGATGGTACAGATGCCTACTGGAACAGGAAAGACCGTTCTGATTTCGGAAGTAGTGAAGAGAGAAGAACGAAGAGTGAAGAATCCATGTGTGTGGATTGTGGTACATAGGCGTGAATTAGTAGAGCAGATAAAGGAAACGCTTGAAAGACGATTAGGAACTACTCTTGATGCTGAGAGAGAGAAATCAAGCGTTATAGAAGTTTTCTCTATACAGTGGTTGACGAGACACTACCAAGAATTGGAGGAAAGGCCATCACTTATTGTGATAGACGAGGCACATCATGCCGTGGCTAAGACCTACGAAGAGGTGATGAACGCCTATCCCAATGCCAAGAAGTTGGGCGTGACCGCGACTCCATGCCGACTGACCAAACGAGGATTTACCGATTTGTTTGAAGTACTGCTGTGTTCCCACTCGATAGCTAAATTTATCAAGGAAGGCTACCTGTCCGACTTTGACTATATATCGCTCAATCCTAATAGTGAAGACCATAAGAAGATAGACGGATTAGAGAAGCGTGCCGCAGACGGTGACTATAACATTGCAGAGATGCAGGAGGTGCTGGACTGCAAGCCATCCATTGGGCGGTTGTATCAGACCATAAAGGATTTTGCGGCAGGTAAGAAAGGCATCGTGTATGCCATCAATATAGAACACGCAGAGCATATAGCCGAATACTACAGAGAGCAAGGATTGGCAGCCGTGGCGATAAGTTCGAAGACACCGAAGGAGGAACGAAGGAGGATGATAGAGCTGTTCAAGGAGGGAAGCGCAGGTGATAAGCCTTACTGTGCCTCACTAAGCCTTATTACAACTGTTGGACAAGACGAAACACCGAAAGAAATTCAAATATTGGTGAATGTGGACTTATTCGGTGAAGGCTTTGACTGTCCCGATGTGGAGTTTATCCAGTTGGCACGTCCTACGCTGTCATTGGCGAAGTATCTGCAAATGGTGGGGCGCGGACTGCGTGTAGCAAAGGGCAAGGAGTGCTGCACGCTGTTGGACAACGTGGGGCTTTACCGCCTGTTCGGATTGCCCACCACTGACTGGGATTGGAGCTGTATGTTCTTGGGACGACAAGCAGGAAAAGGCGATATCGTTAGAGAACGAGATATGTCCATACGCATATTGGGGACATTCAGCAGCAAGTATAAGTCAGATGATATAACCAATGACCGCCATACCGAAATGGTGGTGATAGCGCACCATGACGAGCCTGATGTATCACAACGTCTGAGAGAACTGCTATATGTGTTCCGCACTACGCCACACATGGAGAAGATGCGGAGCGGCTATATGGGGGGCGGACGCTATATCCGTACCGAAGAGCCGCAGGGACTGTATAATTCTACCAATAAAGTGCGCATGGGGTGGCAGTTAGTCAGTGAAGGTGAAAATGAAACCGCACGATATTGGCTATTGCACACCAACAATGAGCGCATGGTGTATGTGGGCAGGAAATATCCCTGGGACAGACAAACGGACGGTGTGACGGAGATGTACTGCTATGCCAACGAATACGCCTATAACGGATTGAAAGAGATATATGCCAATGAACCAGAATATATCACAGGTGGTAAGCGCAAGGTGCAAGAGCAGGGACTCATACGCAAAGACCGCTGGGGCGAGGAACACGTAGTGACTTATATGTACTACGGCGTGGGCAGAAACAAGGGCGAAGAGTTTAATGGTAAGGATGCCTATGTATGCGAACTTCTCAGTCAAGGTGAGTATGCCATCTGCAATAACAACCACCACATCATCCTCCACGGACTGAAACAGGTGCAACTGTCGGACGACAACGTCGCCAAGGTAGTGTTTCTCGGTGAGGACGAAACGATATGGGTGAACCTGTACACCATGCAGGAGTTTGACAAGCGTCCCACAGTGGAGCGTGTAGGTTTTATGGAGATGCTGCGTGTTGGCTTCAACTACTATTTTTACAAGAACCGCCAGTTGGCTGGAATACCCATACAAGACTGGAGTTGTGTAGCCAACGACCATGTGTTTCTGTTCATGGAGCGGTATGTGATACTGAAAGGACAGACAGATACCGTGTTTCGTGTGGAGGGAGAATACAGAAAGGGCAACCAGTGGATGATGAAACTGAGGAATATGGGTGTGGGAGGAGCGAAAGGTGACAAGGAGATTCCCTCGGCTTGGATGCCGAGAGGGAGGAATACATAAAATATCAGAGCTTTATATTAACAACAATAATGGGGGCTTTTCTGTCTGTTTTTGAGAACACAGAACTGGAAGCCCCACCATTATATCCAAATATCACGAACCAAATCGTTACTAAAACATTAAGGCTCTGTAACGCTTCGTGTGGGTAAACTCGGTTTTATAAACTGCAATTTATCTGCCTAATTGGGGGGCGGGTTTGTAACCCGCGGCAGCAGC
>OKRS01000232.1_pt1 | contig 43699 bp, 53 predicted proteins | sample 1601191 | NCBI WGS metagenome assembly OKRS01 (sample SAMEA3541509, study PRJEB24748) | human gut metagenome | biome: human gut; feature: human-associated habitat; material: faeces | place: China | collected 2012
TAAGGCAGTTCTATACTGAGGACAGGACATTCCGCATAGACGGTCAGTCAGGCGGACATGATTTTGTGACATATAACAATGAGCAGATCAACGCAGACAGCAGGCGGCCGGTATTCGACATAAAGATATCTGCCGAGAAGCAGTCTCCGTTCAGCAGGGCGGCGCAGAATGAGACTGCAAAGGAAATGTATAACATGGGATGGTTCAATCCTCAGAATGCCACAGCAAGCCTGGTGGCCATAGACATGATGGAGTTTGAAGGCAAGGATAGTATCAAGACCCAGATCATGCAGAATGATATGATGATGAAGCAGTTCAACGCTATGGCACAGACTATAATGCAGCTTGATTCTCAGCTGCCGGGTATCGCTGCAAGCGTAGGTCTTGAAAGTCCTGCTCAGAGTCAGGATACCGGCAAAGGAAAGGCAATGAAAGGTACTGCGGAGGAACGTGCTGCAAAGGCTGATTCAACGGAAATAACTCAGGCCAGGAATGCAAGGGTAAAGGCTGCAAAGCAGGCCGTACCGGAATAAGGAGATAGTATGACAGAATTGGAATGCAGAATAAGTGAAGATGAGATAATGTTCAGGTGCTGCGGTCATTCAGGATACAGACATCCGCAGACAGGCAACAACGATGTATGTGTGATAACATCCGCAATATGCAGCTTCCTTGCATTGTATCTGCAGAGAACAGGTATATATGACAGCGGAAATATATTTGAAGATGGCAATGTGATGTACAGGGTGGATTCACCTGGTGCAGCAGACAGAGATGTATTTGAGACAGCGATGGAAGAATTCAGAGTGGTACAGGATCAGTATCCGAAATATATCAGGATATTATGTGACGACTGACGTGGGGGGAGAGAAATCTTTCCCCTTTTTATATACTCATAGCATACTGAGGTCGCGCTCATAAAACGCAGAAAGGACAGATAATGAACAATATCAAAGATTCACTTCACTTCCATATGTTTGATGATGGTGGTGCAGGAGAAGGAGCCAGTTCCTCCGAAGGAGGGGCATCGGATGTATCGACGGTAGTTTACGGAAAACAGCCGGGGGATACTGAAGGTGCAGGTCAGGTCGGTGCTGACACAAACGGAGAGAATGCACAAGGTGCTGATCTCAATGCAGAATTCGAAGAGTTGATCAAGGGAAAGTTCAAAGAGCAGTACGGGAGCCATGTGAAGAGTGCAATAGATTCACGCTTCAAGAATCAGAGTGATAATCAGGAGCTTGTCGATGCATATCAGGAAGCAACGGCGCCGCTGTACATGCTTTATGGTATCGATCCCGGAGATATAGAAGGTCTGCATAAAGCAATAGAAAGTGATGACGGATTGTATGCGAATGCAGCAGAGGAGGAAGGAATAACAGCTCAGAAGTTCCGGGAGAACATGAAGCTTAAACTCGAAGCCCAGGCAGGCAGAAGCATGATGGAGGAGTTTAAGCGCCAGCAGGAACAGCAGAGAATGTTTGCCCAGTGGGATCAGCAGGCTGCACAGCTGCGTGAGAGTGTTCCGAACTTCGATCTCGGACAGGAACTTGCGAATGAAGAATTCTGCAATGCCCTTGACCGCGGATACGATGTAGCAACAGCATTCCAGATCGCGCACATGCAGGAGATACTGTCGGGAGCAATGCAGCAGTCAGCAAGCGAAAGCAAGCAGCAGGCTGTGGCAAACTTCAGACAGAAGGCTGCAAGGCCATCAGAGAATGGTGCTGCAAAACAGGCTGCAGTAGTCAGAAAGGTGGATCCGTCGAAGTTTACAAACGATGATATAGACGAGATTTTGAGAAGGGTAGAAAAGGGAGAAAAAATATACCTGTAATCATCATCTCGCAGGAAAGGAAAGATGATGAAGAAAGAATTAATCAAAGCAATGCATTTCCACATGTTTGATCTGAACGTGAATGTTACCACTCAGACAACTGAAGGTCAGAGCCTCAGCGTGGAAATGAAGACGTTCTATGACAAGACTCTGATAAGGCTTGCCGAGGCAAAACTCATACATGACCAGTTCGGCCAGAAGAGAAATATACCGAAAAACGGTGGTAAGACTATCGAGTTCAGGCAGTTCCCGGCACTTCCGAAAGCACTGACACCACTTACTGAAGGTGTTACACCTGACGGAAGAAAGCTGAATGCGACTTCTATAACTGCTACAGTATCACAGTATGGTGATTATGTTGCAACTTCAGATATGCTTCAGCTTACAGCTATAGATAACATCGCAAAGGAAACTCTCACACTGATAGCCTCCCAGGCAGGAAGAACCCTGGACACTATCACAAGAGAGGTCCTGTGTGGCGGAACAAATGTAAGATATGTCAATTCGAAGACATCCAGAGATAATATAGCATCTACTGACGTGCTTACAGTGAAGGACATCAAGAAAGCGGTGCGTGATCTGAAGACAAAGAACGCAGAGACCATCAATGGATGCTACGTTGCTCTGATCCATCCGGATGCAGTATATGATATCTGGAACGATGACGAGTGGATAGCAGCTTCCAGGTATGCAGGATCGGAACAGCTCTTCAAAGGCGAGATCGGAAAGATATTCGGTGTCAGGTTCGTCGAGTCGACAGAGGCTAAGATATGGAGTCATGAATATACCCCATCAGGCGGAAGCAAGACAGTGACTCCGGTATACGGAACGATCGTTCTCGGCGCTAACGCATTCGGAACGACAACGGTCGAAGGCGGAGGTCTTGAGACTATCGTGAAGCAGCTGGGATCAGGCGGTACAGCAGATCCACTCAATCAGAGAGCAACAGTCGGCTGGAAAGCGGTTAAAACAGCTGTGAGACTCGTGGAGGAATACATGGTGAGGATCGAGCATTCGGCAACGCTGTCCTCATCTGCAAACTGATAAGGAGGTACTATGAGCACTAAAAAGCAGGAAGACAAAGTGGAAGCAGCAGTACAGGATGCCCAGGAAGTAAAGGAACCTGAAGCTGCGTTCGATGTAGAATCTTTCAAGGAACAGATCAAGGCTGAACTCAAGGCGGAAGTCAGAGCAGAGGTCGAGGCTGAGCTCAAGAAAGAAGATAAGAAGACTGAAGCTGTGGGTGAGACTGCGGCTCAGAAGAAAAGAGCAGAAGAGAAAGTCGAACTCTTCATTCCATACGTTGAGGGCAAAGGAAATGAAGTGAACATTACTCTGAATGGAGAAACCACTCAGATAATGAGAGGGCAGAAAGTAATGGTTCCAAGGAAGATCGCGGAGATCTGGGAACACTCTCAGCAGCAGGATACATATGCAGCAAGAATGAGAGAGGGCTATCAGCTCAACGAATAGACATAAGCGTAAGAGGGGCGGAGTTTTCCGCCTCTTTTTGTAAAGGAGATAAGATGAATTACAAACAGTTTTATTGTCAGATCCCGATAAAGGACAACAATGTCAAGATCGTGGATGGGATCATGCAGCATGATACAGCGAACATAATACATGCAAGGCTGATGGACGGGGCAGAGCCGTTTGATTTCACAGGATATACAGGTGTACTCATAGAGATATTGAAACCCGACGGGAATCATATCCAGGCTATGATAACAGATGATCCGGAAGTAAATGAGAGCAATAATCCATATAACATACAGGTGCTGGATCCTGCGTCGGGAAGGGTATCATTCACGCTCAAAGGGCAGGCAACTGTCCTTAAGGGGACACACTTTGCAGAAGTCATCGTATATGGCAATGGCAGGAGACTGACTTCTGCAAGGATAAATTATTATGTCGGAGATATCCTCGATGATGATAACTTCGATGTGTCATCTACGGGAGATTATTCTTCACTGAGAACGATCCTGAATGAATGTATGAAGATCGCGAATGAGGAGATAGACAGGAACGAGGCAGAGACAATTCGAAAAGAAAACGAGGAGATCCGTGCTAATACTTTTGCTGAGAATATGGCAGAGCTGAAGGCTTACCTGGAACATGCCATAGAGTACATCGATCAGACTCGTGGATATATGGAACAGGCATATGCCTATGCACAGCTTGCCCAGGAACCATCAGCAGAGATTATTTCCGGTATAATATCGACTCTCGGTCTTGCAAGTACAACATATGTTGATACTGCTGTCAGTGATGCTACACAGGACTTTGATGCAGGGAAATTTACTGATAGCGGACCAACTTCAAAATTTTTAAAGGTCAAGACAGGGATTGAAGAATTATTGCCTGCTCTGGCAAATGGAGAATTTGGATTCTGCACGGATACAGAACAGCTGTATATTGGCGCTCCATCAGGAAACATACCGATTGGAGGCGCATATGTGGCAAGCGCTACAGCTCCGCAGAGAACGGATGTATTATGGATAGACACTGCATCCGGCAACTCGCTCAAATGGTATAACGGATCTGCATGGAAAGCAACTGCGACGGCCACTTTCGCATAAGGAGGGAAACATGTCAACATTAAGATCAAGCACTAAATCTGACAGCGGAAACCCGTATGTGTATTATACAGTGACAGCGGAAGACTACGGCAGGAAAGAGGATTCGGTAAAAGTAAAAATCACAATAAAATCACATTTGCAGTATTCGGAGTCGTGGCTTGGTACAGGTGCAGGACTCAAAGGTCAGGTCTATATAGGTGGCTCATGGAGGAGCATAACGATCAAGAAAACATCATCCTCATGGAGTGGTACCGGCAGCCACTCCGCCAGTGATACATTTACTGTGGACGGCCTTACTGCTATGCAGACATCACTGACGGGAATAAAGTTCAGAGTTGTCCGCACTGATTCGGTCGGCAGTTCAGGAAAACTCAGCTCAAGAACTTGTAACAGCTTGTCCATACCAAAAGGAAATGCTGCTTACAGCTCGGCTAAACTGACGGCAACGGCAAGTACTCAGGCGGCTGCAAAAGCTACGTTGTCAGGTCTCACAAGTGCTGTCGGATACACAAGGGTAGTTTGCTGGTACAGAGGTTCTGCTCTTGTTGGGACCACAACTATATCAGGAAGCTCCAAAACGACTTCAATCAGCAGAAACTTCACAGGCCTTTATCCGAATACGACGTATACACTAAAAGCTGTGATACGTGAAAAATCATCCTCAGGCACAGTCATATCCACCAAGACGGTAAGTGTGACAACGGCACAGGAGACGGGGGAATTATCAGTTACAGCGGGGGCCACATATATAACCCTGAGTCTGTCCGGGATGTACGATTCACCGAATTATGAGAGGATACTGGATGTCTGGTATAAGAAGAACTCAGAGCCGGACAGTGAGTATAAGCTTTTCACCAGGAGAGGGAACAGTTCTGCATCAGAAACAATGACTATAACCGGTCTGATATCGAATGAGCTTTATGACATAAAAGCAGCTATAAAGAACGGAGATACGACCCTCAGGTTATTGACTGCTGCGATCAGGACATCAGAGGATTCAAACCTTGTACCGCGGGCATTCATAACTGACATAACACAGCAGCTGGGGTCCAGGGTGTGTGTTATCAGATGGATTACCGATAAAGATGTTGCCGGAACAGTATACACTATACAGGCAAACACGGGTTCCGAATGGAAAACGGTCGCTACAGTCACAAATATACTGTCGCCGATCGCGGTAACATCTCCGGAGGGAAACACTGATGTGACGTTCCGTATTTCCAGCAAGAACAACAATGTCGCCAGCGGTACAGAAAACCTGTCCAATGAGGTTTCACTGTATGTTCGTGATGATTTTGTGTGGGACTCGGATAAGGTCGCCGGTGCAGCTGTGGTTATAACAGCAAATGAGTGGAACAGGCTCAGAGATTATGCACTGGCGAAAGCTGCGGCAGTTGGCCTTTCGCTGAATGTACCAAAGGTAGCAGCAGAGGACGGGATCACTGCAAGAGCCTATAATTCGATGAAAGCTGCTATATCTGCTGTAAATCCCGTGGGTATAGCGGATAAATCCGAGGGTGATGTCATATATGCAGCAGATATAGATGCGCTGCGGATAGCTGTCAATAAGACATAGGGGAGATACAGGATGATGTGTTTTTTTATAATAGATGAAAAAGGAGGTGTGCCATGAGGTTATCGGAATGCATAGAGGCTGTCAATCGTGAGAAGCCTAATGGATTCGAGACTGAAGATCTGACGCGGTATGTGAATGAGATAGAGGCTGTTGTTTCTGAATATCTTGAAATACCCAAGGATGACAGGCCTGAATACGACTGGAAAGAAGACGGGCATAAAACGATGCTGGTTCCGGCGCCATATGATGTTTTGTATCTTTCGTTCCTAAAAGCGAAAATAGATTATGCGAATGAGGAGTACGAGTCATATTCGAACAACCAGGCACAGTTTGAAGAAGATCTCGATGAATGGAAGAAATATGTTGTACGGTGCGGAGGCGACCAGACAGGATCTCCGCAGATAAGGAACTGGTGGTAATTATATGGTACTTGCAACACTGGCCTATACTTTACAGGCCCAGCAGGAAAGAATCCTTGAGTTTCAGGGATTGAATAAGAAAAGTGTTATAGATGATGGTGAGATGAGAGATATGCTCAACTTGTCCTCTGATGAGTACCCGTGCCTGTATCAGAGAAAACCGAGAGCGGTGTATTCTGATCGCTACAAAAAGCCGACAGCGATGATCGTAAAGGATTCAAAGCTTGCGGTGATAAGTGATGGTGTGTTTTATTACGATGGTCAGGAATATGGCAATGAGGGGCAGTTTTCTGATCAGACACGCATGGTAGCTATCAATTCCAAGATATGCTTTTTCCCGGAGAAATGCTGGTTCAGTGTACGTGATACTGAAGACTGCTCTTTCGGAGAGTTCGGCAATATCGAAGAGAAACTGGATATGCAGACTTCATGCAGGATAGACTCGTCGAAGGTGACATTCCTTTCGACAGAGACTGTTGTTGCAAAGCCTGATCCGCGTACAATAGTCGGAATGGGAAAAAACATAAAAATATCCCGCTCAACAACTCTGAACAGATATGTTCTTACGTTTGGAAAGTCATATAATCTGAGCGATTACTTTGAAATAGGCAGAGCATTTGAGGCCAGCGGGATATTTTATATGACGATAACAACAACAGAGTCTGATGGCTCATTCAATTCGACTACAGAGAGTGACATAGCAACAACGTGGAAGCTTTCATCGGGCACTGTGGTGGACATTGGAGACAATGAGCTTACTGTGAACGGAACACTGAGTGCAGGGGATGGATACAGCAGCATTTCTTTATTCGGAAAGAATGTCCATTCTGTAAGTATGGATGATATCACAGGGGAACTCTCTGTTGAGGGTAATGTGGATATAAAACTTAAACCTGGAGATGCGGTCACACTTACTGTAGAAAAGAAACCTGAATGCAATACATCAGCTGTCATAGAGGAGGTCGGAGGGGATTATATAAAGTTCCCTGATGATACGTTCATAAATATCATAGCTGAAGGCACAAGTGCGGTAGCGGTTGAAAGTGGCCGGATAACAGTTGAAAGGCTTTGCCCGGATCTGGATCATGTCATAGAAGCAAATAACCGTTTGTGGGGTGTATCCAATGCGGATAATACGATATATGCCTGCAAGCTTGGTGATCCTACGAACTGGCAGTATTATCAGTCTACGGCGCTGGATTCATACGCAGCGACTCAGGGTACAGATGGGGAATGGACAGGATGTGCGATGTATTCATCACATCTGCTGTTCTTCAAAGAGGATTACATACACAGACTTTTCGGAAACAAGCCGGCCAATTATCAGACGGATACTATGGAATGCCATGCATTGGAAAAAGGAAGCAGCAAATCACTTGCGATAATCAATGATGTTGTCTTTTATAAATCACGTGTAGGGATCATGGCTTACTCCGGCGGCACTCCAACATTGATATCAGATAACTTTGGTACAGGAAAGTATGAGGATGCTATTGCAGGAACAGATCGTTTCAAGTACTTCATATCTTTACTGCATGACGGTAAACCTGAATTCCTGGTCTATGATACAAACCGGATGCTGTGGCATAAAGAGGATGATCTGCGTGTACGGTCATTTGCATATCATGATGGAAAGCTGCTTTACATAGCAGAGGATAACTATATATATGAGATAGACTCTGACAAGCCAGCGGCAAATAATGATATAAAGTGGATGGCACAATTCGGTCCGTTTGATGAGTTTATAGAGAATAAAAAGGTATATTCAAAATTCAAGCTGCGCGTGAAGCTCGAGGATCTTTCAGAGCTTGTTGTCATGATAAGCGTCGATGATGGCAAGTGGGAACTGGTGGAGCGCATAGGAACAGAGAAAGCACGATCTGTAACGATCCCTATAGTCCCGCGCAGGTGTAACAGGTTCGCTATAAGGCTGGATGGAAAAGGTTACTGCAAGGTGGAGTCTCTTGTGAGAGTATACCGGCAAGGGAGGCTGTAATGATAATAGAATATGATAAGGATCCTGCCGCGAGTCCAGAACAGAAGATAAAGACACTGGCTGAATCAGTACAAAGGGCTCTGAACAGTGTCGGAGATGGTGGCGGTGGACGGGAAAACATCCCGGAATATCTTTTCAATGCAAAACCGGGTAAGCCGGGCAAATCAGCATATGAAATAGCAAAGGAACATGGCTACACCGGCACTGAAGCTGAATGGCTGGAATCATTAAAAGGTACCGGCGGGGACAAGCACTATGTACATAAACAGGAAACATCGTCTGATACATGGGAAGTGACACACGGTCTTGGCAAGGAACCGGCAGTAACTGTAGTGGATTCTGCCGGTACAGAAGTTATAGGTGAAGTGGAATACGTAAACCTGAATAAATGTATTCTGAGATTTCAGGCTCCGTTTTCAGGTAAAGCAATATTCAATTAAGGGAGAAATGTAAATGAGTAAAAAAGTATTAGTCAGTTTAGACATGAACAAGAATGAGGTCCAGAATGTGGTTATGCAGAGTCTTGCGACTGCACCGACAAGTCCTAAGGAGGGGCAGTATTACTACAATTCTGCTGACGGCAAAGCGTATCAGTATGTGAGGACCAGTGAAGCAGGCATTACACCGGCAACATATGCATGGAAGCCTCTCGGTGGTGCTGAGATAACAGTTGATTCTACACTGTCTTCAACAAGCACGAACCCTGTTCAGAATAAAGCAGTAAGTACCGGACTTGTAAAAAGCTTTGATTCCACATCTACGGATTCTACATACACTATAAAAGGTAAAGCTGCTAATGGTTCTGAAGTAACTTCGGTAGAAATACCTGGGGCAACTAAATTAAAGGCTGGGCTTTTAACGGCGGCGGATAAACAAAATATAGATGGTATAAACAACAAGGCTAATAAAAGTGAAGCTATAGGTAATTTAGACATATCTGGTGGAACTACAATTAGTTGGACTGCCGTTGATGGTAGTAGTCCTGAGCCGGATAGTATAACTATTCCTAATGCTACTACAACGACAGCAGGGGCAATGTCGGCTGCCGATAAAACAAAACTTGACGGTATTGCTTCAGGTGCCAACAAGACTGTTGTAGATGCATCTGTCACACAAAATGGTAACAATCCCGTTACAGGTAAGGCTATATATGATTATGTTGGTGACGCAATAGCTGCATTGCCAAAAGAACAGTTCCTCGACCTTACAAAGACAACATTTGTTCAGAGTTTTGCATGGAGCAGTACATCATATCCGGGCAGTACGAATCCGAGTCTTGAAGGTAAGCCAGTGCTTGTGCTTGCTCTGAAGAACAGCAGCGATAACGCAGTCGTATACAGCTTCCTGAACATGTATGAGCTTGTTGATACATACACGGCTGATAGTCCGATAAAGGTTACAGGTAGAAAAATAACACACATGGCCAGTACTGTTGAACCGGGTGATAAAGCCATAGACAATGAAGTGTATCCTTCGTTTGGTGGTAGTTTTGCAGTACCGGGATTCACTGTTGATTCAAAAGGACATTTATCAAATGTTGCATTGAATATGATAACTATACCTGATACAATGGCGCAAGCTTCAGCTAATGGTGGACTTATGAGCCATGATCAATCTGAAAAGCTTAATGCTATGCCGACTATACGTCAAGACTGGTTTACACTATCTGCTGGTAGTACTACTGCAAAAAAAACTTTGACTCCAACTCCATCAAAAATAATTTCTGTACAAGCAACAATGGTATCGACAAGTAATGCTCAAATTCATCACACACCCGTGGTAGTAGACTGGGAATATATTGAAGATGCCGGCGATTTAACAGTGTCTATAGCCTCGGCATATTCAAATGATATAGAGATAGTTGTCTTATATTCAAAATAAGACAGATATGAGGTAAATATGAAATATTTAGGTTCGGTAACAGATAACAAAGACATAGCAACAAAAGAGTACGTTGATAATAAAATAGCACAGTCCGGAGGCGGTGGTGGTCTTACACAGGCACAGATAATCGATCTAATCTATCCTGTCGGTTCACCATACATATCCTTCAACAGTACAGACCCAAGCACCCTGTTCGGCGGTACCTGGGAACAGATAAAAGATAGATTCCTGCTTGCAGCAGGTGATACATATGCAGCAGGAGCAGAGGGCGGTTCGGCTGATGCGGTAAACGTGAGTCATACGCACACGCAAGCGTCACATGACCACTCCCCGAGCGGAGGAAGTGGTTACGGATTTGCTATATATAAAGCCAGCGGTGGAGTCGGCAGGGTAAAAGTAAGTACGAGCAGCGGCACACGCTATACTTTCGCAGGTAAATCTGGCGCAGCAGATGCTGATAGCTCAGGGCTTTTGTGGTACAAAAAGACGAGTGATGCGACACCGGCAATAAACAGCACAGGCGAAGACGGCACAGGCAAAAACATGCCGCCGTATCTTACAGTATATGTGTGGAAGAGGACAGCATAATGAATATAGAAGAAATGAACGTAAGCGAGCTTATCGCATATAAAGAAGTCTGCATCTGCTACGGAGATATAGAAGCTGTAGCAGAGTGTATAAAAATGATCAAAGAAAGCGAGGAACAACATGAAAACAAACGGTAAAGCAAAAGCAATAATCAGACTGATCGTGATGATCGTATTAGCGGTGAATGCGGCATTAACAGTGGCAGGAAAGAACCCGATCCCGTTCGATGAGACAACTTTCACCGAGGTCGCAACTCAGGTAGCGGCAGGACTGTCAATCATCTGGTCGTGGTGGAAGAACAACAACGTGACAGACGCAGCATGTGAGACGCAGGGACTGCTTGATATCAGCAAAGGCAAAACCATGAGCAATCTTGAAGAAGAGGATTTAGTATATGATGATGAAGAGGAGGAAGTGTAATGACTTTTAGAGAAATATTCAAAGCTATGAAACAGGGAGCAAAGGTAAAGCTCCCATCATGGGGTGGCTACTGGTACTGGGACCCAGATAAAGAGACTATCATGATACAGTGTAGGCCACAGGATGGCGATCGGGGAGAGTTACTTGATATCAGGGAAACTCAGCGTGTAGAGTACACGACTATGAACCTGCTGTCTGATGATTGGATCATAGCAGATGAAACAAACTGCCCGGTACTTGGCGGTGAAGCAACATTCGGCTTTGGCGACGCTATCAGATATCTTAAACGTGGCCTTAAAGTTGCACGCAAAGGCTGGAATGGAAAGAAGCAGTACATACAGCTTGCATCCGGAATATCATATGTGGCTGCGGATGGACAGCTCGTAAACTGTGGGCATGACGCTATTGGAAATCAGGCAATTGCATTTATCGTAACATCAGGTGTTCAGATGGGATGGCTTGCATCGCAGGCGGACATGCTTGCAGAGGACTGGGTATTTGCAGACGGAGGTGAAAACTAATGAGCAAGACATTCAGACAGTATGATTCGAGATGGGGCAGGTTATCATATCCACCGAATACACGTTCAACGATGGCTTCAGCCGGATGCGGTCCGACAGCCTGTGCATCCATCATAGTGAATAATCCCAAATATAAAAACATCACTCCGAGGACAACGAGAAAGTTCATGCTTAACGGTGGATATGTTCCCGGTGGTGTCGGTACCATGTGGTCAGGCATAGACGCATGTATGAAACACTTCGGATTCGAAGTAAAGAGACACAACGACATGGATTCTTTCTTTAAGGAGATGAACAAGGGCAGCAGACGTGCGGTCATCCTGTTCGGTGCCGGATCAAGAGGCGGTATCACATGGACGAGCGGCGGTCATTACGTACCTGCAACAGATTATAAGAAAAAGAACGGCAAGCACTACCTGTATACCCGTGATCCGGGCGGCAGGAACAATGACGGCTGGCATTGCTATGAGACTCAGATGAAAGGTCTGATCAAATGCATATGGACATGCAGACTTAAGAAAGGATATTCCGGCACGTTCCCGACCATGCCGAAACGAGGTTACTTCCGCAAAGGTGATACCGGTACACAGGTCAAATACCTCCAGAAGCTGCTGAACTGGGCTGTAGGCACAAGCCTTAAGATAGACGGTGAGTATCAGGAAAAGACATTTGCAGCAGTAGAAAAGCTTGAGAAGATGTTCGGTTTCAAAGTGAACGGCAACTTCGGCAAGGACTGCCTGAAGAAGTGCAGGAAGCTCAAGAAGTAGGAGGTATTATGGACTGGTCACAGATAATCATTACAGCAATAGGATCCAGCGGTCTTACTTCAGGAGCAGTAGCGATCGTCATGAAACTGATAGACAGGAAATCTATAGCAAGGCGGACTCTTGCCATGCTTACCTACAGCACACTGTCTGATAAGATCGAACGACTTCTGAATCAGGATCATGCGACACCTGAACAGCGAAAAGAGATCGAAGAGCTGTACAGACTCTACAAGGAGCACGGCTGGAACGGAGACATGGAAGCACGCATGAGTAAAGTCCATGCGTTGCCTACCAAAGATCTGAATAAATAAAATCATCCCCCTGATCACTACGGTGTGACGGGGGATTGTATTGTTCATATCCGGCTCGATTTTCCGTAAATTTTTCCGTAAAAATAGTGAAATACCGTAAAACGCAGTGAAATGTCATGAAACGTAAAATGTTGAAATTTCAACGTTTTGAAACGATTTGCGACTTGCTGAAATAGTATACAATCAGTTTCGAATCCTGTCATCCCGACCAGTAGAAACGGCTAAATTTCAACGTTTTAGCCGTTTTTAATTTGCTCATTCCGTAAATTTTCCGTAAAAACGTTCAGACCGTCGGCGATCTGTTTGTCTGACTCTTCGAATATATGAGTGTAAATATTGAGCGTTGTCGACAGCTGGCTATGTCCAAGTCTTCTGCTTATGATAAGCTTATCGGTGTTCAGGTATGCAAGCAGGGATGTATGGGTATGTCTCAGGCCATGCATACTTATATATGGCAGGCCGTTTCTTTTCACGAACTTTTTCAACCATCTTGCTGTAGCGTTGGGGTGCATATGGTTTCCCATGCTGTTTTTAAAAATTGCAGGTGAGTTTTCCCATTTGTTGCCTAACATCAATTGTTCTTTCAGCTGCTGAACTTTCAGAGCTTTGAGCAAGGCAGTCACGTTATCAGGAAGTGTTATTTCCCTTATCGACTTTTGGGTCTTCGGAACATCCTCATAGATGCCGCCCTTTTTTATATAGCGCGTTCTGTGTATAGATATGGTCTGTTCCTCTTCGTTAAAATCATCCCAGTTCAGGCCCATGATCTCACCGTTGCGCAGTCCGCCAAACAATGCGACATATATCACAGTCTTGTACTTCAGATCATGTTCCGGAATATCCTCAAGTGCTTGAAGAAATAGGGCGACCTCATCCTTGTTGTAATACCTTGCTTCGCTTTTCTGGCTTCGGGGAAGCCGGATGTCGTGGCAAGGGGAGTTGTCGATAAGCTCCATCTGTACGGCAAATTTCATCATGCCGGACAGTGTAGAATAATAATTACGTATCGTCTTAGGTGAAAGCGCTTTGTTGTTTTCTTCTGGTTTCGGTTCAGACATTGAGTTGACCCATCTCTGGATATCAAGTCGTGTAAGTTTGTTCACTTTCTTTTTCCCGAGCACCTTTTTTATATGATGATCGAGCGCTGGCATTACAGCCTTCACATTTGATAGCTTGAGATATTTTTTTACGTACTCTTCGAGATATATATCAGAAAGCTGTGCTATAGTCATATTACTTTCTCTGTGGATCTTGCCGTCTTCGCATTCTATGTAAAATCGCGCAAGAGCTTTATCAGCTTCTTTTTCAGAACCGTGAAATGTCCTGTTATATCTTACCGGTTTGCCGGACATATCCGTGCCCAGTGTAACCTCAAAGTACCACGCATCTCCTTTACCTTTTCTCTTTGTACCTGGCATTATATCATCTCCTTTGTGGTCTACGGGTAAAATACCCGAATTGCAATTCCGAGCCGGATATGATACAATCTGTTTGCGAAACCGAGTTGTATCACCATATCCAACTCAGAACATTACCTCCTGCTGCAACAGGGGGTTTTGTTTATTAATTTAAAAAGCTGTTGAATATTTTTGGCTGTATATGTATAATTATATTAACAAAGATAACTTGTGAAGGAATAACACTGGGTCCCAAAATGGGGTAGGCACTTTATATGCCGAGCAGTCCTATGTGCCTGGGGTTATCTTTTTTTCTTTGCTTTTTTTCAAACTTTCCACAAAGCTATCAGGGCTTTTTACGATTTCATCAATGATAAAATCGATGAATTGCTGAGAGTATGTGAATTGCTCCTGGCGACCAATAATGTGTTTGTAAGCATACTTTGTATCTTGTTTTATATTATAAAACTCTATTATCAAATTAAGCACGTATGTATTAAAGCCAGCCTCATAACCAAGCTTGATGTTTTTCTTTTTTAACCTTTCCTGAACTGTAATAACAACGCTACGATATGAATACTTATGTGTGTCGGATGGATCTTTAAGTTCTTTTAATGGAGTAACTTTTGCGTCAGCTCTTGAATCTATACCGACTATAAAATCAGCCTCAGATTTTTTCTTTGTAATATAAAGATTTTGTTTTATTTCAACAGAGAATTTTTCTGAATCATAAGCACTGCTTAATGTATCGATTTCATTAGCCTCCTTTATAAATTTTTCTGCAATTTCTGGTGGATACTTTAATCGTATCTGTTCATTTGATAAAGGTTCATATCTTGCAGATATTGTCAGGAAGTTTTGGGCAATGTATTTTGTAATATCCTCCTTATGAAATTTTTGAAGTTCATTAACATAATTCAAAACACAGGCCTGGAATAGTGGTGCATATTTGATTTCGTAATCTTCTGTTATATAATGAGTACTGATGTTACGAAGTTCGATGATCTTCTCCAGGTTTAATCGGATACGAGTGTTCTTGTCAGTGTATATTTTCCTTATGACATTTTCGACGCTTAATGTTCGATCTGGTTTGTCCTTATAATAAATACTGTCGCCTCGATTTATAAGTTCTGCCTTAAGCATCAGCTCCCATGCATTGATTATAAAAAAGGAAAAGCCTTCAATCCTATATCGTATAGTAGGCTTGTTGTAAATTTCGAGTCCCATAATAAATGCTTCAATACTTTTATCCACTAAACGCTTTGATATGTTCTCCATAATATAATTCATATCCCTTCCAACTAAAATCACGAGCATTTTACCTAACGTGCCATAATGATCAATAGCATACACTGCAAGCTGAGTACCCTGAATTCTCTGCATCGGCGGCACTGTCAAAGTATGAGAGGTTATTTTTACCGCTTATGTATCGGCAGTAGCTTTTGTGATATTTGTCGCCGTAGCGGGTGACCCAGACGACACCGTCCGGAGCTGTGTCTGTGGTCATGTAAGATGTGTTTGTATCTGAAGTTGTTTCGGATGTGCTGTCGGAGGGTTGCTCATTGGCTTCCATAGCGCTGTCATAGCCAGCGTTCTTTCCTAAGCGGTATCCTTTATCATAACCTTTGTTGTAACCCTTGGTGTAGCCATCGTCATAGCGTTCCTGGGTCATGCTGTAGCCCTGATCGTAAGCATAGTTATATAACTGATATCCTCCGACAGCCGATCCCAGCAGCAGAGCTACTATAACTGCGATACATATTTTTGTAGAACGTGCTAATTTGTTATCCATAGTGTTTTTCTCCATTCTGATCTGCATTGCTTTTAATCGTTAGTAAGAATAAGAATACGATTCAAGCATGGTTATTGTATAATCCATATCTTCTATTTTACTTTCGAGATCATCTATTCTGCTCTCGAGTTCTTCGATTTTTGTTTCAAGTTCAGAAATTTCATCATCATAGGTTGTACTCTCATTTGGTGAGCAACTACAAAATATTATCATAAACAAAAATATAATCATTACAATGATACGCTTCAACAGTTTTTCCTCCATTTCAATACACACATTACATCTTGCGTCTGAGTTCAACAACGACTCCTGCGATTTTAATTGTATTGCATTCGTCATTATAGTCGAACATCAGGGGTTCATATACGGAATTAAAAGGCTGTAAGATTATGTGATCCCGCTTTTTTATGACTTTCTTGAGTGTTGCATCATATCCGTTGACGTATACAACGCAGTCATCACCGCTTTCACAGTTGTCTGTTTTTCTAAGAATGATCGTATCTCCCTCTATATATCTGGGATACATGCTGTCACCTTTTACTTTGAGACCAAAATATTCCTTGCCGCCTTTTAGCCATTCGAGCGGTATGTCCTCCCAGTCAGCGATATCCTCAATAGCTTCGAGAGGAATTCCGGCAGGTACAGAACCAAGAACCGGGATCCTGATGGATGTTGTTTCTGCGGAAGTGTTGTCATTAGTATCATCTATGATATCGGCTTTGCTTATATTAAAATGGTCTGCGATTTTTTGAATTGCGCCCATCCTGGGCTCAGCGGTACCTCTTTCCCATGTGGAAACTGCACCGCCTGAGACACCGGCGATTTCGCCCAGTTCATCTTGGGTCAGATCATATCTATCACGTATTCTCTTTATGCTTTCAGCAATACTCATTAAGGTTTCCTCCTTATATCCTGGTACTAATAATTATATAGTTTAATTAGAAAAAAATCAATAAAATTTCGAATTATAACGAAAATAATTCGAGAAAATTGTTGACAATCGAATTAAATTCGAGTAAACTACAGATAAGATAAAAAAAGGAGGTGAAGAAAAATGGCAATGACTATGAAGATGGCAAGAGTTGGAGCAAACTTAACACAGCAGCAGATTGCAGATAAAATGGGGATTCACGTGCAGACGTACTTAAAGATGGAAAAAGATTCAGAAAGCGTGACTATCAGAGAAGCAAAGTTATTTTCAAAGATAGTGGGTGTTGCGTGGTCTGAAATTTTTTTTGGAAATGACTCGAATTAAATTCGGAAAAATCAATTTCATGTTATTGTATTCACATGAAATTGCGAACCTGCCCTTGACAGGTTCGCACTAAAGATCCCTATAAGAAAGGATGTGAACGAAGTGAGCTACATAAAAGAAGCCAATTCACCGGTGGCCGAGAATATAAAACTGAGGATCGAGGCCAACGGTCTGAAGAAGAAAACCGTTGCTGCGAAAGCGGGGCTGACGCAAAACGAGCTGACCGATATCTTCGGCGGCAGGCGGATCGTCAAGGCACGTGAGATACTGGCACTTGCTAAAGCAATGGAAGCACCGGTCGGTGCACTTTTCGAACCAGCACAGCACAACGGATAATTCCACTGAAAATCTAATACCGTGCCCTGTCTCAGGCAGCCAACTCTTTTTACCTGGCAAACTAAAATCCTCCATGATGTTTTCAAATCATACAGGCTGCCTGGCAGAGGGTACGGGGAAAGGAGCGGTAAATGAATATGACAACGGACGAGATATGTGAATATCTCAGGATTTCCAGATCGACGCTATGGCGGCTGAGAAAACGAGGACTGCCGTGTTTCAAACTGGGTACCAGAGTTTTGTTCAATAAGGAGGATGTAGATGAATGGATCAAAAGTGATTGCAAAAGCTGATTGCTGGGATGGTCTTTGCAGCTTCAAAAATCCGGTATGCTGCCTGCATTGCAAGGACTGGAAGACATGCCCTGAACGCTGTACTGATAATGACTGTGAGATATGGAAGGATGCAGAGGCTATGATAGAGCGCCTGGAAAGGAGAGAACATGAGGACGATGAGTGGTAGAAAGTTACTGGCAGAGAAAAGAAGTCTGCTAAGGGAGGGACTGAAACACAGGAAAAACCTTGTGCATTCGGAGTTCAGGTGTCCGATATGCGGCGGTATAGCTACTGTCGCCACGGAGAATTTCGGGACGAGGGTCGAGTGCCATGCCTGTGCTGCATGGGAGGAAGTGCGATGAATGCTTTGCTTGTCATGCTCGAACAGGCCAGCAGGGACAAGCCTGTGACACGAGAGAGGATAAGAGGTATGTTCAGAGTGTCGGACAGGGCGGCAAGAGAAATGATAGAACGTCTCAGGGACAGCGGATACCCTGTTATAGGTACATCAGGTGCCAGGGGATACTGGATCGCAAAGAATGAAGAAGAGTTGCTGATGTTCCTGAGAAACTATACAGCAAAGGCAAAGACGATACAGGATAGGGCAGATAAGATATGTCAGACGTTCTATCAGGAAAGGATGGATGTATGAAGATCTATACGGCCAAGGAAGTATCAGCGCTTCTGAAGGAGCGACCGGCGGTCACACTGGACAGGCTCAGTCGCGGAGAGATACCGGCATATCGTGAGGGAAGATACTGGCGGATACCTGAGACATTACTTTCAGCGTATATAGAGAAAAAGGCTTTGAGTGAGACGAACGCAAGGAGAGAAGTTTATGAAAAAAGTAAGATGGAACAAGCATAAGTTCAAGGAAAATGTACTGGTCCCGGCAGGGCTCGTACTGTTATTCGTGGCAATGAGTGTCAGATGGTTTTAGGAGGTAAGAGAAAATGATAAAAGTTGAACTTGATGGAATGTACAGTGATGATTTTCAGTTTGAGACGGTAGAGGAATTCACAGAAGCAGCAGTGTTCTTTGTGAAGCATAAGAAGAGCTTTTCAGTGAAATTCGAAGAGGAGGACAAGGAAAATGAGAATGGAGATAAGTGACAGAGCACTGGATGCATATTACGCAAGGGATTATTACGGACCGGGTACAGACTACTTTGACCCGCCGGACTGGGAGACAGAAGATGATCTTGGTGATATATGGGATGAGGATTATGACGATGAATAGAAAAAGTGCCTGCATATGGAGTTGGAGCTCCGCAGGCACAACATCAATCGCATTTTGATTATAACAGCAACAGGAGGATATGTAAATGCTGAAAAGCTATAAAGAACTGAGAGAGATAGATGTACTGCCGTTCTGTGAGGAGCGGGAAACCAAGGATGAAAGAGGGAGGAAAGTCAAGGTGCCGTATCTGAACTGGGCGAAGTGCAAGGATCTTCTTCATGAGAACGGCGCAGAGGTGGTCTATTATGAGCCGCTGGTGAATGAGAACGGATCCACACTTTTCATGACGAAGGACGCTTTCGTGGATTCTAAAGGAAACAGAAACAGGTGCTTTGAGGTCAGGGTGAGGATAGTGATAGATGATCTGGAATTCATACAGAACTATCCGCTGCTGAATGGAGTGTATGTCGTGAGAGAGGACACAGTGAACCAGCTGAGACTTTCCAATGCACAGGCAAGAGCGTTCGTCAAGGGTGTTGCGATAAGAACAGGATTAGGGTTCGGCCTGTGGCTCAAAGAAGATGAGACGACAAAACAGGGCGCAACAGAAGACGATCTGTTCTCACATGATCTGATGAAGTGCAAGAAGAGGCTGTCAGAGCTCATAACGGCCAAGATGCAGAGTGGAGTGACTATGGACCAGATGGCAGAACATCTGAAAATGGAGATGGTGGAGTTCCAGGCTATATTCATCCAGTACGACAAGCTTCAGCGGATAGAGAATGCGATAAGGAGTATGTGATGATATCGAGTAAAAGCAGGGCTCTGTATATAGGTGCATCAGATACAAGCTTTGTGGTCGGTAACTGGAAGACTGATACTTTCAGGAAATGGTGGCAGGAAAAGCTGGGCATAGACTATACACCTAAGTGGAGTAACCGGTATACGATGGCGGGTACATATTACGAACATGCGATACTGGATACTATCGAGGGTGTGATAAAGGATGCGCAGATCCTGCTGCCAGAGCTCCGGCTCCGGGTGAATTATGACGGTATCGTTGAGGGCGATATAATTCAGATACATGAAGTAAAGACCTATAAGGCTGAAAAAGCATTCAAGGTATCCAAGGCATACTGGCGGCAGGCTCAGGTGGAAATGTATGCAGCTATGCAAAGATATCAGAAGCCTGTGAGTCTGACCATAGATGCATACCCGATGACAGAGGAACATTACAGGGACTATTTCCTGCCGGTGGACAGGGATCTGATAGAAAGCTTCCCGGTAGGATATGATCCGGCTTTCATAGACGAGGAGTATCTGCCGAAACAGGCCTACCTGAAACAGTGCATAGATAAGGGAGCATTCCCTGAGGAGGACGATTATGAAAAGTATATTGCAGGACAGGAAAGAATGCTTCCTTACGGGAGCGACAACGGGTCTGCATAAGCATCACATATTCAATGCATATAACCGTGGCAATTCGGAAAAGTACGGCTTGTGGATATGGCTCAGGTGGGACAGGCATATAGCAGACAGCCCGCACAGGACACCACATAATGATGCAGAGCTTGACAGGTGTCTGAAAAGGCTTGGTCAGAAAGCATTCGAGGAGAGTCACAGCAGAGAAGAATTCATGGAGATATTCGGGAGGAACTACTTGTGATAGCAGATAAAATGGATGCCCGCCCATGCTGGGGCGATGGAGCCGAGATAACACTCCATATCAAGGATATAAGCGATGTAATGTCATTGATGGACAAATGGGTTGATGGCAAGGAATATGTCGTTAAAATCGAACAGAAACGGGCACACAGGAGCCTTGATGCCAACGCATACTGCTGGGTGTTATGCAAAAAGCTTGCTAATGTACTGGGAGCATATACCGATAAGGATATATACATGGAATGCATCAGAAAGTATGGAGTGAGTGATATCCGGCCGGTGAGGAAAGACATAGCTGACGATCTGTGCCGCATGTGGGACGATCAGGGGATCGGCAACCAGCACAGTGTACTGGGAGATTCCAGGATAGACGGATATGTGAATATAAAGTTCCACTGGGGAAGCAGCCAATATAACACACTGGCGATGTCAAGGCTGATAGAAGGTATCATAGCAGACTGTCATGATCAGGGCATAGAAACGATGACATCGGATGAGATCGAACGGCTGAAGCAGGCCTGGGGAGGCGGCTGATATGCACGGTTACATAAAGTTACATCGCAAGATGATGGGCTGGGAATGGTACAAGAACAGTAACACAAAAAGCCTGTTCCTGCACATTCTGTTGACTGCAACACATAAGCCTGTGAAATATGGCGACATAGATTTGCAGCCGGGTCAGTTAGTTACTTCGATAAGGCAACTTGCAGCCGATACCGGTTTATCAGTACAGAACGTAAGAACAGCTTTGAAGAACTTACAGCTAACACACGAAGTAACACAGCAGGTAACACACAGTCTAACACAGCAACAAACCTTGATAACCGTTGAAAACTGGAGGTTTTACCAGTGTGAATTTTCAAAGCTAACACACGAAGTAACACACGAAGTAACACACCCAAAGAACAAGAAGAAAGAGAATAATAATAATAATATATATATAGCCGTGATCGACCACCTGAACAAGGCAACGGGGCAGAATTACAGATCCACGACGAAGGCTACAAGACAAAAAATCGACGCACGATTGAACGAGTGCTATAAGCTCGACGACTTCATAGCTGTGATCGATAAAAAAACAGCTCAGTGGAAAGATGACCCGGTGATGTCAAAGTATCTCAGGCCGGAGACACTGTTCGGGTCCAAGTTTGAAGGATACCTGAACGAGATCACGGCACGGGAAACGGAAAGGAACACGCATGACTTCATACAACGACAGGATACAGGAAGTGAAGAAGCGACGGCAGGAGCTGATGCAGATTATAGCGGAGCAGGAAGCGGCTTTAGAGTCGCAACGTGACAATGAGCCGGTTTGTAAGTTCTGTGGTAGTAGCAGGGTAAAAGCCGAAAGAGGGCCGGTATATTACAAGCCGTGCAGCTGCAGAGAAGCACAGGAGGCGGCGGAAGCGTTCCGGCACAAGTGGAACGAGCTGCATAGTCTCCGGTTCGAGCTAGAAGCCTGTGAGAAGAAAATCAAGAGCTGTGCTGATCGGGCTGTGAGGCTGTATGAGAACAGCGGACTCGGCCGGAGGTTTCGGGACAGGAACTTTGAAACTTTCCAGCCGGCAGGATACGAGAAGCAGTTTCGGAAAGCATATGACTTTGCAACGGGCTTTGAGACTAACCAGGGCAACGGATTGTTGTTTGTAGGCACAGTCGGGATAGGTAAAACACACCTTGCGGCAAGTATAGCAAATTACATAATCAAGGAGCTGGGGATCCCGGTGATAGTCCTGAACGTCACAGAGCTTTTCGAGAAGCTGAGAAACTTCTCAGAGACAAACAACACGCTGAAAGAGCTTAAGAAAATACCGCTGTTGATACTCGATGATATCGGCAAGGAAAAAGTGACTGACTGGAACCGGGAGAAGCTGTATGAGATCATCAATGCTCGGTATGAGGATTATCTGCCAGTGGTGATCACAAGCAACGACACACCGGCGAACATGGAGAAAAATCTCGGCAGTGCCACATACTCACGATTGTGTGAGATGTGCGAGCTGATAACCATGACCGGCAGAGACTGGAGGAAACAGTGAAACGAGTAAAAACCAAGCAGAAAGCGAAAAAGAAATATGAGGTGACTCAGAAACAGATGGATAAGGTCATCATGAATGCAACAAGCACAGGTGTAAAAAGTGCCATAGCAATAGTCCTGGCGGCAGTCCATGATGTCCTCGGGCTTGATGATGAGCAGGCAAGGACGATCAGTGACAGAGTGCATCGGTATTGCAATTATGTATGGGAACGGAAGACGGTGAGTGGAGAATACATAACAAAGCACCTGAAACGTGATGGGATAGAGCTGAGGTATGTTATATCGGAGAAAGACGATGAAGAAGATAATGTGTTGCAGGAAATGTGACAAAAGGTATCCCGGATGCCACGATGACTGTGAGGCATTCCAGTCAGAAAAAGGCGCAATGGATACTGAGAGAAACATGATACAGGAAGAGAAGAACAGAGGCTATCTGAACCGTGGATACATACGGGATCACATGGATGGACTGAGACGGAGGAAGCGCTGATATGCCTAACAACGGTCGGATAACATTATGTCCTTATTACAGGGACGAAAAGAATCTGAGCATAAGTTGTGAGGATACGTACAGGACCTTCAGATGGCCAGCACAGAAGAAAAAGCATATGGACAGATACTGCGATAATAACTGGAAAGAATGTCCTCATGCAAGGAAGCTTAACAGACTATATAGTCGGATGGGAGATGATGAAAGAATGAATACAGTTGAAAAGCTCAGGCATACGGAAAAGGAACTGCGGAGGGAATTGAAGAACCTTTCAACGGCGCTGGGCAAGTCTAAAAAAAGGGAAAGCACCAAGGATGAAGAGATAAAAAGTCTCAGGAGACAGCGTGATACGGCGCAGGCACTTTACAGCAAAACGAAAAACGAGCTGAATAATTGCAGGAGCAAGGAAGATGCGCTCATGAGGGAACTTAATGGGATAACGATGACTTACGAGGCAAGGATCGCATATATGATGCAGATGTGCGGCGGCTTCCTGGATGAAGTGGAGGCCAGACTATGGGCGCAAAGACATGACTATGAAATAAGACCGGCCGCAAATACCAAAACAGGCAGTGTGAGTGCGTGGGCCTTAGAAGTGCAGGAGGTAGAGGATGGAACTTCAAGATTTGCCAGAGCGTTATCAGAAGCAGGCGGCAGAGAAGCTGAAACAAACGGGTATGAAGACAGAGCCGATGAAGAAAAAACGCAGTAAATACGGCAACGAGAAAGCCAGCTGCAACGGTATAAGATTCGACAGCAAAAAGGAGATGCGCCGGTACCTGGAACTGAAGGGGATGTATGATGCAGGGATCATAAAAGAACTGAAGCTGCAACATCACTTTTCATTACAGGGCGCTTTCAAAACTGTTGACGGCAAACGTATCGAGAGGGTCGAGTACATAGCGGATTTCACATACACGAATGAAAAAGGTGAATTCGTGGTGGAGGATGTGAAGTCGGAGATCACAAGAAAAAATCCGGTGTACATGATGAAAAAGAAGCTGATGGCCGCTAAAGGATACATGATACAGGAGGTATGACCGTGGATGCATACATGGAAAATTACATGGCCCTTGCAGTATCGATACTGGGAAACTGCCCGCCAGACATAGCGTTCCGGAGACTCTACGGAAGTGAGAAGAAAAGAAAGATAAGAAATCACTGGGCAGAAGAACAGATACAGAAAGCAGCAGAGATGAAGAGCAGCGGTATGACATGGCGGGAAGTCTGTGATGTTCTCGGTATAGAAAACCTGGACAGCTTCAGGTCGTGTGTTTACCTCAGGGCTAAGGTGAAGAAATCAGAACCAAGGTGGACACCTGAGAAAGTCCGGCAGGTAAAGCAGATGAAAGCCAGCGGCATGACCGCAGCTGAAATCGGCAAGGAATTCAATGTTTCAGATCAGTGCATATATTATGCGTTGAAAAAATAGGAGGTTCAGTTGTGAAAATCGACGAATGCATCATAAACGAAAAAGCAATAGAGATGATATACCAGCTCATAGACCCCGACTTGATATATGACACAAGCGGAGAACTTAGAGACTTGGCAGTGCTGACACTGGGCAGAGTCCGGGGAATACTGGACATGGCAGGGGCTTTGAAAGGAGAATTGAAAAATGATAGATGAAAAGGGACTGATTGAAAGACTTGAAACGTTAAAGCGCTTTCTTTTCCATGATGAATGCGGGAGACAGAACATCAGCGTTGGTAAAATTATAGATTTGCTGAAAAATGCAGAAAAAGTCGGTGAATGGATACCGGTAAGTGAAGGACTGCCGAAAGACCGCATACCGGTAAATATCACATGGATAAACAGAAAGCCAGTATCGTATTATATGCACATAAAAGACAAGCCGTTTACGGCAACAGGCATCCTGTGCCACGGCGCATGGTATTGGTTTTCAACACGTTGCGAAGATGGAAGCAGTAAAGTCGATGCAATGGATGAACACATCGAAGTCATAGCCTGGCAACCACTTCCTGAGCCGTATAGAGAGGAGAGTGCGGAATGAGAACAGTTACAAAAACAATATATGATTACAAGGATATGAAAGCTCTGGATGATATGACGCATGAAGAAGCTGCGGACTATTTGAGAAGTGCCTATAGAGGCCATATCAACCGGTATGTATTTCCAAGAGAGTATGATGAATTCTCGGAAGGTGACTATCATGATTATGCGATTCAATGTGCATTCAGAATTGCGTATAGGGTACTTGAAGGAGACGATGAGGAATGACAAATTTTGAAAAGTACAGAGATAAAATTGAAAGCATTATGTCAGAAAGTGGATCTATGGCACCTGCTGTCAAAAACGGTGTGCCTGTTATGTGCGACCATATGATTGATTGTAATTTTTGTGATTACGATAGAAGCGATGGTAATTGTTGGATAGCATTTATAGAATGGGCATGCAAAGATGCTAATGAGTCAAAGAAAGCTTGTCCGACGCTGGACGCAGTGTATGAGGCACTTGCAAGATACGAAGAGGCTGAAGAACTAATTAATTGATTAGGGAGGTGGAAGAATGACGAATTTTGAAAAATACAAGGATGAGATATTAAGAATCGCTACTGAAAGTAATAGCAATCCAGCAAAGAAAGATGGAGTAGTTGTTGCCTGTGAAGGTTTGGCTTGTACAAAATGTGATTTCGATGGTGTAGGTAAATGTAGAGAGAATCGCTTCAAGTGGCTTTACGAAGATGACGGAGAACAGGAGCTTACATGCAGCTCTTGTAAGCATGCGAGCAGAGACCAGGAAGAATACCCCTGTTCAAGGTGCAGCCGGGGATATACAGATCTGTTCGAACCGAAGAAGACACGGCAGGATGAGTTTTTGGAGATTTATCCGAATGCAATGATGCTTAACGGAGCCATAGACATTTGCCCTAAGTATGTTGATGGGAACTGCGATAGATGTAGAATTTATGCGAAACGTCCTTGTATAGAATGTCACAAGGACTACTGGCTCCAGGAGGTGGGAGAATGAGATACAGAAAGAAACCAGTTGAAATTGAAGCTGTGCAGTGGACTGGGTTGAACCTTGAAGAAATAAAGGCTTTTGTTGGAAAGTCGTTAATCTATGACATCATTGACACAGCATGGGAAGTTGGAAAAGGTAGACCTCGCGTGTTTATGAAGATAAAAACATTAGAGGGTGACATGATTGTGTCGGAAGGGGATTATATTATCAAAGGCATAAGCGGTGAATTTTACCCGTGTAAACCTGATATATTCAAAGCGACATATGAAGAGGTGGAATGATGACAGTATTTGAAAAGATAAAATCAATGGAAACAGTCGAGGAAATGATGCTGTTTTTTTACAGACACAAAGAACTCAGATACGGCATGAAGAGAATGACCGAGTGGCTTGAAAGCGAGGTTGAAGAATGAACAGAAAGGAAGTATTAGACACTGCAATAAAGACAGTCTGTGAAGAACGTCAGGACAGCTACGGAAAACCCGAGGATAATTTTGCGATAATAGCAGGCCTGTGGTCCGGGTACCTGGGCGACGTAATTCTGGAATCTGAAGACGTGGCCATCATGATGATACTGCTGAAAATCGCGAGGATACAGACGGGGACGTTCAAGCCGGACAACTATATCGACATAGCCGGGTACGCTGCATGTGCTGCGGAGGTAGCAGGGGGGGCAGAGACGGAGCCTGCGGAGACTGCCGCGCCTGCACCAATGGCCGCTGATCAGCAGGAAGACAAGGCCGAAGTCATGGCAGGACTGAAGAAAAAGTGTGATCCGGCTCCAAAGACAGGTGCGCGGAGAAAGGCCCTCGATGATGGCAAGATCCGTGCGCTGAGAAAAGCAGGCTGGACGTTAGAGAAGATAGCAGATGAGATGGGATGCGCCCCTCAGACGGTAGCAAACAGACTAAATAAGGAGGCACGATGAATAACTATAGCACACATATAAAAAAGATCATATCGACATATGACCAGAGTTCAAGGGCAGATCTGGCGATAGAGGAGATGGCGGAACTGCAAAAGGCGCTGCTGAAATATCGCAGGGCTGACCGGCCGGAACTACAGGCGCTGAGAATGAAAGATATCGCGGAAGAAATAGCGGATGTGCAGATAATGCTGGATCAGCTTATAGAGGTGTATAACTGCCGTGATGATGTAGAGCGGATGATCGGATATAAAATAGAGCGCCAGCTCAAACGTATAGAAAGAAAAGAAATGATAGGAAAGGTGTTATATGAATAATGTAGTTTTGATCGGGAGACTGACAAAGGATCCTGAGATGAGATATACGACGGGTCAGAACCAGATGGCAGTGACTACGTTCACTCTCGCTATCGACAGACCTGTGAGACAGGGGCAGGAGAAACAGACTGATTTTATCAGAGTGACTGTCTTCGGAAGATCAGCTGAAAACTGTGATCGCTATCTTGCCAAGGGCAGACAGGCGGCAGTCCAGGGCAGGATACAGACAGGAAGCTATACCAACAAAGACGGACAGACTGTATACACTACAGATGTAGTTGCCTATAACGTTGAGTTCCTCGGCGGCGGGCAGAATCGTGATGACAGTCATAACGGCAGGGAACACACCGGAAATACCGGATCAGGACAGGTAGAAGAAGAACTTCCGCCGGGGTTCCAGGCTGTGTCGGAAGATGATGTTCCATTCTGATGATACATAGGGGCGAATGATCGCCCCTGTTTTTATACAATGGGATAATCAAAAGGAAAGGAGAACAAAGATGGCAGGGAAAGCTTCGAGTAAATCGTCGAAGGGATCGTCAATAGCAGGACCTAAAATAGTAACAACTTCATCAAAAGCACCGAATATGTCGTCATACATACCTAAAGCATATTCGAGCGCATATACGGATCAGCTGAATTCAGCAATGGATAAAGTCACAAACAGACAGGCATTCGAATATGATCCGCTTAAGGATGTAAACTATCAGGCAATGGCAAAGGTGTATCAGAAACAGGGGGAACAGGCTGCACGTAACACTATGGGGGACGCTGCAGCACTGAACGGAGGGTATGGTTCTTCATATGCTGTATCTGCATCTCAGCAGGCAAGGAATGATTATAACCAGCAGCTTGCTTCACAGATACCGGCACTGTATGAGGCGGCCTACAATCGTTATACGAACGAATACAACATGGATTTGTCAGCACTCGATGCACTGAGGACAGCTGATGATACGGATTACGGAAGATACAGGGATAATGTCGGCGATAAGCAGTGGAAGTATGAGGCTGATTACCAGAAACATCGTGACAGCGTAGCAGATGCTCAGTGGAAGTCTAACTATAACCGTGATGCTTACGAGTTCAATAAGAATTACGGACTGGCAAGAGATGAATTCAAATGGAGTAAATGGGTGGATAAGCAGAACTTAAAACGAAGTAGTAGTTCCAGAAGTGGGAGCCATTCCGGAACTACGGGAGATTATTTAGGCTCCACAGACAGCACAGATTATAAGATGAGCTCAAAAGAATACAACTGGTATACAAAGCTGGTGAAACAGGATGATGCCAGGAAGAAAGGTGGAACGAAGAGGTAACAATTCATGTTCGATTCGATAAAAAAGGGTATAAAATCGGCCTATAAAAAAGGGAAAAAGGCTGTAACTAACTTAGGAAAAAGGATCTTCGGCGGTTCCAGCAGTTCCGGAGGCAGTTCGACGCACAGATCAAGCTCAGGATCGACACACGGTGGCAGTTCCGGAACGATGCACGGCGGTAGCTCGGGCAGTTTCGGAAGGAGCTCATATGTAAGCAGAAGCCCAAGGTATTCAGGACCGGCAGTAAGATCATATGGTGCCAATACAGTAACAAATCAGTCTCGTTCAGGTGTCAGCAGATCAAGCGCAGGAGTGAATCAGATCAGCAGAAACAGCAGCGCCTATAACAGCAGTACTTCCACATCATATAATTCGAGACGTGGAAGCAGGTCAGATACGATACACAATTCGAATTCCGGTAGTTTTGCTGACAGGAACCCTCATGCACTTTCGACTGATGCGAAGAAGAATCAGGAAGAGGTCGCAGGAAGTATAAAGCATTTTGGTGCCGGTGTGGGCAAAAAATATGCCGGAAGTCAGATGTACGGGCTCAAAGACAGTCTTCAGGATGTATTTAAGGCATATGCGATGACCCAGGGCCCTGATTTTCAGATTGCATGGAATATCGCATTGGGCATTGAGAAATTTGCTTATGAAAAAACTGTAGGTAAGGCAAATAAGAATCTTTCGCTGAAACATCTGGACAGCGTAACTGACCGTGTTCTGAAAAAATACGGGAGCAAGCTTCAGGAATCGGGCGAAAAAGATATAGAGGATCTGAAGAAAAACAGTGGTACTGCCGGCAAGTGGGGTATAGACCTTGCTGCCGGTGCTGCTGAGCTGGGGCTTGACGTGGGGTTGACACGTGGCAGGGGCACGATGGCTGCAATGTATAATCGTGCATATGGATCTGCAAAGAAGACAGCAATCGATGAAGGAGCAACTGAGAAGCAGGCAAAATTATACGGTCAGGTGATCGGTGGTATCGAAGTCGGCACAGAGAAGATCTCGTCAGTTGCGGCGCCGCTCAGGAAACTGTACGGCAAAGGTGCGACAGATGAACTCACTGACAGAGTGATAGATAAGATCGTCTCAAAGACTACTTCAAAAGCAGGAAAGAACATCGCATATCACGGGGCTAAAACTGTGGCTTCTGCCATAGGTGAGGGCCTTGAAGAAATGGTATCTGAGGGACTGGATCCTGTTGTTGCAAATACCATCTATGCCAACGCTGTAGGAAAACCGCACAGTACATCGGCGAAAGATATCCTGTATGCAGGAAGTATCGGTGCTGCGCTTGGTGGAGCCCTGGGCGGCGGCGGTCAGGTCGTGGAGTACAACAGAGGAAAAAAGGTGCTGTCGGCTGCGGAGAACAACATGTTCGGTGAAGGCGGGATAAAGAGCCTGATAAATGAAGCCAAGACAGCGGACGAGGACACCGGGGATAACGTCAGAGCTCAGGCATATGATGAACTTGTGAATACCGGTCAGGGGATCGTTGCCGGGCAGGCAAACGAGCTGTATTCCTCTGTGCAGTCACAGCGGGCAAGAGATGATCAGAGATACGGTATCGCTATGCGTGCATCGGATAACATGATCAAAAAGAACGGCTATGTCCCGGTGGTAGGTGTAGATAATGAGGGTAATGCGAAGATATCAGACAACACCAGAAGCACATATGAGAAGTACAGTGCATTCAATACAGAAGTCATAAAAGGTGAGATGCAGCTGCCGGAGGCACAAAGTAAGGAAATCGCGGCTGCTGTTTCAGAGATACAGACAGGTATCGCAGATACGAGCACTGTGAATATGTTTACTACAGCCAATCCAGAGGCAAGGACGGCATATGAGCGGATAACAGGTGAGACACTGCCGGATACAAATCAGGGTACCCGTGCATACCTCTATGAGAAGCTTGCCGAGAACAGAGTGGAATCTGCAAGAGCTGAGACTGAGTACTTCAAAGATACGATGAAAGGCCTCATACAGCAGGATGTGACACCGACATATGATACGGCAGGACAGGAAGCATTTTCAAGAGGAATGGAAAATGTGAACGTTGGAAACGGAAATGATGTATCGAATTATATCGTATCCTTCGAGCATTTCTATGAAGCAGGCAGGACAGGCCTTGAATATTCGGATGTGGCAAAGACTAAGAACCCTGCATACGAGAGTGTATCCGGTGAGATAAAGAAGTCGGCCTATGAGGCGGGTGTGAGAGACCGTATCGATGGCGCAGACAACGTTAAAGGTATGCAGATAAAGATCGGGCAGACTCTGAAAGAAAGTCGCTCAAATGAAAGAAATAAGGCTCGCAGATGCAAGGTGATATCTGAGCTTTCAAAAGAAGGAAAGAAGAGAGTGTCTGCAAGTGCTCAGGCTGTATACCGTACGCTTGCAAGGACTTTCAACCTGGAGATACATCTGGTGGAAGATATCGCCGGAACCAATGCCAACGGGTTCTATAAAGATGGTGTCATGTGCCTGAACATAAATGCCGACAGGCCGCTGTCATATGTATTCTCACACGAGATAACGCATCACATGCAGCAGTACGCGCCTGAGCAGTATGCGATGTTCAAGCAGCTTGTCAGGGAAAAGTGGTTCCAGCAGGGCGGTATCGAAGATGCGATATCACAGAAGATCATCCAGTACAGGGGGAACGGTGTTGAGCTGACGAGAGAAGAAGCCCTCGATGAGATACTGGCCGACTCGACATATGAGATCATACAGAGCCAGGAATTCATAGATGAGCTGTGCAGGGAAAACAGAAGCCTGGCACAGTCTGTTCTTGATGCCATAAGGAATGTGATAGACAAGCTCCGCGCGATGATCGCAGAAGGACAGGGATTCGCACCTAAGTACAATGAATCCCTGCTGTCAGAGCTGGATATACTGAAGGACGCTGCAAAGCTCTGGACAGACGGTCTCATGGTCGCTGCACAGAACAGGGCGGCTGTAGGAAGTACCGGTGACTCTGCATATAAATATCAGCTCGTTGGTAGAGATGCAGATGGTATAGAGATATACGAAACTTCTGAAGAAGTAAAGAATCTTTCTCAGGCGGAGAAAAAGAAAAGAGCTATAAATCTTGTAGAAAATGAGTTTTCTGGAAGAACAGTAAAACTTATAAAGAATGCCGAGAAAATATATGCAAAGTTTGAAAAAGCAGACATAAGAAAAAACCTTTATGGAGACAATAGGTCAAGTGATAAAGGAAAACGTGCAAAGCTAAACGTTGCTGCGGACGGAACGATATATGAGCTTGCAGAACATTCGAGATACGACAGTAGTAAAAAGGAAAGCGGAAAGGCAATAAAAGCACACAAGGGAATAACTGACTGGGATTATTTCATAAAAGAAGTTGCAATAGATGGTGTTTATTATAATGAAAACATCAATGTGAGAAAGGGTAAAAATGGAGAATACGTTTACGCAATCTATCTCTGGGAAAATGTAAATAAAAAAGGCATATCCCCTCACAAAGCCCAAGATGTTTATAAGAATAAACATCGAGCCTCAACATCGGAGGCAATATTACCTTCTAATAATAGTATATCCGAAACAGAAGGAAATGACAAGAAATTTTCATTTAATGAAAATATTTTTGAAAAGTCGCAGGAAGCTGAGGGAAGACAGAAATCTGATTTTAAGGACTCAGAGGGGAAATATATATCAAATCAGCAGGCGGATTACTTCAGGGACAGCAAGATCAGGAATGAAAACGGTGACCTGCTCGTGCTTTATCATCAGACTGACAGTGACTTTAACATATTCGATACGAAACGTGAGGGCGCAGGTGCGCGTGATAACGGTACACCATACGGCATTTTCCTCAAACCTACGTCAAAGGATATAGGTCTCAATGGTAAAAAGCAGATGGCACTCTATGCCAACATAACGAACCCTCTGAAAGCAAGGAACAGGGCTGAACTTGACGGGATACTGAAGTCGGATAAGGACTATGCGGAAGTCCGTGAGGAACTTGATAACCTTGACGCTACATACGGGAAGAAGTTCGATGAGGCAAAGAAAGCTTTCATTGACTTCATCACGACATGGAGAAAAGATAATCCGGATGCCGGAAGATCTGATATATATAACGATCCTGAATTCAATAAGGTATATGAGGCAGAGGATGCAATAGTTGAGGAATGGACTGCAAAGGCGGATGAGCTGTCTGCAAAATGCAAAGAGATGATCAATGAGTACCTGAACAAAGAAGGCTATGACGGGATCATCCTTGAAGAGGATGCAGGAAGTTTCGGAAGGAGTACCAAAGCATATATAGCACTGGATCCTCAGCAGGTAAAGAATACTGATAATCTGAGTCCTACTACTGATCCTGATATAAGATTCTCTTTTGCCGGTGATAATGCCCTGAATGCCGACAATGAAATGCTTAAGAAGGCAAAGGAGATGTACAACGACTTCGAAAGCTCAGAAACCATCAGGAAAGAAACCGGCTGGCACCTTGGCACAGATGGCAAATGGCGCTTTGAGATCGATGACAGCCAGATGAAAGTATTCACAAGTGGTGACGCGTTATTCAGGAAAGAACACCCTGAATACACGAGACTTCAGGAGCTGTACGACAAGTTCTGGGATGGCACTATCACGGATGCAAAGCAGAATGAACTCACAGATCTGAATGAGACGTGGGGAGGGGAGCTTGCAAGGCTGCGTACACGTCTTCAGAGAGGCAATGCCCGTCTTGCAGATATCATCCAGCATGATGTGCTCTTTGAGAACTATCCTCAGCTTGAAGATGTGAGAATAAAGCTTGTTGATCTTGACAGAGCGACAGGGGCATATGCTGTAGATGGCTCTGAAATAATGATAGACGAGGATCTTTTCAGGAACGAATACCAGGAAGCAAAGCGTGACGGCACACTGATACATGAGATACAGCACGCTATACAGGATATCGAAGGCTTCGCTATGGGTGCAAACTTCGATATGATCAATGCTGCGATCTCTGCAACAGAGGATGAAGTCAGAGCAGCGGATAAGTACTATGAATCAGCGGCAGATGACCTGCTGGATGCATTGGACGAGGCCGGATACTTCAATAAGTACGGTGAGGACATAGATATCACAAGTGAAGTTGAACTGAGCAGGATCAGGGACGAGTACAGGGACACAGATCCTGATATAGAGGAACTGGTAGATGAGCTTGAAGACAGTCAGAAGGACCTTCAGGAATCACAAAACAAGCTCAGGGAGCTCAGAAACATGTCGCCGGTGGAATTCTATAAGTATGCAGCAGGTGAGGTAGAGGCAAGAGATACTGCCAACAGGCTGAACTACGGTGAAGGTGAACGCAGAGCGACAAGGCCTGATATAGATTCCCCAAGCATACAGGTGGAAGACTATGTGAGATTCTCCCTGAAAAACGAAAACATTTCTCCGAGTACAAGGATTCCATATACGGTGAACCAGTCGTATATGGCTGTACCAAAGAAAGACAACGTGGCATTAAAAAAGCTGCAGGACAGTGTGAGAAATCTGAAACGCGGTACGTATGAGAATAAGGCAACGGGATATAAGGCGAGTATCATCAGAGAGACTGTTGGAAAGATTATAAATCCGAGTGGAAAATCAAAGTTTGATTATTGGGCGAAAAAATATATTGATAATCTGAATGCGGCAACGCAACTTCCGGAACTTTTCGAGAACGCTGTATATGTGGACACCAAAGGGAACCAGAAAGCTAAGAAAGCAAATCAGCAGATACAGGGGTATCACCATTTTGTCGCTCCTATTTACATGGACAACAAAGAGTATAGGGTGAGAATCGTTGCAAGAGAAAAGCAGAATTCAGATACGTTATATATCGTCGAAACCGAAGTGATGAAAATAAAAGACGGAAGCTCCGTCGGCAGGCGTAGTTCCTCCCGATTTTTGAGCGTTCCGTCTGATATCAGTATACCCGAGCTCGTAAACGGAGTCAAGATATATGATTATAATATGCAGAAAAACGATATTTATAACCAGAATGATATCAAGTATTCCCTGCCGGATGAGTCAGGGAGCAGTTATTCTATTCCGGACTACTCGAAAAAAGAGTATAATAGATATGGATGGGCTGTCGCGAACGAACTTCTCAGCAGAGAAGAGATGGCAGTATTCCAGAAACAGGTGGGAGATAAGGCAAGAGGGGATCTTTACAAGATCCGTGAAGGACTGCATATAATACCTACCGGAGAAAAGGGACTCAGGAATGTCCTTGTCTATACTGACGGCAACTTCGAAAGACCGTCAATAGCAAAGATCATCAGAATAAATCTTGAGGATGGAACGGAAATAGAAGCAGTTACGGAGGATGTATATGACGAAGAATATAAAAATACTGGGGAACCTGTTAGGGCTTACAAAGAAAAAGGGGTTCTCGACTCCTTTGAGGCGGGAGATTATGACTACACTGAGTGGAGACGAAACAGAAGAAGCACAGCAAATAGAACAATTTTCGAAGATCGTACAGGAGAGCGAGACGGAAGAGGAAGCGATAGAGAAAGTCAGACAGACAGTGAAGAAATAAAGTATTCCCTGCCGGATGAGTCGAATGTACTTGACTACATCAACGAGAGTGAGGGGGAATTTTATGATGTTCCTCCGATGCGTTACTATGAGATCAGACAGAAACAGGTGAAGCTTCAGACATATGACGAGCTGCAGAATCTGTGTGAGAAGCTGAAAGCTGATAAAAAGCTCACTCATGGCAAGGTGCTTGATAAGTCGTCTGTAACTGAGCAGATGAACGATCTCGTAAGGTGTCTGATGACTTACAGTGAGAGTTACAGTCTCAGAGGAAACCCGCGTAGAGTCAAATCAGAGCTCGTGAAGTTCGCTGCGGACAAAGCATCGATCATCTTCAGGGCAATAAAGAATGGAGACTATACGACAGCTATGAATACTGCGTATCTTGCGGCATCTGATATAGTCGAAAGTCTTGATTTTGTCGATGATGCTAATTTCTATGAGTATAAGGAGCTCAGGGACTATCTCAGGACAACAAGGATGGTCATATCAGAAGAAGATATGAGCAGTATCCCTGACTTTACGGAGTTCAAGAGGGATCAGTTCGGCAGACTCAGGATCGTGAAAGAAAACGGGATCCCGGTGGATCAGGTATACGGCGAGCTTTGCGAAATGTATCCGGAACTGTTCGATACTGAAATAACGAACCCGGCGGATCAGCTCATGAAGATCGCAGACGTGAGGGAAAGCCTGGAGCCTTATGACATGATGCTTGCTGCTGAGGAGACAGAGCAGCTTAAGAAGCAGACAGCTCAGGATCTCATGGAGATATCGGCACTTGGAAAGCCGTGGAAGTCATGGGCTGATAAGAAGAAGGAAGACTATGATGCCAGGCTGAAGCTTGTTAAGACAAGGCATCAGGAAGCTGTGCGTGAGATCAGAAGAAAAGAACGTGCGCGTGCGGACGAGAGGATAGCGGCAGAAAAAGAAAAGGCAAAGCAGAAGATACAGCAGGAAAAGCAGAGATCAAGTGAGAAGCTGCAGGAAGAAAAGCAGAAATCACGGGAAAAGCTCCAGCAGGAGAGAGTGAAGTCTCAGGAAAAGGTCCAGGCGGAAAAGGATAAGGCCAGGGCTAAGGAAGCAAAGAGAAAAACACTCAGAGAACGTGCAAAGTCATTCGGCAGAATAAAGAAGAATTATGACTGGCTGTGTGAAAGACTGGTAAAGCCGACGGATGACAAGCATATACCTCATGCATTCACTGAAGCTGTCGCAGATCTTCTGATGTGCTTCGACCTGCAGACTGAAAGATCAAAGCAGCTCCAGGAGAAGAGAGGATACAAGGCTCAGACTACCATAAAGGCGGATGAGCTGAGGAATCGTATATCCAGGGTGAAAGAGAGATTCGCAGAGCTTGCGCCGGAAGATGATACCGGGATATTCGAGTATGACGGATATGTGTTCGACCTTATAGATTCTCTTGAAAAGAAACTGGATGGCAAGGAGAGTATCGATACTCTTTCAGATGAGGATCTGGCTGCGGTAGATATACTGCTGAAGTCGGTGGTGCACAATATCAACAACTACAATAAGTTTTTCAATGAGAACATAAAGGCCGGTATAGATGAGATCGGAAAAGGTGTCATTGAAAGTGCGGATGCGAAGATAAAGGCTCGTGGCAAGAACAAAGTCGAGCGCGGTGGTACCGTGGGAGACCTTCTCAATGAGTCGAACATAACGTCAAGAGATCTGTTTGAGCGTATGGGCGGCGGAATGGAGACTATGTATATGGGTCTTCGTTCGGGCTTCGATAAGCACATCAATAACATAACTGAGCTCAGGGAGTTCTTTGAGGATCTGTTCAAGGGCTATCACAAGAAGAAAAAGCCTGGAAGCAAGATACAGAGATGGAGGAACAGCAAGGGCCTTAAGACTGTCAGACTTGAAAGCGGTGAAGACATAAAGATAAGCGTTGCTCAGATCATGTCACTTTACTGCAGCGCAAAGAGGGAACAGGCGCTGGGTCATATACTTGAAGGCGGTATCGTACTTACTGAGGTAAAGAGAGCAGGCAAGTTCAGAGAGGCTATCAGAGGTAAACGTGGCCTTCCGGGTACATCGACAAAGATAACATATAATGACGTGCTGAATATCATCTCACAGCTGACGAGTGAACAGCGCAGTATGGCAGACAAGCTGCAGGGATTCCTGAACGGACGGGCTGCTGAGTGGGGCAATGACGCGTCTATGAAGATGTACGGGTATGAGAAGTTCACAGAAAAGGATTACTTCCCTATAAAGTCTTCAAGGACGTGGCTTGCTACCAATGCAGAGACTGTGAACCCGAAAGAAAAGATCAGGAACTTCGGATTCACAAAGAACACTGTACAGGGTGCGAACAATACCATCGTTATAGACGATATATTCACTGTATTTGCAGATCATGTGAACAAGATGAGTCAGTATAATGCACTGGCTCCGGCGATAGCAGACTTCATGAAGGTATATAACTACACTGACAAGTCTGCCGGAGGACTCACTGTCAAAGGTAAGATCAGTGATGCGTGGGGACGCAGATATCAGAGATACATCGAACGGTTCATGGCAGATATTCAGAGTAACTTCGATATGAAGACTGAGGGAATAGGAAGATTCATGGCAAAGTCGCTTGCCAATTACAAAAGGGCCGCCATAGGCTTCAATCTTCGTGTTGCAGTGCAGCAGCCTACAGCGATAGCAAGGGCATTCCTGCTGATAAATCCGGTATACTTTGTATCTAAGAACCATACACCTTCTGCTCTTAAGAAGATGATAAGAAAAGATACAGAGTATAAAGACATGATAGATCACTGCCCTATCGCAAGATGGAAGTCATGGGGAAATACCCAGGTGGATATGGCAAGGGATATCGACGCTATCATGATGAATGAAGAGTGGACCAGGGCGGATCTGATATCGATGGAGATATACGGAGTGCTGGACAACTACACATGGAGCAAGATCTGGGGCGCTGTACGTGCTGAAACCAAGGCAAAGCATAAAGATGTGGAAGTGGACTCAGAAGAATTCTACAGGATATGCAATGAGAGGGCTTCGGAGATATTCGACAAGACTCAGGTGGTGGATTCAGTGTTCCATCGCTCCCAGGCAATGAGAAACACAGATGCTATGAGTAAGACTCTGACTTCATTCATGGCTGAGCCTACAAGGACGTACAACATGATGAAAAGTGCCTACGGTGATGCGGTCGAATGCTGGCAGAACAAGCATAAGGTGAAAGCTGTAGGCAAGTTCATAGGCGCTTCAAATGTGTTCCTCATAAATGCAGCTGCTGTATCGGCTGCTGCAGCTGTGGCTGACGCACTGAGAGGCAAGCAGCCGGGAGACGATGACGACGAGGACAAAGAAGGATTCGATCTGTGGCTTGCCAATGCTATAGCTAATTTCTGGGATAATGCCAACCCGCTGAGTATGATCCCGATCGTAAAGGACATATGGAGCTTCAAGGATGGCTGGGGATCATCGAATATGGGACTTGAAGGGTTCGCACAGGTGATGGAATCAGGTCAGGCAATACTCGATAAAATCGGCGGCGGATCGGATAAAGACTGGAATGAGCTCATGAGAGATTTTGCAGAGGGAATGGGATATGTCACAGGAAGACCTGTAAAGAACATCCTGCGTGAGTATGATGTGATACAGACAAAGCTCATGAGTGCCTTTGCTGCTGAGGCAGGCGGCGAAGATACGGTTTCAAAGGGCAAGGAATGGATAAACAGTACGCTTGATAAGCTCAGCGGTAAAACAGGCAAAAGCGACGAGAATGAAAAGGGCGGATCAGGCAGTGACCGTGGTATCGTCGATAAACTGGTGGGTAAAATGGATATCGAGGATGGCACCACCCTGGATAATGTACTCAATAAAGTAGGACTCAATCTGACTGACGAGGAAAGAGCAGCCAGGGAAAAGAAAAAGATGCTCAGCGACGTGGAGTCCCAGATAAGCGGACTCACCGGAGACGAGAAGAATGAAAAACTCTGGAAAGTGGTCACAAAGAACTACACGAACTACGTCAATGATGGAAATATTGACGAACTCAAAAGGATGCGCAGCACCTTAAAAGAGTTCGACGGAGACGTGGATAAATTCGACAAGTCGGTTCTGAGCAAGATACAGACTGCGTATAAGAAAAACATAGGTGAAAAGGGTGATCCTGACAAGCTTCAGATATACAGAGATTATCTGAAGGACAGAGGGTATACGGATGGCAAGATCAGCCAAGAGATAATCGCTAAAAGCGATACCGCAAAGGAATATCAGAAAGCCCTGTGCCTGAATGATGAGGAGGCGGCCGGAAAATACCTTTCTGAGCTTTCACTGGCAGGCCTTACGTATGAAAGCTACAGCCTGCTGTTTGATAACAGAGCAAAAGCTATCAAGGGTGCAGATTACAGCTCAGGTGAATTCGCATTCCCTGTGAGTGGCGAGATCACATCAGGGTTCGGAGGCAGGCAAAGTCCGGGAGGCATAGGCTCAACAGATCACAAGGGTATAGATATCGGTGTGGTGACAGGAACCAGTGTTGCTGCTGCCGATGGAGGCAAAGTCTCACTTGCCGGCTGGAATGGTGGCTATGGTAACTGTGTCATCATAGATCACGGCAACGGCAGACAGACTCTCTACGGACACCTTGAAGGATACACTGTCCAGGCTGGTGATGTAGTCGGCAAGGGGCAGGAGATAGGTAAGTCAGGCTCCACAGGAAAATCAACAGGACCTCATCTGCATTTCGGTGTAAAGGAAGGCGGTAGATTCGTCGATCCGATGAGTTACTTCAGATAGGGGAGATGTCAAAGTCTCTTTTCTATATCATTAGGTATAGGAGGGAGACTTTTTTTATGGCAAAACGACCCGAGTATGACTGGGAGCAGATAAAAAGTGAATATATAACAGGAAGGATCAGTCTGCGAGGGCTACATGAGAAATATGGTGTGAGTCAGAGATTAATCAATGAGAGAAGCAGAAAAGAGCAGTGGAGGGCGCAAAGGGAAAAGTACCGTGATCGTGTGGTCAGGAAAGTGGTAACAAAAACGGTAACAAAACAGGCTAATGAACTCATGAAGGAAATCGATGCAGTTGACAAGATATCGGATATCCTGGCGAAGACTCTTGCCGATACACAGCAATTCAACAGGCATATCATACAGACTCGTGAAAAGAACGGGAAGCATGAGGAATGGGATGCAGAAGAACGCGTGTTTGATAAAGTGGATACAAAAGCACTGAAAGAAGCTGCACAGACACTCAGGCTCGTTGAGCAGATGAAACGCTCCATGCAGTCTATCAGGACTATGCAGGAAGAACAGGCTATGGATATAGCAGAACGCAGGATAAGGCTGGAGGAACAGAGACTTGAGCTTGATCAGAAGCGGCAGAACATGGGGGCAGATACAAGTGAACATGGTATCGTAATACTGGCTCCGGTGCTGGAGGAAGATGATGGCGAATAATATCATATGGCAACCACAGCCTCAGCAGAAAAAATTCATGGAAAGACCTGAGTTCGAATGTCTCTATGGCGGTGCCGCAGGTGGTGGTAAATCGGATGCACTGGTGGCTGAAGCGCTGAGGCAGATACATATACCACACTATAAAGGACTGATACTGAGAAGGACGTATCCTCAGCTTTCAGAGCTGATAGATAAATCCCTGCTGCTGTATAAGCGGGCAGTGCCGGGGGCTGCATACAATACAACGACACATACATGGACATTCCCGACAGGAGCCAAGATCGTGTTCGGCTCGATGAACAGGAAGCAGGATCGCATAAATTATCAGGGTAAGGCATATGACTTTGTGGGCTTTGATGAGCTGACACACTTTGATAACGATGAGTATACATATCTGTATTCAAGAGCAAGGCCTAACGGACCCGGGACAAGGGTATATATAAGGGCTACAACGAACCCAGGCGGCCGGGGGCATGGCTGGGTCAAGGAACGATTCATAACAGCGGCGCCACCTCTGACACCTATCAGTCAGGCTGTGACTATAAAGACACCTGACGGAGGAGCAATAGAGGTCATGCGAAAGAGGATATTCGTTCCGGCGACAGTATTTGATAATCAGAAACTGCTTGATAACGATCCCGGATACATCGCGACTCTGGGAATGATGCCGGAAGCAGAAAAGCGGGCGCTGCTTTATGGGGACTGGGACAGCTTCAGCGGACAGGTATTCACTGAGTTTCGGAACGATCCTGAGCACTATGCAGACAGGTTGCATACTCATGTCATAGATCCGTTCGAGATACCGGGGCACTGGCCGATATACAGAAGTTTTGACTGGGGATATGCAAAACCTTTCAGCTGCGGGTGGTATGCAGTAGATAATGAGCGGAGGATATACCGCATACGTGAACTTTATGGATGCACGGGCACACCTGATACCGGTGTCAAATGGGAGGTCGGTCAGGTGGCTGAGGCAATAAGGGAGATCGAGGATTCCGATATATTCCTGAAGGGCAAGCATATACACGGTATAGCGGACCCGGCTATATGGCAGGTTGATGGCAAGGCAAAAGGAAAGTCTATAGCTGATATCTTTGCAGGATACAGGATATGGTTCGACAAGGGAGATCATACGAGGATACCAGGGAAGATGCAGTGTCATTATCGCCTGAGGTTCGATGACAGAGGTGTTCCGATGTTTTATGTGTTCAACACATGCAAACATTTCATCAGGACGATACCGAACCTGATATACAGTGAGACAGATCCTGAAGATGTCGATACGACATGTGAGGATCATATATATGATGAATGGCGATATATGAATATGCAGCATGAGATACCCGCAGAGGAGCTGATGCCGACAAGGAATATAGATCATAGAAATATCGATGATCCGCTCAATATGGTGAGAGAACAGCAGAATGCACGGCTGAGGAGATATGAATACGTATAAGAAAGGATTCGTGATGGGTGAAGACAGAGAGAAAAAACAGGCAATAACTGAAGATGATGTGAGGGAGTTTGATGCTGTACTGCGTGAGTACATGCAGGGAAAGAAGAGTGTGGACACAAAGGCTACTGAGAATTATGAGTGGTGGAAACAGAGACACTGGAACTATATAGAGACACAGAACAGGGACAAGAAGGCCGCATCTGCGTGGTTGTTCAACAGCATAATAAACAAACATGCGGATATAATGGACAGCTTCCCGAAACCTAATATACTGCCACGTGCAAAGGATGATGAGCAGGATGCGCAGATACTGTCAAAGATCATACCTGTGGTTCTGGAGCAGAACAAGTATCAGAAAGTATATTCCAATACAGCATATGATCTGCTGATAACAGGTGGTGAGATAGTGGGTGTATTCTGGGACAATGATAAGCTTGACGGCCTGGGCGACATAGCTATAGAGCAGGTGGATGTACATAATCTGTTCTGGGAACCGGGCATAGAGGATATACAGGACTCATCATATATATTCAACGTTGCACTGGTGGATGACAGGAAGCTTGCGGCAGCATATCCGGATGTAGATATCGTTACGGGAAAGTCTATATATACGACGGAATATGCTCATGATGATGCGATCAATACAGATAATAAATCACTTGTGGTGGATTGCTATTACAAAGCGATGCAGGAGGTACCGGTCATAGATGATCCGCAAACAGGTGAGTGGCTGACAAGATCCAAGACCGTGCTGCATATGTGTAAGTTCTGCAATGGCAAACTTCTGTTCGCGTCTGAGAATCATGAGGAATATCAGGATGGATTTTATGAGCATGGAAAGTATCCTTTTGTGGTGACTCCGATGTTTCCTGTAAAGGATTCGCCGTGGGGGTTCGGCTGGGTCGATGTCATGAAGGATCCGCAGATGACAGTGGATGCCCTGGACAGCTATATAACAAAGGTGGCTATGATGACAGCAAATCCGCGGTGGTGGAAACGTAAGGGCTGCGGTATAAATGAGGACACTCTGCTGGACTGGTCGAAACCTCTCATAGATTTTGAGGGTGCAGACATAGACAGCAGTCTAAGGCAGATAGAAGTCAAGGCCATACCTTCGTTTGTAGTGAATCAGAAGGAATCGAAGATAGATGAGCTCAAAGAGACTTCGGCCAACAGGGACTTTTCTCAGGGCGGAACGGCTGCGGGAGTCACAGCTGCATCGGCGATAGCTTCCATGCAGGAGGCCGGAGCCAAGATACCACGGGATATAAACCGCATAAAGTATGCATCCACGGAGGATGTGAGCTATATGGTGCTTGAGCTCATAAGGCAGTTCTATACTGAGGACAGGACATTCCGCATAGACGGTCAGTCAGGCGG
>OKRS01000233.1_pt1 | contig 43658 bp, 41 predicted proteins | sample 1601191 | NCBI WGS metagenome assembly OKRS01 (sample SAMEA3541509, study PRJEB24748) | human gut metagenome | biome: human gut; feature: human-associated habitat; material: faeces | place: China | collected 2012
GATGTGTGATGCGTGAAGACTTTATCCAATGTTAACATCTCAATATGTAGGCACTTGTAAAAGTGCATATACAAAGGGTTATGCCCTAAATTGAGTACTAACCGGCCAGAGTCACTGCGACCTACCTTACTTTCGTTGAAACATGCAAACTAATGGCAAAGTTCCCCACTGGATTTCTTCAGGGGATTCTTTGACATTATTGTAGCTGGAATAAGGGATTATGCCTTGATGACAGAGGCACTTTTAGTTAAACCTGTTTAAAAATCGAAAAAGTTCAACTTCTTAAATTACTCTGTATCCCCAGCAAACACAGGGGATGGAGTTGTATTGTCATAGGGGTTGGATGCTTACTTAATAGATGAACTGTATTAAGAGTATATATAAGATATTTCTATTGGCTTGGTGTATGGTGCTTTATGTTTTCATACATACAAATGTGGAAATATTTATTAAAGATAAGTTTGTTTTTTTGAGTGTGTTATATGAGGCATTTCATAAGAGTGCTTTTTTTACGAGTATTACATCACTTATCTTAATTTTTAGTTGGATATTTTTTGCGTTTTCAACAATCAAAGATCGAAATATACCATTAAATAAAATTATAATAGAAGTTATAGGTATAGAAGTCCTTTTACTAGCAGATTCTGGATGGGCCACACCAAATTCTGGTTTTGGTGGATTTTCGTTATGCAGTCTTACTGTATTATTATTAGTACTTGATATTGGGCTTTTTTGTATAAAATGGTTATTTTACCAAAAATATGAAACCTCAAAAACATTTAAGGATTCTTTTATTGTTGATAATCATAAAGTTCAAAACATTGATAAGACAAGAGAGCAGTATGCGATATCTTTGTTGAAACGATTACGAAATGTAGACAATACTGATGAAGCTTTCTCTTTGGTCATATATGGCGAATGGGGCTCAGGAAAGACGTTGTTCCTGAGATGCATAGAGAAACAGCTAAGGAAACATAATGATATACTCATTAATTTCAATCCATGGAATAACCATTCGACCAAACAAATGCTAATCAGTTTTTTTGAAAATCTAAGTAGGGTGTTGTCTGAATACGATTCTTCATTGAAAAAACCTATAATCAAGTATGCTGATGTTGTGACATCCTTGGATATGCCCAAACCTTTTGATGTATTGGCCTCTTCTGTATTTGGTAAGGGAGAATTGAGTACTGATGGACTTAAAGATAAAATAAGACACTCATTAAATCTAATAGGTAGAGGCGTATATGTCCTAATAGATGATTTGGACAGATTGACAAGGTCGGAGATTTTAAATGTTCTTTGTCTTATAAGAAATACTGCAAATTTTCCTCATCTTAAGTATATAGTTGCATGCGATCGTAATCATATAGTTGCTCAATTAAAAGGGCTTGATATTACGCCTAATTATTTAGAGAAAATCTTTATGATGGAATTGTATTTACCAAAAATATATCAAGGATATCCTTGCGTAGAGAGATGCAAGGAAGCTATTATGGCTATGACAGATGATATAGCCCTAAACAATTTTTTTGTATTAATGGCAAAAAACACATTGGATTTGTTGGAAAAATCTTTAAAAAATCTTCGCCAATCAGAGAGGTTTGCTAGAGGATTAGTTCTTAATTGGACTTTTGTGTGCAGAAAAAGCAAAGGACAATTTAAAGAGATAAACATCGCAGCTTTTTTATGGCTGGAATTGATTAGGGTTTTAGACGAAGAGTTGTATGAAAAATTATATTCTGATCCTTGTAAATACTTTTCTGTAAAAAAACACAAAAAGTATAATCAGGATATGTATGTTCTAAGGTCTGATGATGAACTAGACAAGATAATAGAGAACAAGTGTTTGTTGGCTATTCTTAATACAATGTTTCCTTATAATGAGTATTTCCCATTGCCACAAGATTCCATTTCTCTATTAGAAAACTATGATAAGTATTTTTGTTTAGGTATGGCTTATGGACATATTTCTAAGACTAAATTTCTACAGCTAATGAACTCTGATAATATAGATACTCTAATGGATGGATTATCCTCTCAAGAAAAAGATTCATTTTTTAATATGCTGCTTATGCTTGATCTTAGGAAAATGAATTCTAAACTTATATGTCGGTATTTTGACTTTATATTGTTATATTATCGAATGTACGGAGACTCTTTTCCTGACAATCTTTTATTTAACTTGCTTAATATGTTGAGTAATCAACCAAATGATAATGATGTCAAAAATTATATTATTCATTGTCTAACGAATAATAAAGGCAGTTATAAGCAAATGCTTAGCGTTAATCTAATCTGTAATAAATTAATAAGGAAAATACATGAAACAGATTCTAAATTTTTAGAGGAAGAAAAGTTGCGTACTATTGTTCAATCAAATTTCTTAAGATGTATTGAGGATTATCAATATGATGCTGCTGATATTATAAATAGCCATTCACCTCTATATGATTTAGTGAAAAGTTCTGTTGTATGTTATATAACAAAATATGATGATAAAAGTTGTTGTTATGAATATGAAACTTTAATTCATTCTCAGATATTAGATGCTTTTGAAAATCATAAAAGCACAAAAAAACAAAAAATAAAAGATTTTGAATCAATTGGATTTGACAAAGAATTCTCAGAGGAAAGTTTAGACTACTTAGCAGATAGTAAGGAATATGAAATATGTGAGTTGTTTGGAAATAGGGACAACTACAAAGAATATAAAGAAAAATGCTTTACATATAATGAATAAGTTTAACTCTTTAAATTATGGCTTAAATTAGAAACAAGTTTCTTCGCTGCTGTATTTAAAACATTGAATTATGTACAGCAGTGAGGATTTTATCACTTAATACATATCTCTGTGTGAATCCGCGCCATCTGTGGGAGACCACAACGTACCCCAACCAAGTAATCACTAATCAATGATAACTAATCATTAGGTTAGTTGATTACCCATTACTAAGTAAATAATTTAGATCACTTACTTATGACAGCAAAAGAATATTGTATAGCTTTTTGTGAAGGCTACTTCTACGCCCAATTAGGCGAGAAACTTACAAATGGCAAAGTTACAGAACATGCACTGGACTTAGCTAAGGAAACGGCTCAGACATGTATAGAGCAGCAGATAGCCTATTCCGGTTTTGATGAAAAGCAAAAGCAGGAGATGAAAGAAAACCTTCATGAATGGGCAGATACTGTGATGCAGGGTTTCAAGAAACGTTTGCGTGAGAGCGGCAGATTGATAGAATCTTGATGATGCGCTAGCCGACAAACAATCGCAATTTATTGCATAAACACTCATCGGCTGCCCATTGTGGGCAAAGGCTCCGCTGACGATACCAAAACTCTGGCGGAGGCTATAGCGTAGCCAGTTACATCCACTCGTCCCTGAGGGTTTCTGTCCCCCAGAACTGGGGGGACAGAACGGGGCGTAAAGACTAGTGAAGAGAGGCTTGGTGAGAAAGGTAAAGCCTTCTTTAACGGTAATGAAGGGCGGGATGATTTTAGAAAAATATCTCCTTAAGTAGACTCCGAGGAAAAATAACAATATGATGCATAATTACGACGACATACAAATACTCATAATGGCCGGCGGCGTAGGTAGCCGCTTCTGGCCTATGTCAACCACCGATTACCCAAAGCAGTTCATTGATGTGATGGGCGTGGGACGTTCCCTCATTCAATTGACAGTAGATAGATTGAAGCCAATCTGTCCTGTCGAGAACATGTGGGTGGTCACCAACGAGAAATACATCAGCATTGTCAAAGAGCAAATCCCTGACATGCCCGTTGACAATATCCTCGCCGAACCCGAGGCACGCAACACCGCCCCCTGCATCGCTTACGCCTGCTGGAAGATACAGAAGCAGCACCCCAATGCCAACATCGTGGTGACACCATCCGATGCCCTGGTCATTAATACCTCGGAGTATCAGCGAGTATTGAGCAAGGCATTGAGCTATACTTCCGATAAGAACGCCATCGTTACCATTGGCATCAAGCCAAGTCGCCCCGAAACTGGTTACGGTTACATCGCTGCTGCCGCCCCCACGGCTGTAGACGAGATATATAAGGTGGAAGCCTTCAAGGAGAAGCCCGACCTCATCACCGCCGAGCACTATCTCTCTGCTGGCAACTACTACTGGAACGCCGGCATCTTCGTGTGGAACATCCACACCATCAGTAAGGCCATCCGCACCTTCCAGCCCAAGCTGGCAGCCATCATGGACGAAATGGCACCGTCTTTCTACACCGACAAAGAGAAAGAAGTCGTAGGCCAGCTCTTCCCCACTTGCGAAAAAATTAGCATCGACTACGCCGTAATGGAGAAGTCGAAGGAAATCTATACCCTTCCAGCCGAGTTCGGCTGGAGCGACTTAGGCAGCTGGGGCAGTCTCCGTACCTTGCTACCACAGGATGAGGCTGGCAATGCCAAGGTTGGTAAGTACATCCGATTGTATGAATGCAAGAACTGCGTGGTTCATGCAGCCGATGAAAGCAATGTGGTAGTTCAAGGCTTGGATGGCTACATCATAGCCGAAAAACACGGCCAACTCTTAGTCTGCCAGCTAAAGGAAGAACAAAGAATCAAAGAGTTCGGCAAATAGTATACAATTTAGTATTTAGTAGTGATTAGTGGATAGTAATTTCTCTCAAGCAGCCAATACAAACATAGGAGGCTATGGCGTCTCGCCGTAGCCCCGCACCCACGAATGCAAGCAGATTGAGTATGAACTGCGGGTTCCGCGGAGCGGGACAAACATATAAAGTTGAAGACACTTGTAAAAGTAAATATACAAAGGGCTATGCCCTAATTTGAGTACTAACTACATTTCTGTCAACCGTAAACACCTTTTTAAGTTCGTTGCTTTGTGCAAGCTTAACGAAATACATATAAAACAATTAAAACGTAAAATATATATTTAATGTCATATCAAACATCAGATAATAACAAACGAATAGCGAAGAATACTTTGCTTCTTTACTTCCGCATGCTTTTTATGATGACGATATCGCTTTTTACGAGCCGAGTCATCTTGAATACATTGGGAGTAGTTGACTTTGGTATTAATAATGTAGTGGGTGGTGTTATAACCATGTTGGGATTCTTAACAGGATCTCTTGGTGCTGCATCCTCTAGGTATATTACTTTTGATTTAGGAAAGGGTGATATGGGTGTAATGAAAAGAACTTTTGGTAATATCAAGAGTATTCATTATATTTTGGCAGGACTAATATTACTTGTAGGAGAGACTTTAGGCCTATGGTTTATGACCACCCAATTGCAAATTCCGGCAGAACGTGAAACTGCTGCTTTCTGGGTTTACCAATTTTCCATACTTTCTGCTATGATTGCTGTTATATCAGTTCCATATAATGCAACGATTATTGCTCATGAAAAAATGTCGGCTTTTGCTTACATAACGATTGTTGATGCAATCTTGAAATTATTGATTGTATATTTGTTGGTTGTTATACCATTCGATAAATTAATCATATATTCTTTTTTATTCTTTTGCATTCAAGCTTTTGACCAAATTGTTTATGTGGTTTATTGCTCTCGGCATTTTGAAGAAGTACATGCAAAATGTAGTTACGACAAGAACCTATTTAAGGAAATATTTTCATTTGCAGGTTGGACTATGAATGGAAATTTAGCAGTCGTAGGATTTACTCAAGGATTGAATATTTTGCTCAATATGTTTTTTGGTCCAGCAGTAAATGCTGCTAGAGGTATTGCTGTTCAAGTTCAGAATATTTGCCGGCAATTCTGTAATAATTTTCAAATGGCACTAAATCCTCAGTTGACAAAAAGTTATGCTCAAGGCGATTTGAAAATGATGCATGGTTTATTGATAAAGAGTTCTAAATTTTCTTTTTTCATTTTGTTTTTTATCGCTATGCCTCTCATGTTTGAAGCAAATATTGTTTTAAAAACATGGTTAGGTGTTGTTCCAGATCATACTGTGAATTTTCTCAGATTGATATTGATTGTAGGTTTGCTTTTTACCTTGTCAAATCCGATTATTGTATCAGTTCATGCTACAGGTTGTTTAAAAAAATTTCAGCTAATTGAAGGTACTATGCTTTTGATGATAGTGCCCATAGCTTATGTTTGCTTAAAATTTTTAGGAATTCGGCCAGAATATGTCTTTGTTGTACATATATTTGTAGAAATATGTACCCAGTATGCAAGACTTAGAATAGTTCTTCCAATGATTAATATGAATCTAGGTGATTATTATAGAAAAGTTGTAAACCCCATTTTATTTGTGGTTGTATTGTCTCCGATATTGCCGTATGTCATATATAAAAATCTTAATGAGGGGTATGCATCATTTTTTATTGAATGTAGTATTTGTGTATCATGTGCTATAATGGTCATTTACTCTGTTGGTTGTACTAGTTCTGAACGTATATTCATAAAAGGGAAAATATTTGAATTGATAAATAAGGTAAGAAATCGTAAATAGTGTTAATATGAATAATCCCAAAATAAGTGTGATAGTACCTGTATATAACGTGGAGAAATATCTTCGTCGTTGTATCAATAGTATCCTTGCTCAGACTTTCTCAGATTTTGAATTGCTTCTCATTGATGATGGAAGTAAGGATAGGTCGGGTGATATCTGTGATGAGTATGCATTGAAAAATCAACGTATAAAGGTCTTTCATAATTCTAATCAAGGAGCAAGTGCAGCAAGAAATTTCGGTTTGTCAAAAGCGAAAGGTGAGTATGTAAGTTTTATCGACTCAGATGATTGGATGGAGTCTACTTATTATGAAGATTTTTTTGGAAAGGATGACTTCCAGTATGATATCTATTTTCAAAATTATGTTTTACATAAGGCTGATGGGAAGGTTGAGGTCAATGATTTGAATCCGATTACCATACAAAACAGAAAAGGCCATAATATAGATGAAGCTATTTTGTACTTGATGAAAGAGGTGAAGTTTGGTTGGTCATGGATAAAATTATTTAAGCGTTCTATATTAGAAAAAAATAATATAATATTTTTAGAGGGAATTTGTTTACGTGAAGATGAAATATTTGCTTTCCAATACTGTAAACACATCAACTCTATTTGTATAAGAGCAAATGCTAATTATCATTATTATATTTACTCAACATCCCTAACAAGGCGTTTTAGAGACCCTTTAGAATTTATAAGAATATCGCGAATTTTAAGAGAGGAATCTTCTTATATAAAAGCTAATGGTATTTGTGAATATGAGGATAAATATTATTTGAGAAATTTATATTCTTCATTGCTTCAAATATATGTACATGGTGCACAAAAGAATATGACCAAAGCAAATAGATATAAAGTTATTAATAGTTTCTTGGATTTCTATCACAATCACAAAAATCTTGATGCAATCAAGTATAAATCAAGATGGAGTAGATTTATGTACCTATTTCTGTGGTATTCTAAATCGGCATTCTTGATTGATCTGGTTATGCAAAAATGGTTTCGTGTAAAATATAAGATTTAAGATGATATATATATATTATATACTAGCTTTATTTTTCTTTTTTAGATTTTTAGGACTTTTCGAGTTGCCTTCTACAACTATCGGTATTGTTATATTCTTGTTGGGAATACTTAACTTTAAAAAGAATCTGCCTTTCAATAAGGTGTTATTCTTACTGCTTATATGTTTTATCCTTAATTTCATCTCATGCAAGGTATACCGGGGGCAATCGATAATAGACACATTCAGAGCAAGTAATTCTTATATGAGTTTAGCTTTATTCTGGTACTTTTATAAATGGAAAGTTAATGTAAATCAATGGGAAAAAATATTATGGTGGCTTTGTTTAACATTCGGAATTTGTTATATTATTCAATATATAGCTTTTCCCACCATTATATTTGGTGGACAGATTAGAGTTGGAAGTGAAGAGGCAAGAATGGCTATAGTGGGACAAGGTCTTGCTTCTTTTTCCTTTATTTTTGGTCTCAACAAGTACATAACTACTCATAATTATAAATATATTGTTATTATGCTTACAGGCTTGTTTGCTGTTTTTGGTTGTGGTTATCGTACTATGTTGTTGGCTTTGATAATTAGTTCAATTATCATGCTCCTGCGTTTAGGAATTAGTTTTAAACGCATGCTTACATTTGGAGTCATGGCTATAATTCTGTATTTGTTTGTTTCTAATGTCGAGTTTGTTCAAGATCAGATAAATAACATGATGAATAGAAATGAGAGCTTGCAGGATTCCGGATGGGAAAATGATATACGTTACTTAAATATTATATATCATTATACCGAATATTTTAAAAGTCCATTGGAATTATTGTTAGGTTCAGGTATGCCATTTCCATATTCCGACTATGGTAAGTTCGAAAATGATGTTATGATTGATAAATGTGGTTTTTATTATGCAGATTGGGGTCTTATAGGATTGTCATGGATGATAGGAATACCTACTGTTTTAGTAATGGTATATTATTCATTCAAGATGTTTCTTACAAAAGTTCCTAAGGAATATTTCTACTTAGGAGTTTACTTCTTTAATATTGTAATATCAAGCATAACCACTCACGAGTTTTATATTCATGAGAACTTTGTAGTTCAATCTATTCTTTTCTGTGTTTTTGTTAAAATACTTCGGGAACAAGGTGTTATAAATACGAGAGGTTTAAATTAATTTATTATGAAGATTTTAATTGTTTCAAAATGTCCTACGCATCCCACGGATGCAGGAAATAAATGGTGGATATTATCACAGGCGGAAATGTTTATGGCGATGGGGCATGAGGTTCATTTCCTTTATATCAATGAGCCTGGTTTAAGAAATAATCCTGCGCCATATAAGGAGAGCATAGAAAAGACATCACTATATTGGGGAGAACGGTTTCACCTATTTCAGGTTAGTAAACAACAGAAATATATTTTTAATCTGAAAAAGGTTTATCGAAAGAAATTCAATCACAGCCATTGGAAGGTTGATGACCAATATCCTGTAGGTTTGGATGATATGGTAAATAAGCTTGATGCACAATATCACTTTGATGCATGTGTTATCAATTACTATTATCTCTCTCGTCTTTTTGAACATATCCAAATTCCAAAGAAAGCTATAGCCACCCATGATGCCATTGCTTATAAGGATTTGAAGATAGGTATGCCTACCATGTGTATTACGGCAGACACTGAAGCAAAGGCCATGCAACGTTGTCCGCACATCTTTGCTTTACAGGAGCAGGAGGCTGATTATTTTCAGATTCTTTCTCCTAACAGTAAGGTATACGATCTTTACGGAAAGTATAAGCATCATTCACAGCCTGTAACGGGTAACCATAAGATGGTGTTCTTGTCTGGTAACAATGAGTTTAATCAGAATGGCATAAAATGGTTCCTGAAAGAAGTCTTTCCTGTTATAAGGAAAACATTTAGAGATGCTGAGTTGCTTGTTGGTGGCAGTATTTGTAAGGTTCTGCCTTCCTTGGGTAAGATTGATGGTGTGACAGCTATGGGTTATATTGACGATCCTGCAGAGTTTTATGCAAAGGCAGATGTTGCCATCAATCCTGTCTATCAAGGTACTGGCTTGAAGATTAAGACTTTCGAAGCTATTTCTTTCGATAAAGTAACATTGGTACATCCTCATAGTATGGCAGGTGTATTTAGAAAGGATGATGCACCTTTGTTTGCATCTGACAAACCTGATGATTGGGTGGCTTTCCTCAAAAATATTTGGGGACATACTGATGCTATCAATGCCATCAAGCAAAAAGACAAAGAGTACTTGCAAGCAATGAATGAGTTTATTGTTAGCGAGTATAACAGATTCATTAATGCATAATCTTGATTTCTATGAGAATATTATTTATTTCTAATTATAATGCTTGGGAGAGAATCGAAAATAAAGTGATGCCGAGTCATCCTCTTTTTGGTGTCAATGAGATGATTAACCATTTTGAAACGCCTGATTCTGCAATCCTTAAATCACAATTCGGGGGGGTAAGATTGAGTTCGTCAAGCTTGCTAACCCGACAAAATCTGAGTTGTTATATATGCACGTTACAATGTAGTTATATAAGAAGAAAAAATAGTGTTAGATATGATATCAAAATGTAGTTTTGCCATATTCTCTAAGTATAGAGGAGAACTAATGGGTATGGCCATCTTGGGCGTTTGTTTGTTACATGCTTTCAAATGGGCGGGAATAGGTGAGTCGCTTATAGCTCATGCTGTTGGACCTTTTGCAAGGATTGCTTTTACGGAAGGCTTTCTGTTCTTGTCTGGATTCGGTTTGTATTATTCGTTTAGTAAGAATGGTGATTTGCGTAAGTTTTATATAAAGCGAGTTAATCGTGTACTGCTGCCTTATATTATTATGGGCTTGCCGTTTTTCCTTTTAAGTTTGATTACAGGTGGTATATCTGTTTCGACTTTTCTGTTGAAAATAACTTCGCTTTATTTTTGGTTCTTTGGTAATGATGGAATGTGGTATATCTCCATGTCTGTGGTGTTGTACCTTTTATTTCCTTTTGCTTATAAGTTTATGTTTGCCCAACAGAAAGAGATTGGTGTTGTGACAAGAACTTTGATCATTATTATGACGTGTGTTTTTGCATGTTTTGCATTTTATAATTTTGCTCCACATTATTATGATATGTTGGAAATAGGCATTACTAAGACACCAATGTTTTTCATCGGAATGTTGGTGGCATGGTATTCTTGTCTTGGTTTAAGCATGACTTGGAAGCATATAATCGGGGGGGGAAAAAAATTTTTGTTAAGTATTACCTTCTTGCTAAAAAATCATTCTGATGTGTTTGTTCCATATTACGAAATGGCATACAGACTGTTGATGATGCCATTGTCTTGTTTTGTTATAGAATATTTAAAGACAAAACGTCTTAACGTATTTTTGCAATGGTTTGGACGTTATTCATTGGAGATTTATGTGTTGCAGATGTTGGTAATAGGTGTGACACAGAAGGTATTGACAGCAATGGGCTGTCCTTTATGCCTGATTCCTATGCTGCACACTTTATTGACTTTTGCCATCGTGATAGGGTTTTGTGTCCCCATCCATAATGGAATTGATAAACTTATAAATAAGATAGAATAGAAATTTTATGATTATCCGTAGTAAAGCTCCCCTCCGCCTTGGTTTGGCAGGAGGTGGTTCAGATGTTTCGCCATATAGCGACATCTATGGAGGTTTGATATTAAATGCTACAATTAATTTGTATGCATATTGTACAATCGAAGAGACTGATGACAATCAGATAACCATCAATGCGTTTGATGCTCATTGTAATAAGAGTTATCCGATGACTGAAAATTTGGATATTGATGGTGAGGCAAGTCTCATAAAAGGTGTATATAACCGTGTTGTGAAAGATTTCGGAGTTGGTGCTAAGTCATTCAAAATAACAACATACAATGACGCTCCTGCTGGTTCAGGCTTGGGAACATCCTCTACCATGGTGGTTTGTATCTTGAAGGCATTTGTAGAGTGGCTTGGATTGCCATTGGGGGATTATGAGATTTCACGTCTTGCTTATGAGATTGAGCGTAAGGACTTAGGTCTTTCTGGTGGTAAGCAAGATCAATATGCTGCAGCTTTCGGTGGTTTCAATTATATGGAATTCTTGCAGAACGATATCGTAATCGTTAATCCGTTGAAGATTAAGCGATGGATTATCGATGAGTTGGAGGCAAGTATGCTTCTTTACTTTACAGGCAAGAGCCGTAGTAGTGCTGCTATTATAGAGGAACAAAAGAAGAATACTTCTCATGGTGATAATGATGCTGTGGAAGCTATGCATAAGATTAAGCAGAGTGCCAAGGATATGAAACTTGCCATCTTGAAGGGTGATATTGATGGATTTGCTGATATTCTCCGTGAAGGTTGGGAAAACAAGAAGAAGATGGCAAATAACATTACCAATCCTATGATTCAAGAAGCAATGGATGTTGCTATGACTGCTGGTGCTAAGGCAGGTAAAGTTTCTGGCGCTGGTGGTGGTGGTTTCATCATGTTCGTGGTAGAACCTACCCGTAAAAAGGAAGTGGAAGAGGCTTTGAAGAAACTCAATGGTTTTGTGATGCCTTTCCAGTTCTCCGATGGTGGTGCTCATGGATGGAAAATCTATCCTACAGATAATGTGACAGCTTTGAACAAGGTGCAATATAAATAATAAGATTGTGATGAATAAACATATTGAGACATTAGTGCAACGTTATCCGATGTTGGAGAGTTGTAAAGATGATATTTTAAAAGCTTACCAAATCTTGGAGGAGGCTTATTCTGCAGGACGTAAGTTACTTGTTGCTGGTAATGGAGGTTCTGCATCAGACTCAGAGCATATTGTTGGTGAGTTGATGAAGGAGTTTAAGTTGAAACGTAAGATTTATGCTGCTCAGATTGACCGTCTTATGCAGATTGATGCAGAGATGGGTACAGTTTTGGCTGATCATTTGCAAGGTTCGCTTCCTGCGATATCTTTAGTGGGTGAACCTTCTTTGACAACTGCATTTATGAATGATGCTGTCCCTGTCCTTATCTTCGCTCAGCAAGTGAATGGCTTGGGTAGAGCTGGTGACGTATTCTTGGGTATATCAACTTCAGGTAACAGTAAAAATGTTCTTTATGCAGCTGTAGCTGCTAAGTCTAAAGGATTGAAGATAATTGGTCTGACCGGTCAGAATGAAAACAAGTTGGAAACATTCGCAGATGTTTGTATCCATGTCCCAGAAACAGAGACTTATAAGATCCAGGAACTTCATCTTCCTGTATATCATTGCCTGTGCTTGATGTTGGAAGAAAAATTCTTTGGTAATCAATAGTAACTAAACAATAACACTACACATTAAATAATGTAGAAAATGAAAGTAGTAATTATGGCAGGTGGTAAGGGTACAAGAATTGCTTCTGTGAGAAGCGATGTACCTAAGCCTATGATTAATATATGTGGCAAGCCTATCTTGGAGCATCAGATTGATAACTTGAAGGCTTGTGGTTTGACAGACATAATCTTCGTTATCGGATATCTTGGTGATAAAATCAAGGAGTATTTCGGAGATGGCAGTAAGTTTGGTGTCAACATTGAGTATTTTGTAGAAGACCATCCTTTAGGTACTGCTGGCGCCTTGTTTAAGATGCCACAGCTGACAGAAGACTTCTTGCTTCTTTGTGGTGATGTTATCATTGATGTGGATTTCAACCGCTTTATAGCGTTCCATAAGAATCATCAGGCATGGGCAAGTTTGGTGGCTCATCCAAACGGACATCCATACGACAGTTCTTTGTTGGTAACAGAGATTGATGCGCCTAAGACTGTAGGCGGTATGCCTGAGGATACTCATCGTGTAATCCGATGGATGGCAAAGGAGGATGAGCGTACTTATTACAAGAACCGAGTGAATGCCGGTATCGAGTTGATTTCTCCAGAACTCTTGAAGGAAACGATGAAGAACTTTGTTCCTCGCCATCCTGAGACTCCGGATAAGATAGACCTTGATCGTGATGTGTTGAAGCCAAATATCCCAAGTGGTAAGATTTTCGCATACGATACTCCTGAGTATATCAAGGATATGGGTACTCCTGATAGATTCTATGAGACAGAGAAGGATATCGAAAGCGGTAAGGTTCATGCTCGCAACTTGAAGAACAAGCAGAAGGCTATCTTCTTGGATAGAGATGGAACTATCAATGAGATGGTAGGTTTTGTAACCAAGCCTGAGCAATTCGAGTTGATTGAAGGTGCTGCAGAAGCAATCAAGGCTATCAACAAGAGCGGTTATCTTGCTATTGTTGTAACCAATCAGCCTGTTATTGCTCGTGGTGATTGCACCTTTGAGGAGTTGCAGACTATCCATGATAAGATGGAAACGGAACTTGGCAAGGTTGGTGCTTTCGTAGATGCCATCTATGTTTGTCCTCACCATACCGATAAGGGCTTTGAGGGTGAACGCCCTGAATATAAGTGCCATTGTGATTGTCGCAAGCCAAAGCCAGGGCTCTTGTTGCAGGCTGCAAAAGACTTCAACATTGACTTGTCAGAATCCTATATGATTGGTGATAGCCATCGTGATGTAGAAGCTGGCGAGAATGCTGGGGTTAAGAAGAGTATCAAGGTGGAGGAGAATAAAAATAGTGGGTTATTAGCTATTATCAAAGAACTGTTGAGATGAAGAAAATACTTTGGCTTACAGAATCATGGTCATTTGATACGGACAAGGAGATTGTTCCGTATCTAAAAGAACATAGTGGATACCAGATAACCTGGCTTGTTGTTGGTCCTAATTCAATCCCATTAGCTGATGAATATGTTTGTATTAAACAACTCTATCGACTCAAGGATTTTAGAAATATATGGTTTTATTATAATCTTTTTCGCAAGTATCACATAAAAGATTTCGACCTTATTTATTCCTCATTTCACGGTTTTCCATTTTACTATCCAACATTACTTTTGTCTAAAAGAAACAATCAATGTGTTGTTCATGCTGCACATAATGTAAATCCATATCCTGTATGGCCACTTATGTTAAAGATTGCAGTTAAAATGGAATTCTTTCTGAATGATTATTTCCAAATGTTCTCCAAGCATACGGCACGATGGTTTAAGGAGCATTATCCAAAGAAGTCTTTCTTCTATGCACCGATGGTTGTGAAGGATTTCGGAAAGGTTCAGACGGATAATTATAAGGTAGATGAAAAGAAAGTAAACTTTCTGTTTTTTGGTAATGTGGTGGCTAATAAGCGCCTTGATTTGCTAATTGATGCTGTGAAGGAGTTGCCTGAAAATATACAGAATAAAGTGCATCTCAATATTTGTGGCAATTGTCGAATGAACAAGGAGGCTTTTTTGCAGCAGATAGGTGATTGCAAGAGCATCTCTACCTATTTCAAGCGCATACCTGATGAGGAAATTCCGGAGTTGTTTACCAAACATCAATTCTTTATGCTTCCTTATCAAGATGTGGCACAAAGTGGTCCCCACATGATAGCTTACAATTACAACCTTCCTGTAATAGCCAGTGATATTGACGGTTTTGCTGAGCGTGTTGAGGATGGTGAGAATGGTTTCTTATTCCGTGTAAACGATAAAGAATCATTGAAAGCTGCCATCACTAAAGCTGCGATGATGTCCACTTCTGATTATCAGAAGATGAAAGATAATCTAAAGACTTATGTGGCTGAAAACAATAGCTTGGAAGCTGTTTCTAAAAAGTATATTGAATATTTCAATTCTATCTTATGATTAAAGAATATTTAAAGAATGCGAAGTGGGTATTGTTCCTACGCTTATGCCATGAACGTTGGCAGGAACTCCTTATTGATACTAAATATATTGGTAATGGAGCACGCAATAAAAATCCGAGAAAAATGGAGACAGACTTGGCTATTCGTGCTCATGCTTTGGAAAAAGGCATGTCAATTGGAAGCGTTAAGGTTGGCTTCGGTAAACAGAAAGTGCGTAATCTGTTGAAAGATTTGCAGCATTATCTTAATATAGATGGTCATTTAGAGTTTGCATGTGAGGTATGTACGGTTATTGAAAAATATATATTGTTCAATCAGCATGTTGGGGCAGATATGAATGATATAATATCATTGCTCGATGATTTCTGCAGGAAAAACGGCATACAGATAGATTCGAATGCAGATGCCGGCATCTATGTGAAGACATTAAGTAAACTTGCTGATGAAAGAAAATCCTCTTTTAATGTTTTCTCGCAATCTCGATTCTCTGTTCGTGATTTTGGAAAGGAGAAAGTTGATTTCAATAAGATTCTCTCAGCACTTAAAATGTGCGAACGTACACCTTCTGCATGTAATCGACAAAGCTACAAGATTTATGTATATAAGGATGAATTGTTGAAGAATAAGATTTTTGAGATGCAAGGTGGTTGTAAGGGATTTTATGAAGACATGCAAATTGCGATTCTTATTTGTGGTGATCAGCGTGGCTATAATATCAATGAATTACATCAAGTGTATGTTGATGGAGGTATCTATGCAATGAACCTTTTATATGCTCTGCATTATGAAGGATTAGCTGCTATTCCTCTTACGATGGGGCAGAAGCAAGGTAAACTTTCCTACATAAAAAAGGTCATGGATATTCCAGAGTATGAGATGCCTTGTGTTTTGATAGGTGTTGGTTCTTATAAGGATGAATATAAGGTGGCAGTATCAAAGCGCAAAGATTATATGGAGTATACGGAAATACAATGATGACTTCGGAGAAGAAATATGAAATCTTCAAGGGCATTCTTGCTTTAGGAAATATTTGGGGACAGGCAGATGAAGTGGGAATGCTTGATCGTATTTGGAATCTTCATTTGCTTGCCTCTGAAGATCCGAGGTTTGAGGATGCTTATGAGGATGCGGTTCAGCATTTAATAAACAATTCAGATTGGGATGATGAATATGTGTTCATATCCAGATTTGGTTTGTTGAAGGCTTCGGATGAAGTGTTCTTCAAGTTTCTGAATGAGGTGGTTTCTACAAAGGTCAGAAGATCAAAAGATGAAATCATACATTATGTTGATGCAATTAACGAAATGTTGAAAGATGAACATCTCTGCTATATTTTGACAGGTGAAGATGATGGGCTGCCTGTATATGAGATAGACAAACAAGCCATAGCGGAAGACCGTCCTTTAGATGTACCTCTAAATCGTATTTATTTCTTCGTTGATAAAGCGCCTTTATTATTTCCTTGCTTTAAACTTGCAAGTTGTTATTGGGACGATTTTGGTCGTAAAACTACATTTAGCCTTTCGTATGTGTCTGAAGACAAACAGCAGCAAAATATTGGTACTGTTAAAATTATGAATGCAGACAGTCTGGTGACTAAGGATGTAATACCTTCAGAGTTTATGGAGTTGCCATACAATTTTTGTTCTATTGGTCAAGATGAAGATTATTATGACAATATAAAGAAATTGTTCCCTAATAACTATAAGAGTATTATGTGGGCATTGCGTGATGCTGCTTATTTCTCAGTCATTGCTGATAGATATCAGTACACGATTTCCTTTCAGAAGTCGTTGTTGAGGAATGATTATGCACATCGTGCTCTTAGAGACGTTCATGGTATTCTTGAGGGGATAGATTTGAGGAATCGATATAATTTTACACTTCAGGCAACGATACCTTACTATGACGGTAATATACCTGTGGCGTTTAATTTCGGCAACTTAGACAATGTCAGGAATCTGGATAGAGTAAAGGCATTGATTGGCGAGAATGGATCAGGCAAGTCATCTGTTCTTTATTCTCTTGCTAAAGCATTGCATGATGGTGGTGGCGATATGTTTGAGAAAGGACACAGACCTGATTTCTCAAAGGTGATAGCCATATCCTATAGTATTTTCGATAATTTGTTTCAATTAACAAAGAAATCATCTTTCAACTTCGTTTATTGTGGATTGAGAAATAGGGACAATGAGTTGCTCTCGGAGACTGATAAAGAAAGCCGTTTAAAGAGATCTCTTGATGAAATTGTCTATAAGCATCGTATATACGATTATCATCTTACACTAAAAGAAGTTGTTGATGAAGGCTTATTAGAAGTGGTTTTCAAACAACACAATGAAATAGACAAAAATAAGTTTCTGGAACTCATAAACAAAATGAGTAGTGGACAGGCAATGATAACCAGTATCATCACTGAGATATATGCTCATATACGAGAGAATTCACTTATCCTTTTCGATGAGCCAGAGGTGCATCTCCATGCCAATGCCATAACAAAACTCATACGTATCATATTTGAAATATGCAATGAATTTAAGTCGGCTTGTATTGTAGCCACACATTCTGCTGTGATTTTGCAAGAACTGCTTGCACGTAATGTACTCGTTGTGGAACAAGATGCTGAAACAAAAGAACCTTACGTAAGAGGAATGAACACAGAAACATTGGGCGAGAATTTGACAACTATAACGGAAGATGTGTTTGGAAGGTCAAGTATTGACAAGCATTATGGCTATGTTATACAAGAGATGATAAGAAAGGGCTTGGATGGCGAACAGATAGAGCAGATTCTTAAAACAGATGGTCTGCCTATGAGCATGAACCTTTATATGTATATAAGACGTCAATTGGAGATTAACGCGAATGATTAACTTTATTCCTTATACTGGGGATCCATTTGAATTATACAGGAATGCGGTAGAAGCAAAGAAAGATAAAGAAGGCAAAGAAAGTCTTACTCTGATAGAGAAAGACGTAAAAGCAGAGTATGAAAAATACAATGTAGCTTTTACGCATAAACGAGTTCACTCATTGTTGCCGGCTACCACATTCACAGATAATAATAGAAAATTGTTGAAAGGTTTGTATGGTAGTAAAAAGAAAATAGTGAAGGACATACGTGAATGGATTGATTCGCATAACAAGCGGACCTATTTGCGTAAGTGTCCTTACTGTACTCTAAGCAATGCCGGCACCACTGAACATATTCTTCCGAAGGAGAAGTATCCTGAGTTTGCCATTAATGCATTGAACTTGCTGCCTTGCTGCTCAATATGTAATACGAAGAAAGGTGAAGATGTCACGACGCCTGACGGCAAGCCATTCATTATAAATTATTATTATGATGCGTTGCCTGATGAGCAGTATTTGTTTGTGGATATATGTATTGATGTTCATGGTTGTCCAAACTTTGAGTATCGCTTGGATAATTCAAACGGTATAGACAAGGAAAAGTTTGAATTGATAAAGAGGCATTTCGAAAAGCTTGGGTTACTTGAACGCTTTAAAACAGAAGCTGCTGCGTGTTACACGGAAATAGAAAACATCATCCAAGTAGATTTAAAGGAAAAGGATGATTTATCCCGGTGTTTGGAAAAATTGAAAAATACAGCTTTGATGGATGCTGTGGAATATGGAAGCAATCACTGGAAGGTGGTGCTCAAACTGGCATTGGCAGAATCTGAGATATACAAAGAATATTTAAACAAAAAAATAATTGATGAAAAATAACATTCGTGTTTTGGTAGGCTGTGTGGTTTTGTTACCACAGGTATTAACTTGGTTAGCATTGCGTATTAGTTGTGGGGGGGGATGATTGCTGCAGACCTTTTACGTTATAAGTCAATAAAAGGGTTAGAGCAAAAGAATAACCTATGGGCGTTCGTCTTCTTGATGATGGTCTATCCGGAATTTCGCAGTATCTTTTATTGGCGTTTGGGCAAGTTGGGACGTTTCGTTTTCTTTTGGATGCCTGGGCGTAGCAACTTGTATTTGGTGACCAATCCTAGGAATGTAGGTGGTGGTTTCTATGTAGGTCATGGTTGGGGCACAGTGGTCAATGCCCAGCGCATAGGAAGAAACTTCCGTGTCGGTCAGAATGTTACTGTCGGCAGTCGTAACTGTAAGGAAGCAATTATAGGCGATAATGTGTCGGTATGGGCAAATGCCATTGTGTTAGGCGACATAACTGTAGGTGACAACTGCCAGGTTGGAGCTGGTGCCGTAGTGGTAAAGAGCATACCAAACGATTCGGTTGTTGTACCTGCCAAATCGATGATAATAAAGCAGAAAGGGGAGCGAGTAAACATCCCTTTGTAAAAAACTTAAACATAAAAAAATATGAAAATCGGGCTTTTAACATATTATGGAGATTTGAATAACTGTGGAACAAACCTCCAGGCTTATGCCACTTATATGGAACTGAAGAAATTTTATCCTAATGATGAAGTAGAAATAGTTCCAATACATACTTTTATTGCTCTTAGTAAGTATATGAGGTATGTGCCATTTTTGACATATCCGTTTTATCATAAGATGGAGAAAAAGTATAAACTTTTCAAAAAAGATAGTTTGGGCGTTGATAAGGAATATCTAATTAAAGATGTTGAAGAGGCATTGAAATTTGTGTCTTCGCGTAACTACGATAAGATATATGTGGGGGCGGATACTCTCTTGGAGTTGGATAAGGTGCCTGAAGGTTATGATGGGCTCACGGTTTATTGGCTGAAAGATGTTAATGCAAGAAAGTATCTTATAGCTGCATCTTCTAAAAATGTTGAGTATGAAAGTCTTTCCATGAAGCAGAAAGAGGATTTGGGAAAGGCTATTTCTCAGTTTAATGGTATTGCTGTCAGGGATAGGGCTACAAAGGATTTGTTTATGCACTATGTTTCAGATAAGGATGTTAGATACATATCTGATCCAGTCTTTACTTTAAATCCAGATTATGATCTTACAGATGCGTACATTAAAAAGAGAAATCTTGTTATCCCGCCAAAGTCTGTTTTGATTCATGCTACTTTTTCGGAAAAATGGCCGAGAAAAATGGTTCAGAAATTGCATAAGTTGGGCTATACAGTATTTGCTCCACGATTTAATACTTGGGCAGACGTAATGTTGAATGATATGTCACCACTTGAACAGTTTGGAATATATAAATATTTCGATTTCGTTATTACTCATCGTTTCCATGACTGTGTCTTCTGTTTGAAAAATAATGTCCCTGCTCTTATTTATATTAAAGACAGTAAAGAGCTGAGTACTGCAAAGGGTGATTCAAAGCACGTGTCATTGTTAAAGGACTTTGGTCTTTACCCGCAAGGTTTCTGTGGATGCTGTGACGATAATGGTAACTTGGACTTTGATGTAGAGAAGAAAATTGCTTCTTTGAAAGAAGTCTTTGATACAGATGCAATTTTAGAGAAGATATCTCAAAAGAAAAAGGAGTATGAAGATTATCTAAAATCAACCTTATAGTTTCATACATAAATAATAATAATCGATATGAAAAAAATATTTTTTTTGTTATTTGGATGGTTGACTATACCTCATATTATATGCTATCTTTTCGCAAGAAACAAGTGTATAATTGATAAGGATGTTGTTCGTTGGGTACAATGCTCAAAACAGCAAAATCCTATGGGGGGGGGTAAAGTTTTAGTATTGAATTTAATGTGGCTTCTGCTTTTTCTGAAAGAATACCGTAATGTATTCTATCTCCGTATGGGAAAGAAAAAGTTATTTTTGAGCTATTTGCCTCCATTGTCAACGCTATATATTTGGACAAAATCTGAAAACTTTGGTGCAGGAACGTACATACAGCATGGTTTTGCTACAGTAATCGGTGCTGAAAAAGTAGGCGAAAACTGTTGGATAAATCAGCAGGTAACTATTGGATGGAATGATAGTAAAAAATATGGATATGGCTGTCCTAATATAGGTAATAATGTAAGAGTTTCAGCAGGAGCAAAGGTCTGTGGAAAAGTAACAGTGGGCGATAACTCAACTGTTGGAATTAATGCTGTAGTCATTAAGGACGTTCCATCTAATAGTGTAGTAATTCCTTCTCCTATGATGTTGATAAAGGAGAATGGAGAAAAGGTATATAAAAAATTATAAGGATGAAGAATAATTATGGCAAATAAACATAATAATTTTAAGCGAATTTTTCATAGATGCCTTGAGGAGGTCAAGGCATCTTGTGATGTGGCTAAGGTGATTTCCGTCAAGGCGGCAGTTGTTACGTTTTGGGCGAAGATTGATATACAGATTATGAATCGCAATGGCTTTAAGGAGCCTGAGAGTGTAAGGAATAGATTGATGAAGAAACATCAAATCATGATTGATTTCCTTGAGGATAAGTTCAAGGACTATTGGAAGAATTATAAGGTGCAGGAGTCAATGCCTGATTGCGATGAAAAACTGAGAAACAAAATCTGGATTTGTTGGTGGCAAGGGATTGATAATGCACCGGAAATAGTTAAGGCTTGCGTGAATACTATCAAGCAAAATGCTGGAGAGTATGAGGTGATTGTTATTACTGATGACAATTGCAAGGACTACGTGCAGTTCCCTGATTGGTTGGAGGAGAAGCGTAAGAAGGGCATTATCTCAAGAACGATTTATTCAGATTTGCTTCGTTTGAATCTCTTGTCACAATATGGCGGAATTTGGATTGACTCAACTTTTTTCTGCACGGGTTCAAGTTTCGAGGATTATATGAAAATGCCTCTATGGTCTATCAAGCGCCCTGATTACTTGCATTGTTCTATTGCTAGTGGATATTTTGCAAACTATTCGTTAGGTTGCGATTATAACCATCGTTATGTCTATGCAGTAGTTAGAGATTTCCTCTATAATTATTGGAAACATTACGATAGATTGATTGACTATCTGCTAACTGATTATGCTATTGTGTTGTCACAGAAACATGTGAAAAAGGTAGCAGAAGCTTTTGAGCAGATTAAGCCTAATAATAAATATTGTGATGAGTTGTATAAGGTTCTGGGACAGCCATACAATGAAGATTTATGGAAGAAAATCTGTAATGATACCGTGCTTTATAAGTTGACTTGGAAGCAGAACTTTGCAAAGGAGATAGACGGCAAGCCTACATTCTATGGAATGATGATAGATGGTAAACTAAATCAAGTTTTTGAATAATAATAGTTAATGTAAATAGTTGCTCATGGCTTTATCATTAACAGCAGAACAAAAGAATATCAGTTCTTTGTTCTATAACGAGGATCAGTATATAATTCCTGAATTTCAGCGTCCATATTGTTGGACGTATGATACTTCTTATCAATTATATACCGATATTATGACCTATTATTATGCTCAAGAAGATTTCTTTGTGGGCAATATTGTTATGGCAAGAAGTGATGACCATCAAAATAAACCACAGATTGTTGACGGTCAACAACGTATGATAACCCTTTGGCTTTGGATGAAGTCTCTAACGTTATTAGTTCCTGCTATGGGAAAGCTGAAAGAAGGGGTTAGTTTACAAACTTGGGATGAAGACGAACATGATGTGTCTAAGGTGAGATCTAATGTTATCGACTCTTCGGATCCAGAACAAATGGAAAGTATTTGGAAAATGGATGCAGTACAGGTGGAGGAACTCTTGTCGCAGAATCAGAAGAAGATAGAATCGCAAGTGTTGCGTAATTTTTTGGATATTTACTCTTGGTTGAAAGATTCTTTTACTTATGTTGCGGAAGAAGAAAAACGTAAGTTTATAAAATTCTTTATCTACAAAGTGTATCTGTTGCCTATTGAATTAAGGGGAAAAACAGAGGATGAAGCTAATGAACGAGCTTTAATGATTTTTGAAACGATTAATAATCGAGGTCAAAACTTGGAAGATGCTGATATTTTCAAGGCAAAATTGTATAATAAAGCTGTTAGTGTTGGAAAAAAGACAGATTTCTTGAATAGATGGATTCGTATAAAAGACGAATGCGAAAGTTTGGATATAACCATAGAGGACTTATTCAAATACTATTCTCATATACTTAGGGGTAAGAAAGGAATAACTTCGTTCGAGGCGAGTCTGAGAGATTTTTTCACAAAAGGGCCTAATGCTCCAATCATCGTTTCTGACTATGAACTAGTTACGGATGAACTGGCACATGTGTTGGACGTTTTGCAAATCATTGATGAGGATACCGAAGAAATCTCTGATTTAGGAATGTGGCTTAAAATATTAAAAATGTATTCCAATAAGTTCCCGATGTTTGCAATTGTATCGTATTTGTATAAATATGGAAAAGATGAAGGATATGTTGGTTTCTTGAAGTTGCTTACAAAAGTATGCTATTCTTACGGTCCAAGTACCACTGTAAAGTTTACAATCTATAATATTATTGCGGATATATTTTCTGAAGCTGTCAAGAAAAAGAAAAGTGTTGATTACTTTATGCCAAACTTTGAAAGTTTGAATACAAGATATCATTTAAAAAAGGGACTTTTTTTGCTTACTTATTATATAGTAGTAAAACAGCCTGTGATAGGCACACCAAGCGTTGAAAGAATTTTACGACCAAGTAAGACAACAAATGTAGATGATACTATCAGAAATTTGATATTTCAATTGGGTAATTTCTTCATTATCGATAAAGTTAGTGACACTGTAGAAAATGATTACAATCGTCTATTTTTTGATTTTAAAAATAAAAATATAAAGTGTGGTGATGATTTGTTGTCCATGGTGAAGGAACGAACACAAAAATTGTTACCCATCTTGTATGATTTCTTGGCAGATAAACAATAATTGTATATGAACAACTTGAAAGTTAGTCATTTTAAATGCTTTGATTCTCAAGTGGAACTTAATTTGCCAGATAATAGCAATCTTTTGCTGTGTGGTGAGAATGGAGCTGGTAAAAGTTCATTGTTTGAGGCGATTAAGTTCGTTTTCTATCGGGATAAAATACTTCCAAATGTGATTGGAATAGCAGGCCCTGCAGCTCCAATTGGAGGCCAGCAAGCACTGAAACGTAAATATTTCAATAGGAGAAATCCACAAACTCCATTTGAAATTCTGGTTGATAGAGAAGATTATGAAATTTATAATGTCGAAAAAACTGATGCTTTCTTTATTTCTTGTGAAGATTTGAAGAAACATGATAAAATATCTCTAGATGAAATCTTCTCGACCTTGTATTTCCCGTCTGTGGTTCTGGAACGCAAAAATGAGTTTTGGTCTGATGTGTTCTTGCAATATGTAAATGATAGTTTGCATGATGACTTCTTTGAAGAGGTGCATTTGGAAATTCAACAGGGTGATGGGCATTGCTTTAAGGTTGTGGATGAGAAGAATGGGATCGATGAATGCGACCATTTAGATGAAACTTATAACGAGGCAAAGCTTGATATTATATTTTTGGCAATATTTTTTCAATTAATTGATTTTTCTCAAATTCCAGCTGAACATCACAAACTTTTAGTTATGGACGATGTAATCAATAGCCTAGATATGGCAAATAGGGGATTGGTTGCAAAATTTATAATGACTCATTTTCAAGATTGCCAAATTCTATTGCTTACTCATAATGTCAGCTTTTACAATTTGTTTAGCTATGCAATTTCTAATTACAATAATAGGGTTAATACATGGCAAAAGCGATTGTTGTATGAGATTGGTGATACTCGAGTCTTGGTAAAGGATGCAAGCCCGGAAACGGTAGCTTCTATTAAAGCGGACTTTAAACCTGAAAATGATAATTGTGAACCTATTGGAAATAGAATTCGTAAGCTTTTTGAGTATTTGCTCCATGAATATGCTCGCTTAATGCAAATGGGTGATTATATGGAGATTAGTACCATTTTGGAAAAAATCATAAATACAGATGCAGGAAAGATTTACTTACAGATAAATGGAGATTGTGTTTATTCTGAAAGCGACTTACTTCGCACAATCAAGGGCATTGCAGATGTTACACAACCGGAACATATCCGTGAATATATCAACAAACAGTTTTTGAATTACGATAGTTCTGAGTTTTTCAAGCCTCTTGTCCCTGTGTTGCAAGACATGAAGTTGTTTCAAAAGCTAACACTTCATCAATTGTCTCATGACCAACTTCAAACTCCAACTTTCTCTACTAAAGAAATAGAATGTTGTTTTTACTTGCTTGAGAAGTTAGAGAAAGTTGTATTAGGTTTAAGAAAAATGAACTCTGGAGGAAATATTTATCGAGTATGAATCATACGCCTCTAAACTTATACTTTTATCGAAAATGAAAATACTCTTAATCGACGTATATAATTTTAATAAAGGTGGTGCTGAGACTGTTTGCTTTAATACTGGCAAACTGTTGGAGGAGCATGGCCACCAAGTGGTTTACTTTACCTTGAAGTGGGAGGAGAATAATCCTTCACCTTATAGCAAGTATTTCCCTGAGTCGAAAGAAACCCGAAAGGGACCTTTGAAACAGGTGAAGAATATGGTTAACTATTTCTATCACTTTGAAGCTGCAAAGAAGATGGAACAGTTGATTAAGGACGAACGTCCTGATATCGCCCATATTCATTTGATGTGGGGACAGATTACTCCTTCCATCTTTCCGGTTCTGAGGAAATATCATATTCCAATCTTATTCACCGTGCATGACTATCGTATCGTATGTCCAGCCTATACTTTCAGGGATGGCAGTGGTCGGATTTGTGAGGATTGTAAGGGTAAGTACTTCTATAAATGCTTTACGCATACCTGTTGTAAAGGCAGCAAGGTGATGAGTGCGGTGATGGCAGCAGAGCAGTATTTCCGAAATGAGTTCTTCAATCCTGCAAAGTATATTGACGGTTTCCTGTATGTAAGCAATTTTGCGAGGGATATACAGGAGAAGTATATGCCTGCTGTGAAAAATATACCGAACATTACGCTCTATAATTTCTCGACTTCTATAGCAGAATCACCCAAGGCAATGCCTAAAGAGAAATACTTCCTGTTTTTCGGACGCTTGTCATACGAGAAGGGCGTGAAGACATTACTTGAAGCTTTCAATGGTTTGCCAGAATGTCATCTGAAGATTGTCGGCACCGGTCCTAAGGAAGATGAATTGAAGGTGTTTGTGGAGAGCAACGGCATGAAGAACGTGGAATTCTTAGGCTACAAACGTGGAAAGGAACTGCAAGATTTAGTGGCAAATGCATATTACGTCATTGTACCGTCAGAATGGTATGAGAACAATCCGATGACTATTATTGAGGCTTATTCGGTCGGTACTCCAGTTATTGGTGCCAGAATAGGCGGTATTCCAGAGATTGTTGTTGAAAGTGAGACAGGGTTCCAGTTTGAGAGTGGAAATGCCGATAACTTGAGAAGTAAGGTGATTCTTGCAGACGGTCTAACGGCAGATGAATACACTAAACAAAGTGCTGGCGCTTTGAAGTTTGCGCATGAGAACTTAAGTCTTGAAAATTATTATCCAATGTTGATCGCATTCTACAACCAATTCCTAAAGAAATAAATTCAAATGAAAATAGTAGTAACAGGTACTCGTGGTGTTCCTAACATCATGGGTGGCGTGGAGACACATTGCGAGGAGCTTTTCCCGCGTGTAGCAAAGCGTGGCTTTGATGTGACGATAATACGTCGCTCCAATTATGTTCAGGATGATTTGAAGGAATGGAATGGCGTGAAGCTTGTCACTATTCCTTCACCTAAGAAGAAGTCGTTTGAGGCTATCATCCATACTTTCCGTGCCATCAACAAGGCCAAGAAGCTTGGGGCTGACGTGCTCCACATTCATGCTATCGGTCCTGCCTTGCTCGTTCCTTATGCAAAGTTATTGGGCATGAAGGTGGTTTTTACGCATCATGGTCCCGACTATGACAGGGACAAGTGGGGATTTGCTGCCAAGACAATCCTGAAGATGGGTGAGAGGATGGGATGTATGTTTGCGGATGACGTCATTGTAATCTCAAACGTCATTAAGAACCTTATTGCCAAGAAGTATGGCAGGACAAAGAATGTACACCTTATATATAATGGTGTGTCTGAACCAGAGATTTGCGAATATCCTGAGTACTTCAACGAACTTGGAATAGAGAAGGGTAAGTATGTCTTGGGCATGTGCCGTTTTGTTCCAGAGAAGAATCTGCACCATCTTGTTGAAGCTTTCGCAAAATGGAAAAAAGCAAATGCTGATGTTACGGACATGAAACTGGTGCTGGCTGGTGACACTGACTTCGAGGACAGCTATTCAATGGGATTGAAAGAGATGGCTCGTAAGAACGGTGTGGTCCTGACCGGCTTCATAAAAGGTAAGAAGCTCCATTCGCTCCTGACAAACTGTAAGTGTTACTGCTTGCCCTCATCACACGAGGGACTTCCCATCGCTTTGTTGGAGGCAATGAGCTATGGCGTGAAGGTTGTGGTAAGCGACATTCCTGCCAACTTAGAGGTAGGCTTGCCCAAGGACGACTACTTCCATTGCGGTGACGTGGACGAGTTGTCGCAGAAGCTCGGAAAAATCATAGAGCAGCCTTTGCAGCATATCGACTATGATATGAGTAAGTATGACTGGGACAAGATTGCTGATGAAGTAGCAGACATCTACAAAAAACACGAAAAGTAAAGCATATTTATTATTCTGATGATTGATATATACGACAAGTTCTTTCAACTGTTGCGTTTGACAATCGGCTCTTCTACTGATATTCCTCTAATTCAGAAAGAAGAATGGAAGAGTATCTATGAGATTGCCCAAAAGCAGTCATTGATGGGTGTAATCTTTGATGGAATCCAGAAAATGAGCGATGCAACTAAATCAGCAGGTGATTCGATGGAGATGGATATTAACTTGCTGATGAATTGGATGGGGATATGCAGGCAGATAGAAAAACGCAATCATCAATTAGACGAGGCTGTTGGCAAAGTAACTGCATGGTTTGAGAAGAAAGGCTTTCGCTCTTGTATCTTGAAAGGACAAGGGAATGCCTTGATGTATCCTTGTCAGGGGCATCGCACAGCTGGCGACATTGACATCTGGGTATCGGGAAAGCCATCGGAAGTAATTCAGTTTGTCCATTCCATTTTGCCAAAAGAAAAGGCGAGTTATCATCATATATCCTTTCCTGACATCAATGGAATTCCAGTAGAAGTGCATTATCGCCCTTGTTACTTGCAGAATCCGCTGCATAATCATCGTTTGCAGAAGTACTTTAGGAAGACTTCCGAAGAACAATTTTTGCATAAGGTACGTATTGAAGAAGTGGAATTCGCTATACCAACAGCGAGATTTAATATTATCTATCAACTTGTCCATATCTACAATCATCTGTTTCAAGAAGGAATTGGACTGAGGCAAATTGTGGATTACTACTTTGTGGTAAACCAGTGGCACACAGATGGGATGAAATCTAAAAATCAAGTAGTCTTACAAGGTGAATTAAAACGTTTGGGGCTTAGAAAATTTACTGGAGCTGTGATGTATGTACTGCATGAGACTTTGGGACTGCCGGAGGAGAAGATGATTGCTCCGATGGATGAGAGGAGGGGAAAGTTGTTGTTGGCGGAAATATTGAGTGGCGGCAACTTCGGACAATATGATGAACGATATGGGTTCGGACACAGTTCCTTCGGGCATAACATGCAGAGATTGTGCCGGGATTTGCGTTTGATGAGGTTTTATCCTGCCGAGGCTCTGAGTGAGCCAATATTCAGAACTTGGCATTTCTTCTGGAGGCTTAAACACAGAAGGTAATCTCTCGGATTCTTCTTTTCTCTTTCTAGTCCCACAGATTCCACTTCCACAAATTTGAACCTGTTCGGTTCTGGGATTTCGCAGATGATGCAGATGACGCAGTTTTTTGCAGATTATCTATCATCCATCACGATTTTCAAATTTAAATTTGATAAGATGCTGATAGCTAAAGGATTCGTATGCGTGACTGATTGCTAAAAAAGGGGATTTATCCCTCATGCATCAGTCACGATTTTGGATTTATCCCTCATGATTTTGCTTAGACTGTAAAGCAAAAAGGCTTTTTTGCAATTGAAACAGGCTTCATTTGCTTTTGGAGTAAGTTTCATTTGCTTTTGAAATAAACTTCATTTCGAATTGGTTTGAGGCTCAGATAAAGTTTACGTGGGACTCTATTAAGGTTTACGTGAGATTCATTTCGGATTCAAATGAGGCTCAGTTCAATTTCTTGCTGTTCTTCTAATGAAGCGTAAACGGATTCGTATTTGTACCTCGTATAAATCAAAAAGCAGTGTAGTGGACTCCGTCCTTCCTTACCCTTATCGGATTATGGAAGTTTGCAAGGGCGGTGATGTATGTGCTGCATGATGCTTTGGGATTACCTGAGGATAAGATGATAGCTCCGATGGATGAAAAGCGAGGAAAACTGTTGCTAGCAGAGATACTGAATGGTGGCAACTTCGGAAAGCACTTCACCAAGTATGGGCATTTCACACAACAAGGCATGGCAAAGAAATACTTCCTGAAGATATGGAGAAATATGCACATCGTGAGATATTATCCTGCCGAGGCGTTGAGTGAACCAGTGTTCAGAACACGGCATTTCTTCTGGAGGTTACGACACAAATAAGATAAACAAATCACATATTTACAACACAAACTATTATTAATGGGAAAAAGAAAAGAAAGAATAGACCACTTAGAGGAAACTCCTCATTCACATCTCCCCTATTCTGATTTCGAAGACTCTATGATTAGTGATAAACAACAAATGAAGAAGAAAGTTTTTGTGAACGGGTACAAAAACCAAGCTTGCTTCTTCGTTGCTTATCATGACGATAGTGGGTGGTGCGGTTACTCCTGTAATCATGGGGTATATAGCAGATACTACGGGCAGTATGGCGATTGCCTTTCTCATACCGTTAGTATGCTATGGGGTGATTGGAGGGTATGCTGCAATAACAGGAAACTCTTCGATTGGTGTTGAGAGGGGGCTGAAAGAGTGACGATTTTGGGAAATGCTCCTCTACCCAATGATGAGTTTGTTTTTGGGAGATGGGGATTTGTAAAAATATTACCTTACGAGAATGCAAGAGCTGGGTGGTCGGGAGGATAGTCGTAAGGAATCCACAAATCGGGTGGACTAATTATATTGTTAAATTTTAATTTCTTGAACAAATGAAAAATTTAAAATTAAATTAGGTCGGGCATAAGATAGCCCGACTCATTAACAAAGTGAAAGGGCAGAGTTTTGAGGAGTCTGCCAAGTGTGTTATCGCAATTATGGGTTTGTCAAGTATTGCTATAAAGTTGTACTTTGGTATTCCAATTGATTATGTTGACATATTCAACGCTAGTCAAGATGTTATGTCGATTGTATAGTACATTAAACAGGTGATTCAAACTCATGTTTGACACCGGGGAGGCGGTTCGCCGTCTCCTTTATTATGTTTTTTACAAGAGTTCATTATGAAATATTCCATTGAACAATCAGAAATAACAGAAAGAACAGAACAGATAAACAAGTTTGCTCTATTGGTTGATTTGTTTAATAAAAAAGCTGTTGACAGAGAAACATTCATGGCTGAATTATCGAAGATGGAACAAACCGACTGGCCAAAAGAAAATCTGTTTAATCAGTTGATAGGGTATTGTGTTCTAGGAGATGCTTATGGAATTTTGAAAAGCCGAGAGTTGGATTTCAGTAAGGCGTATTATAACAACGAATATGTCTATAAGGAAGTAAGCTACTACCATAATGTACAATATTTGATTACTCGTGTAAAAAGAGAAGAATGGGCCGCATTGTATCTTACTGCTTTCAGAACGTCATGCCGTGCTTATTTGTGCTTAGCTAATGCTTATGATCATCTTGGAAGATTCTGCGAAGCTCAACAATACTACAGAATGGCATTGCAAGATAGCAACAATACCCCAAAGGTTGAAGTGAATCAAGGTTTTGCCTATGCGAACATGCATAGCTTTTGGACTGAAGAAGAACCATTTATTGTAAGAAAAGCCCAACAAATAATAAGAAAGTATCAACAGACTTTTGATAGACTGTCACCTTATTTCAGCCAGATTTGTTCATGGCCCTCTCCTTCTTTTGATGCACCATTAATTGATTATGATAATATCCAAGATGGTGAATACGAAAAATGGATATGTCAACATTATCTGAGAATCAATCGCTATAATGATGTTGAGCCTGATTCTATGCTGTCATTATATGATAATGTGAAACTTCCAGACATAGTTGACACTCCAGAGAAAAAAGCTCTTTATGAAAGCTGCTTTGAAGAAATTAAAGGTAGTTTCATCAGCACACGGAAAATGCTGTATACAATTATAGATGATGATGAGAATGGCATGAATATGGAGATGCTAAAAATGGCTTATAAGAATTTCTATTCAACATTCGATAAAATTGCCATGTTCTTATCAAACTACATTGATATTAGGCTAAAATCCTATGAGATAGACTTTGCCAAGATATGGAATTGCAAGAATGGAGACATACGGTCGGAAATTCTGGCGTATTCACAGAACATGCCATTATTGGGATTATATAACATTAAGTTGGATGTTTATGGAATGAAAACGGATTGGTATGTTGTTGATGAACAAACAAAGGACTTGAAAATGCTACGCAATTATATGGAGCATAAGTCGATAATTATTAAGGACGAGCCTATGTCTCGTACCGAATATCAGCTGACCATATCGAAAAAAGAATTGGAACTCAATACTATTAGGTTGGCGCAACTTGTTAGATGTGCTATTATCTACTTGTGCAACTTTGTTTTGCATGCAGAATATGACAAACAACACCCATAAAAGATATAGACATGATAAATATAGAACGCCCTTGGATGGATCCTATTTCTATGGCGGATGGTAATAAAGTAATGGCTTCTCGTGGATTCAAATTGATAGGTATAAAGTTGTATTCTCCCAATAATGAGAATGCTATTTACCATGCCAAAATGATGCAAAAGTCCCTGTATGGTCGTGAAGATTGGCTGTATATCAATGATGGCTTTTCTATATTAGGCGATGTTGAGAATGGTTTTAATGTGGCAATTCAAGAGGATGCTTTTGATTCTGAATTCCTGCTATACTCACCAAAGCATGGAGTAAAAGTTAGTATAAGCGCCATTGTTGGTCAAAATGGTACAGGCAAAAGTACCATCATAGACATGATTTTGAGGACTCTCAACAATCTTTCGGCTGCTATTTTGGGTGAAACATTCAATTATTCGAGTGCTCAGCATCTTCATTACATAGAACATGTGTATGCTTCGGTTGCCGTCTATTTGGATCATGAGGTAAAAATACTTACCGTTAAAGGTAGAAATGTCAGTATATCAACTATCGATGAGAATGATCATTGTGACACTGCCAAAATACTTAAAGAGCCGTTTGATGGTGAAGTTGATGAACCACTGAAATACCAAAAAGGCAAACATGCTTATCTAAGTGAATGGTTTTATACCATTGTAAGCAATTATTCTCTCTATGCTTATAATTATCGAGATTATTATAGTGAAAGAACATCTGTGGCAAAACTGAAAAGGTTGTATGGCGATATAGAACATTTGAAGCAAGAGGATTGTTTTTGGCTCAAAGGGGTGTTTCACAAGAATGATGGCTATCAAACTCCTGTTGTAGTTCATCCCATGCGTGAAGAAGGTTATATCAATGCCAGCAAGGAAAATATGCTTGGAAAGAATAATCTTGTAAATCTTGCGTTTTATGAGGTCTTGGAAACGAATGTAGAAGGAAAGACTATTCATGAATTTCCTTTGCGAATTATCAATAATACATATGAGGTTGTAGGATTCACGTTTAAATATAAGGACGAAAATGAATATGAGGGATTCGAAGAACTGTATTTAGGAAAACTTCTCTCTGCAAATAAGAATAAAGACGAGAAGGAATACCTGAAACAAAGATTTGTTTCTATGATAAATCCAATTTGTAAGTTTTGGGCAAAACAGATGCGGCTCATTCTTAATGAAAATGTAGAATCTTTACCTAATTTAAAACGACAAGCATGGGAGTATGTGGCATACAAGACATTGAAGATTATTCAAACGTATAAACCTTACGAAAGAGATTGGAAATGGTTGATTGGTAACTGTTATCAAGAGAATCAAATAGAACGTTACATCCATGATTTACTTGGCGACCAAACTCATAGAACCAAGAAACTACGGCAACAATTAGCATTCTTGGTATTTCTGGGCACAGAAGGATATTATGCTATTCAAGCAGATGTCGTTTTAGCCAACGACATAGATGTGTTCATAAAGGAAAATGAAGGAAAGTTCTTTTACGAAAGTGAAAAGAAACGTAATAAACCAACTACGAATTTCAAATTTCAAAAGGAAGATTTGTTGCCTCCACCTATCGCAGATGTTACATTGATGATTGTAAAACGTGAAGACAAGAAGACGTTTGAGAGCAACCCAAAATCTGTTGGGTTGATACCATTTACAGGATTAAGTTCTGGGGAAAGACAAATCGCCTATACATTAGGAAACGTGTTGTATCATCTTGTCAACTTAAATTCAACACTACATGATGTTTCTATAGAAAAAGAACATTTGTCATTTCTAAAATATCACCATGTATGCATGCTCATGGATGAAGTAGAACTATATTATCATCCTGATTTGCAACGTAAGTTTGTAAAATTATTATTGGATTCAATAACTTCGGTGCCACTTGATAATATTTATGACATTAATATAACATTAGTTACTCATTCACCATTTGTGCTGAGTGATATACCACAAAGTAACATCCTATGTCTGCAAAAAGGAGAAAGTGAAAGCCGACAAGGACAAACGTTTGGAGCAAATATTGTTGATTTGCTGAACGAATCTTTTTTCTTGCAAGGCACTATAGGTGATATAGCACAATCATGTATCAATGAAGTTGTTGAGTTTTATTTCAAGCATAGAAGATATCAAGAATCACTAAGAGAAAACGAAAACAAACAAGGGTGGCTCATAAATATGGGACTGGCTAAAAAGTTCGAAGAATGGAAATCCAAATTCGATTATGTTACCAGTATCATCGGTGAAGAGTATCTTCAGAAGGAGCTTAGGGAAATGTTTGATGAGTTAGTGGATTTTTATGACAACAAAGAATGAAGCCAATTGAATATCCGTCCAAAGGGAGTAAGGAATTTGCAGTTTTAGTCAATGACTATATGGGCATTTTCGCCACTGATTTAGCAGATAAAGTTACGAAACGAGGAAGAAAAATACTCGGACTTGAATCAAAATGGAAGAATTGGAAACGCAAATACGGATGCATCAGAGCGTTGAATAATTCAGTTGCAGACTTATTGACTATGGATTTCGAAGACTTGGCATTATTCTATGAGGCATTTCTTCGAGTTTGTTCCAAAAAGAGATTTACATCTAAAAGTTTACATGACTTACAGGATATTTTCAAATATACGAACAAATATGATTCCAAAATTTCTGCATTTTTCAAGAGGCATGCTGATGAACTAAAGATTTATACATGCCATTATTGTGATATGGCTTATATCAATGTATATACAGAAAATGGTAAAGGTGTAGCCAAAAGCCAATTTGATATAGACCATTTTCTGCCAAAAGGAAAATGTCCACCTGTAGCACTTTCATTATTCAATTTCGTTCCTTCTTGTCCAGTTTGTAACGAGCGGATAAAACGAGAAGGCTTACCAAATGTGAATCTAAATGATTTGATATTTCTTAGTCCTTCGTCTTTTGCTTTTGATCTTCCCAAAAGGATAAAAGTAAAATTAGGACACTTAACGAGCCCACGCAAGGATTTCATTTACTTTGTTGCAAAATACCCTTATGACAGATATGTTGATTTTTTCCACTTACAAGAACGATATGATTATCACAAAATTGAAGCGTTGCGATTGGAGAAACTTAAAAAGAACTATTCAAGAACTCAAATTTTACAAATTGCTAAATGTCTACATCGGTCTGAAAAGGAAGTGAAAGAGGATATTTTCAATCAAAGATATATGCAGAATAACCATCGTTGTTTTGCTAAATTTACTATTGATATTTTGAACAGATAAGAATTATGAATCCAAACAACACCCAACACAAATCCTTACTCTGGCACCTCGACTTCGAGTCATTCACCTGGCACACTTTCTACGGAGAGCAATGTCCGCCATTCGTTACCGAAGAGAACAAGGAGGCATGGCGACGGTATCTGACAAAAGTCATCAAGAAGTATGACGGCAGAGGTAATGAATACACCTGAGTTCAGAGATGTTGAACTCCAGATAAGGGAAGAAAAGCTGTTGCGCATAAAATGGAACGAGAAGAGAAAACTGTCCATGGAGAAGCAACGGTATCGCGCCAAGATGGAGCGACCGAGAATCAACTATATTCCGAAATGGATGAGCGTGGACTATGAAGAGGAATACTCCAAATATCTGATGCAGGAAGTAAGCTTTGAGCCAAAAGATAATGATGACCTTACGGCTCAGCTGCGTCTGCTGGAGCGATGGCACAAGAAATCTATCCCACAGATATTGGAGAAGAACAAACCCGATGCAGCGTATGCCATCGCCATGGCGCTGTGCAAGCATATACCGCTGCTCATTAATCGTGATGACATACAAGAATTGGTAGGCGAATACAAAAGACGTATCGGTAAACTGATATTCGACAGCTATCAAGCCCTGGTGGAAACTGTCAAGATATGGAACAACGAGGAGAAACGCCAGGAGGTATGTCGGTTTATCGCTGAGAATGCAGGACAATACCAACATTATCGAGGGATGAAGAAGAGATTGATGGACTTGATGCCAGAGATGTATTTTGACGGTGAGCCTGTGGCAGTAGTTCGTGAGCCGAATGACTTCGAGATATAGAGTTATCGTTTATCTACAACACAAACTTCACTAACAATGAAATAGAACATAAAGAGAAAAGCACCTGTACTTTTACCAGTGTTCACAACCAGTGTTCCTTTAGATTTTCCGTCTGAAGGCACGTTTGCGTTCAACAGGAAAACGCATAAGCAGTAGGAGGTGACGGTGAGAATCAATGAGCACCAGTACTTCAACATGAACTTCCTAAACCATGGCGGATATATCATGGCATGCTGCAAATGGGCGCATGTGTTGGACTTTGCAGAAAACGGTTATGACCGTTACGAACAGAATATCAAAAAACATTTCCGGAAGGTTTTCTGAGAGGAACACTGTATGGTAATCATCCTAGAACGAAATATGCCTTGAATATTCATAGTATCATCGAGGAATTGATGAATAAAGATTGGTGTAAAGTTAACAATAACATTAAATGATGAGGAATTAACAATGAAATTACGTACGGATTTTGTTACAAATAGTAGTTTTGTAAGCTATATAGTGACTATGAATTTAAATATCGTGAATTGCTTCTTGGATAACTTCAGAGAATTTAAAAACATGAAGGGTACCATTCGCATCGCAGAAGCATTGAAGAATTATCTTTTAGAAAACGGAACGGTAAGTTATCTTCATGAGCATGAGATTTATTCTTGCTTAATGCAGTTTAATGACGATGATGAAAGTGCTGTCTCAAAAGAAATGTTGGAAATGAATGGTGACAATACTGATCCTTTGAAGATGAACGAGGCTGATCTTTTTGCTTATATAAAAGGAGAACTTATACTTAATAGGAACATAAGTGATTTATTGAATGGCTTTGGGGCAACTCAAGTAGAACAGTATTAATTATGTTAGAAAGACATATTGCTGACTATCATTTTATAGCTGACCCGACAACAGGTATGACTATGCGATGGGGAACTACAATAAAGGATAATCCAACATGGGCACCCGTACCAGAATTGGCAGATATATCTATATCCAATCATTGTTCAAAGGGATGTTCGTTTTGTTATAAAGATAGTTGCATTAATAATGAATTCCTTAGTGTAGAGGATTATTGCCGCATATTAGACTCTATGAATCATCCTCAATATGGCAATGTTTTTCAAATCGCCTTAGGTGGTGGGGAACCTCTTGAACATCCAGATTTCATAGAAATCATAGCAGAAACTTGTCGACGTTCAATAGTTCCCAACTTTACGACCAATGGAATGCAATTAACTCCTAAGATTTGCGGTAGCTTATCTGGGAAAATAGGTGCTGTGGCTTTGTCTGTAAGCTCTATGGCTGATTTAGAAAAGAAGAAACTTGCTTTTCTAATAGATGCAGGAATCAAGACAAATATCCATTATGTGTTGTCTAAGAATAATTTAGAAGAAGCGTGTAAGATTCTGCGAGGATGTTATAATGAGATGCTAAATGGTATAAATGCCATTATTTTTTTGACTTATAAACCTGCTGGTAGAGCAAATGCAAAAGATGTTATTCAAGATAGCAAGTCTTTTCGTGCGTTCTTGTCTCTTGTTGACGAAACGTCTATTGTCAGACCTCGTTTTGGCTTTGATGCTTGCTTTGTACCAATGTTGTTAAAATTTTCACATATAAATCCTTCATTTATCGATACATGTGAAGGTGCTTTCTTTTCAGTTTATATAGACCATAAAATGAATGTATCTCCATGTTCCTTCAGTGCAGGAAAGGATTCTTATAGCTTGAAAGATTTTGCTTTCTATGATATTTGGAACCATAAGTTTAACTCCTATCGGACAAAGTGCAAATCTAACTGCACAGTGGATTGTATGCATAAAAGTTTATGTCATGGGAACTGTCCCTATTACCCACAAATAACGATTTGTCATGAGTGAAATTATAAATTGGGCATTTTTGAAAAACCATGGAGATGAGAGATTGGAGTTTGAGCACTTTTGTTTCCATGTTGCTTCTTGTATGTTTGAAGATTATGGAAAAATTGAGTATTTCTATAATACACCAGGTTCAGAGTTTTATATAGAACTAAAAAAGCCACTAACTTTTGGAGGTAAAACTTATAATCAAGGTGAAGTCTTAGGATGGCAAGCCAAGTATTGGAGAGGAGCAAAAGATGATAGCAATTCTCCTTTGGATGCAGACCACAAAAAAGAACTTCGAAAAGGTTTTGAAGTTTCAATGTCATATCGTCCCAATTTATAACTATGGATAGTTTGTACACCAGGCAGTTTTGTCCAAAAAGAGTGGGATAAATTGGTTGTTGATTTGAGAACAATCAATAGTTCTTGTGATTTTGCAAGCTGGCATAGAGAGATATTTGAGGACTTTTACTTAAAGGATTCATCCCAATTTAATGGAATTTTCAAATACTATTTTGGCGAGAAGTTTATTGGACTAAATAAACTCTTTGAAATTTCATGCACTACGTTGGAAGTTCTAAAACGTAAATATGATGTTGAACTTCATACGGCTAGTGATTTTGAAAGTTCCCTGTTAAGTGTTGTTGACGAGAATGTTGCCAGTCAAAAAATCAAGGGTTTTATTTCTCGACTGAAAAAGCATGCTGATAATGATAGGAAGATGCCTATTTTAAATACTTATGATTGGGGATACAGTAAATTATCAAACCGATTTATTAATTATTACCAAGAAGATTTTGTACTTCGTTATCGGCTAATAGATAAAATATACTCCCTATATTATAATAGGGACAACATTGTATCTAAAGCAGAAGAGTTACTTTCTCTGATAGATGATTATTGTAATAACAGACAAATTCGTGTTCAAATAGTTAATGAAGAATTCCAACAAATATATTCTCAGGGACATGATGAATATGGAGGATTGAATGACTATCTGACAGAATTGGCACGAAGAGCGAGAGTTTTAGAGAGCGTTTTGACTAAAGATGACGATTTCTCTAAAGAAAACCTGTCTTCTTTCCTCCTATTGTTAAGTAGAAAATATTTCCAGGTTTTTGCAAAGCCAGGGTATGGAAAGACTCATTTAGCGTGTTCTCTGACAGATAATATGCTGAAAAGAAATAAGCCAGTCTTGTTTTTCATGGGAAGCTCTTTCCGAAATTGTGACAGTTTCCAATCTCTCGTATTAGAAAGATTAGGCCTTAATGGTAGTATGTCATTTTCTGATATGCTTGACTGTTTGGACTTCTTGGCCAGAGTTCATCATTGTAAGTTGCCTATTATAATTGATGGTTTAAATGAAACTGCGCCAAACGAAGAAAGATGGAAGGAAGAGCTACCAGCATTAAAAGTTCTGTTGGATAAGCATTCTCACTTGCTTCTTGTGACAACGTGCCGTGATAAGACCGATTACTTACAAGCTATATATGGGGTGGATAATTATACAGAGGTAGAAAACCATATATTACTAAATGGGTTGGTAAAGGAGGATTTGGAAGTAACCGTGGATAAATATTTCAGTAAATATGAAATACGAAATGCTACTGTTGAAGATTTTGGAGCTTTTGAAAATCCATTGTTGCTTAAAATCTTTTGTATTACGAACAAAAACAAAAGTAATATCGTAGTCAACAACTATTCTTTAGTTTCATGTATGGATGATTATAGTAATCAACTATTATCAAATATATCCATGCATAAAGGTAAAATAGACAAACTGGCAAAGCATAAATTAGAAAAAAATCTCCATAGGGCATCTTATATTCTTTTTGAAAACGATACCCGCTATTTGGATTTTTATAATCAATTTGCAAAAATATTTGATGACAAAGTCTACGATCTAATAAACGAAGGTTTGTGCTTTACTTTTGAAAAAAACAATGGTGAAGAACAAGTACAGTACACTTATGATATGGTTGCAGGTTTTCACATAGCAAAAAGTATACTGCATAGGTGTGGTGAGGAGGAAGATTTCAAGTCGTTTATTGATAGTAATAAAGGTAAGTTCTTCGGAGACAAACGTCATACATTGGCAGAAGATATAATAAAAAGTCTTTTCTACCTTGTACCTATACATTATCACAAAGAATGGTTCGAAATTATGCCAAATCCAGAGGTTATAAATGCAGCTATAGATAATTTGGATATATTTCTCACTTCTGATAATGGACGAAAATCGTTTGTCAATATTTTAACAGAAACAGAGTGTACGACAAAAATAATAGAACATCTATTTAACGCTTTGTATGAAAAGGTATCTACTTATAATATAGGTTATATTTCTTCATTTCTTCCATTTTTTACGAAACAGAGTGGAAGCATATTGGACCAATATTGGAACAGCAAGTATGCAACTTATGATGTTATGCAAGAAGCATATTCCATATTGCATGACAGATATGTTTCAAATAAATTCAAAAATGCTGATTTGCTGTCATTTGCATTGCTTATGTGCGGCATCACTGATATTGAATATAGAGAGAATTTTTGCAAACAAGCATTTTTGATAATAAAGAAGAATAATGATGAAGGTTTGCGCATTTGCTCATTATTGCTAAATACAAGTGATCCATTTGTCCGTGAGGCTGTTATATCAGTTGTTACAGGCTTAGGGCTGCACTCAAAAGATTGGAAAACATTAAAGAAGTGTATCGACATATTGGAAAAATATTTACAGAATCATACCACTACCAATGTTGTACTATTGGATGATTTGGAGACGCTTTATAGCTATGCTGAAGTAACTTTCCGTCAACTGCACAATAGAGAATTGCTCTATAAGTACGCAGATGTGAAATGGTCAGATAAAATAGAAAAAAAGTGGGCGTTGTTTTCTGTTTTTGATTATGATTATGACAAATCTTATATAAGACCACTCTTTATACCAGATTATTGCCATAAGACATATTATACTTCTAGCCAGATTTATGGTATGTTGCAAAATATGGCAGAGTGTTTAGGCTATGACCAAGATGTTTGTTCAATGTTACAAAACGAAGAATACGAAAAAGTTAGTTACCGTAGACAACTCAAAGATAATTATGCATTTAAATATGGGCAGGCTGCATTGTATGAGCTTTATGGGTGGTTATTGCTGAATGGTAAACTTGAAAATGAGTATGTTGGTACTTTTCGTACACCTCTCGTAAGAATAGATCCGTCATTTCCAATTGTACTGCAAAAGAGAAACCTATTCACTGTTTTTTTATTGCCTCAAAGAAATGAAGATTTGGGAAACTGGATTAAAGCAAATGTGTCAGATTGGCAAGCCAGCCTAATTATGACAAAACTTCCAAATAGAGATGGTGACTGGATTTTGCTTTATGGAACTTGTTACCAGATGATGAATGAAAAAAATGCAAATATATATTTGGAATGGAATTCTTTTCTTGTGCCAAAAGATATATCCCCTGATGAAGTTGATTTAGAATTTGCAGAATTCACCAGGGAGTATGACCATGCCTTTTTAGAGGAATTATCATGGCGTGAACTAATAAATACACAGACGAAACATACAGAAGATAATGTTAGTATTCTTGTTGAATACAGTTTCTCTGAATGGAATACAAAAAGGTTCAAATACAAAAGTTTTGTTTGCCTCTCTTCTGAAATATGTCAAATGTTAGAACTGACATTTGATGTGGATAGACTGGCATATACTTTCGCCAATGAAGATGTGTCTACCAGTTTTATATGTGACGACAGTATGTTTTTCTTTTTGCGTAAAGATGTTGTTGATAAACTTTTAGAGATGAAAAAATCATATCTTTACATTCAAATGGAAGAACACCGCTCTATCATAGGTAAGTTGCCAGATACTATAGAAGAACCTGAAATACGTTATAATCATAAGGTTAGCCATAAATCTTATTCTGCCATTCCAATTAAAAATTCTATTGGTGAATAGAGGGCTTTTCGCTATGTTTTCAATATTTCATTCTAACTATAAACAAATATCATTTGCTATTTGGTGAGTTTTATGAAGGAAATCAAGCTATTTGATTACCAAGAAGATATGAAATCACGGATAGAGAAAGCGTTGCGCCTTCATCAATCCGTGATGGCGCAAATGCCGACGGGAACAGGCAAGACCTATCTGTTGACGGCGGTCATTGATTCTTTTGTCAAAGCCAATCCAAATATGAAAGTTTGGATTATTGCACACCGTATAGAATTGTTTTCGCAAATAGAGGAAACCATAAAGAAGTTCTATTCTTATTCTGCATCAGAAAACGACTCACTATTGGTTTCTGTAAAAGCCATGTCTATCCAATGGCTATCTCGGCATTATGATGAGATTGAGGAAGAGCCTGGGATGATTGTTATTGACGAGGCACATCATGCGCTCGCCAAGGCATATAAAGAGATGTGGGAGAGATTCCTGAAAGCTAAGTTCTTGGGGTTGACAGCTACGCCTTGCCGATTGAACGGCAAGGGATTTATGGACTTGTTTGACGTGTTGGTGCAGTCGTGGGGCGTTCTTGAGTTTATCAGTAAGGGAAGATTGGCGACATACGATTTCGTTAGTATCTGAAAGAGGGTGATTGGTGTTATATAAGGAATATACCGGGACTAAAGCACAAGGCATTAAGACAATGGGAAATTGTGGCAGACGACAACATCTGTGTCATTAACAATGAGTTCCTTTTTGTAAAAGAAGAGCCTCGTATTCGGTTCAAGATTTGCATGAGGACGGACGACTTCACTTACTTTGTGGTGAAGGAAGACGATGAATACAATGAAATGGATAACCAAGAAGAAATCTAAATTACCCAATTTGAAAGTGAAGATGTGAAAATAATGTACAAAGATGGAAGACCATATACGTTTTGGGTGCTATAAAATGAAAAAATCCATGGGCTTTGATATAAAATAGTAAAATACGGAAGACGAAAGCAGACCGATGTGAACAAATGATTCATGTCGGTCTGCTTCGTTTTATTGCGATGCGACAAACACAAGTATTATCCATATTACTCATATTACCGATATTTACCGTCCTCGCTTTCGCTTATGTGTCGCAGGACGCATCATTGCAGCCGATTGAGCAATGCAGCGCCGCCACCAATGTTCATCATCTTCATCCTTGTCACGTCCCCAACCAGTACCTGGTGAGCTTCTTCCGCCACAAGATTGTGCATAAGTAGTTGTCTCACGGATATAGCCGAGAACCAAGAGCATGGTACAGTTGATTACGTTGTCAGCATCTTGTTGTAAGTCCAAAGGATGTTTTTCTGAATTGCCGTAGCTTTCAAATCATTGTCCTCACCAAGACTTTTAAGCATTTCACGATGCTCCTCCCTCATTTCCGCAAGTCTGGCTTTCGCTTCATTGATAGTATCATTGGCATCGTCAAGCATCTTGTATCGTGCTGCCAATTTCTCGTTTATGTCATCAATCTCCTTGCGTAATTGTGCCATCTTGTTAGCCAGTTTGTCATTGTCAGCACCTGACTGACCAAATTGTTTTGCAATCTGGTCAATTTGAGTTTGTATATCATCTTTCCGGGCTTGAAGATTGGCTATCATGGTAGAAATACCTTTCAGTTTGATTTCTGCACGGTGAATTTGCTTCAACATGTCTTCCCTCGTAGACTGGAGGTTGCATACCAATTAAGCGAATGGGTATTCTTTTCCATAAATGCAGTTTTTAAGAATGAGGCA
>OKRS01000235.1_pt1 | contig 43554 bp, 28 predicted proteins | sample 1601191 | NCBI WGS metagenome assembly OKRS01 (sample SAMEA3541509, study PRJEB24748) | human gut metagenome | biome: human gut; feature: human-associated habitat; material: faeces | place: China | collected 2012
AGTATGTCACCTGTTTGTTATAACTTGGCGTATACTTCTGCTTCACCTTATAGTCTGAGAAGTTGTCAAGGCTCATCTTGTCAGTCGGAACGAAGAACGAACCGCTTGTCTTGCTGGCACTGACCGAACCTATTCCGCTTATCTCCTGTCCAGCCGAGTTGCATAAGACGAAAGAACCGTAGCTGTCAATGGAAAAGTCGGAAGCCTTTCCGTCTTTCTTAAAATAGATGTTATATCCGGGAGTATTGTTTACCACTTCATATTTGCCACCAGTTATAATAGTTTTCGTACAACCATAATCTGTCTTTATGGGAACCGTATGGCTAACAGCTTGCTCACTAGATTTTCCTTCACGCCACCATTTACCAGTGTATGTAACGCTCTCGCTGGAATTGATTTTCGTTTGCGTCAAAGGAATGTGAAGTCTTACATAAAATACTGGCTTATTATTATTATTCTCATCGTACAATTTGCCCAGCCATTCAATATTCGACTTATCGATTCCGGTAATTTTACCATCATCAAGTTTCTCCCATTTGTTTCCAGATCCGTCAATTTTGATTTTCATACCTGCTACATCCACATCGAGATAACCTTTATCGCAGAATCCGCAATGGCCTTTGTTACTTCCTCCCCAATCTTGATATACACGGATATCAAGTTCAAGAGTTGCATTAACTGGATTGAACCGTTGCTTCAGCCAAGAATTGTTCCAATCGTCTCCTGCCGATGCCTTCTGCACAGAGAACGCCATCAGCATCACAACGCAAAGGAAGAACTGCATGAACCTTCCCGCAGACGTTCGCATGGAACGCCGCGTAGAAACAGAATTGCCTGCAACCCGCCTGTCCAAATATGGAGGAGGTTGCTTCTCTCTTCTTCTTTTCATTTTAAGATGATTTTAAATTATAGTTATTATTTAAGTTATGATTTAAGCTTTTAACATTATAAGTTATGATTTAGCTTTTCACTCGGCAAATTTACTTTTTTTTACTTAAACAGACTGTCCAATTCATGTGCCTAACTGTCCAATTCGTACCAAAAAGGTGTCCACTTCCTATGAAGTAGACACCAAAACACACGCCTTTCCGGTTTCTGACGTATCTGATATTTGCATTCCTAACGCTCAATACTGCGAGCCCGGCGCACAAAGAAATCTTTGGTGCGAAATTCTCGAGTTTTGAATGTGCAGCAATTATCGTATTAACACACAACAGATTATACGGTTTACGTGCAGAATGTGCAATATACAACAGAGCAAAACAAGCCTCTTTGCATTGCTAAAGAGCCACTTTAGCAATGCAATATAGCCGCTGTTGTCATACAATAAAGCCCCTCTTACACTCCAAAAGCGGTTGTTTCGGAGCGTAAGAGAGGCTGTATGGTTAAGAAAGGGTGGCGAAATGAAGGCAAAACCTATAAAAACAGCTTTTGGATTCTCCAGAATAGATTTTTATTTTGTAACAGATATTTACTGTTTGTGCGATATTTGCATTACTGCTTTTCTCTCCATGCAACAGGAGTGCATCCCTCTTTTTCTTTAAATATCTTATACAGATAAGAGCGTGAAGAGAAACCGCATTCAGAAGATATGATGTCGTTGCTGAAGTCAGGATTTTCCATCATCATCTTCTTGGCAGCATTGAAGCGTATCTCGCCAAGCCAGATTCGGAAGGTGGTGTTCTGACACTGGCTGAAGTATTGCGACAGCTCGGTTTTGTTGATTCCGAGCAAATGTGACAATGTCAGCATATTGACTGTGCAGTCCTTATAGCCTAAGTCGTCACACCAATGGTCGAGGGCAGATCGGATGAAGGCGATGCGTGAGGCAGGGAGCTGTTGGGAGGTTTGCTCACTGCCGGTCTCAGGCGCAGACTGCTGAGCATCACACTTGACAGACTCTTCCTCGCATTCAGCGTTGACAGCATCGGCAGTCAGATTGTTGCCTCTTTCCTTATCCAACAGTTCTTCAGTAGGGACATAATTGAAGCCGAGCGCCACAAAATTGACGATGAAGAAGAGCGTGGCTACGAGTCCGAAGGGACCTATTATATATAGCGACTTGGTGGAAAGGATGGCAAACGGGATGATGGCGGCTGTGATAAAGAGCAGCGTAAGGCTGGCATGAGCATATCGCGTGAAAGAACGCATGTCGGTGGCTGTCATCGTCTCAAGGAGCTTCTTCCGCTTGTTCATCTCTATTATTATCATGTATATGCAGTAGAGCATGTTGCCGAAGAAGATGGCAAGCATCACGTAAAGCCATACGCCCATATTCAAGGAGCCGGTAACATAGTAGCCCGTGCCAAAGACGGCAAGCATGGCGGCATATACGGCAGCACAGACCATGTTCATCTTCCTGCGGTTGGTGTGGGTGGCCTCTATGTTGTAAATCGCCATTGCGAAAAGCGTGAAACTCGGAAGATAGACCAGTATGTTGATGACGGCCCCCACTTCTTCGCGTGAGGCTCTGAATCCAAAGCACATCTGCAGAAAAAAATGTACTGCCAACAATGTCAAGGATGAGAACAACATCCAACGAGAATACTCATATCGCCTGTTTATCCATCTTACGTGAAGACGCAAAACAGCGATAAGGAATGCACTGAAAAGCATGAATATCAGACATGCAAACTGTAACAAATATAACATAACTATGTGATAAATATATCGGGAATCAGCCGTAAACCTGCAAACTCTTTACAGCGTAGCGACTGTTCTTTCTTATGTCATGCCGACCCAACGTCAGACTCCAGAGGCGTTTTCTCAGGAATTTCAAGGCATTATGGATATGCGCCTCCACGGTTCGTGGCGACGTACCGGTCAATTGGGCTATCTCGGCATTGTTCTTGCCTTCTATGTATCTCATACGAAAGACGCTTCGGCACTTCTCGGGCAGGGCATTTATGGCGGCATCTATCTGGCGTCGCATCTCGGCATTCTCCATGCTCTCATGAGGATCGGCAAGGGCAGACTCGATCTGCTCCACTCGCATATCGCCAATCTGCCTTGCAGCATCCACACGCTGCTGACGCAACGCATTACGCTTGAGCATATTCAGAGAGCGGGTGAAGACGGCGCAATAGAGGAAAGCCTGTATCCTCTCGCCCATTTCCATCGTGTCAACATGTGTCCAAAGGTCGCAGAACACCTCTTCCACGACGTCTTCGGCATCACCGTCGTTGCCGACAATGCCGCTGGCATAGAAGAATAGTTTCGCGTAATAAGCGTGGAACAATGTGTCAAAATGTTTTTTCCTGTCCATTGGTAGCATTCGTAGGAATGAATTAATGATGCAAAGTTACGCAAAAAATCGGGGAAAGGGTAGAAAAAAAATAAAGAAGTTAAAGAAGTTTGTCGTAAAAACTTCTTTAACTTCTAAACTTGTAAGAGCAGAATTCTCTTACATACTTTGCAATTTTCCGCCAAGCACCACCTTGTTTACGATAGGTGTGGTGTAGGCGTAAGGTATAAAGTCGAGGGACGGTATGGGCTTGGTGATGTAGAAGTTAGCCACCTTGCCCTTGGCTATGCTGCCGTAGTCCTTGCTCTGTCCCATGGCATAAGCGCCGTTGATGGTGGCAGCATTGAAGGCTTCGTTGGGCAACAGCCTCAGCTTTATACAAGCCAACGACATCACGAACTTCATGTCGCCTGACGGCGTAGAGCCTGGATTGTAGTCGCTGGCAACGGCTACGCCCAAACCTGCGTCGATAATCTGACGGGCTTTGGCGTTGGGCATGTTCAGGAAGAAGGATGTGCCGGGCAGGGCTGTCGGCATCGTGTCGCTGCCACGCAATGTCTCGATGGTCTCCTCTGTCATGCTCTCAAGATGGTCTACGGACAAAGCTCCATGCTTGACGCCTACCACTACTCCACCCGACGATGCCAGCTCGTCGGCATGAATCTTGGGACGCATGCCCCATGCGGCGGCGGCTTCCAGAATGCGTCCGGTCTCTTCGGGCGTGAAGAAGCCACGGTCGCAGAACACGTCAACGAAGTCGGCAAGACGCTGGCGTCCAACCTCCGGTATCATCTCGTCAATGATAAGCCGGACGTACTGTTCCTGCGTCATGCCGCGTGCCACGGCGTGTGCACCGAGGAACGTAGACATTATCTTCGCCGGAGAAGCTTCCTTCATGCGCTTTATCACGCGGAGCATCTTCAGCTCGTCCTCAAGGCTCAGTCCGTAGCCGCTCTTTATCTCGATGCATCCGGTTCCCTTACGTATCACTTCGTCAAGGCGCTGCATGGCTTGACGGAAGAGTTCGTCTTCGGAAGTGTTGTGCAGGAGGTCGGCAGAATTGAGGATGCCTCCTCCACGTCGGGCTATCTCCTCATAGCTGAGTCCGTTTATCTTATCCACAAACTCCCGCTCACGGCTTCCGGCGAAGACGATGTGAGTGTGCGAGTCGCACCATGACGGCAAGACCATTCCGCCTTCCGCGTCAATGACTTCGACGGTGTCGTCCAAGGGAGGCATGCCGTCAGCAACGGCGCCGAACGCTGCGAAGCGTCCGTCCTCCACAAGGAGCCAGGCGTCGTCAATGGTGTTGACGATGCCCATCTCCTTGCCTTGCAGACGAAGCTTCGGAGCGTGCTCGATGCCAGCAAGAGTTCGTATGTTCTTTACAAGCAATTTCATACGGTATTACTTTCTCAGGAAATCAATGGAGTGTGCGATGTGCGGATACATCACCTCGTCGTGAACGATGAACGGCACCACCTTTCTGTAGCTCTCGAAGATGGCCTCCACAGCAGGCGACGACTTCAGCGGACGGCGGAACTCAAGAGCCTGGGCTGCATTAAACAGCTCGATGGCGAGCACACGCTCCGTATTGAGCACCACCTTGTAAAGCTTGATGGCGGCATTGGCACCCATACTTACATGGTCTTCCTGACCCTGGCTGGAAGGAATGCTGTCCACAGAAGAAGGAGTGGCCAGCGACTTGTTAAGGCTGACGATGGAAGCGGCGGTGTATTGCGGAATCATAAAGCCACTGTTCAGACCAGGATTGGCAACGAGGAAGCTCGGCAGGTCGCGCGTACCGCTGATGAGCTTATAGGTGCGGCGCTCCGAGATGTTAGCCAACTCGCACATTGCTATTGCGAGGAAGTCCATCGGCATTGCGATAGGTTCGCCATGGAAGTTGCCGGCAGAGATAACAAGGTCTTCGTCAGGACATACCGTAGGATTGTCAGTAGCCGAATTCACCTCTACGTCAATCACAGAGTTGACATACTCGATAGTGTCCTTAACGGTGCCGTGTACCTGCGGAATGCATCTGAACGAATAAGGATCCTGCACGTACGACTTGGGCTTCTGTATTATCTCGCTACCCTCAAGCAGCTCTCTCATGCGGGCAGCTGTGACAATCTGACCCTTGTGCGGACGAACCTGATGAACAGCGTCGATGAAGGGAGAGGCAAGTCCGTAGTAAGCATCCAGCGACATGGCAGCAATCTTGTCTGCCCAGTCGCTCAGACGATGTGACTGGAGCAATGCCCATACTGCGAATGCGCCCATGTTCTGTGTGCCGTTAAGCAGCGCAAGACCTTCCTTTGAAGCAAGCTGAACGGGATTCCAGTCGAACTTCTTCAGCATCTCAGCTCCTGAGATAACCTTTCCTTCGTATTCCACCTCGCCAAGTCCGACGAGAGGCAATGTGAGGTGTGCGAGCGGCACCAAGTCGCCGGAAGCACCAAGCGAACCCTGCATGTAGACAACCGGATAGACATCGTTGTTGAAGAAGTCGATAAGGCGGTTGACGGTCACAACCTGACAGCCAGAGAAACCGTAGCTCAGCGACTGAATCTTGAGCAGCAACATAATCTTGACGATGTCGTTAGGCACTCTGTCGCCTGTGCCGCACGCGTGCGACATCATAAGATTGATCTGAAGCTGTGCCAAGTCGTCCGAACCGACGCTGACGTTACAGAGCGAACCAAAGCCGGTGGTAACGCCGTAAATGGGCGCCTTGTTCTCTGCTATCTTACGGTCGAGATACTCACGACATTCTACGATGCGCTTCTGTGCGTCGTCGCTCAACTCAATTTTGTAACCACCGTATACTATCTCACCTATACGCTCAACTGAAAGATGTTCGGCTGATATCTTGTGTATTTTCATAATCTTGGCATTTATTTTTGTTAGTAGTTTAATGTTTTAGTTAGCATACTTGTTGATGATGTCGTCATCAACGATGTTCGGCATCGTAACCTGGAGGCCATGCGAGCGGAGCATCTCACGCTCGATGCTATGGATGGAGCCTTCGTTACGTGCCCAGGCACGGCGTGCAATGCCGTTGTTGACGTCCCAGAACAGCATCTCACGTATGTGGCGTGCGCTGTCCTCACCGCCGTCAATCACCATACCGAAGCCGCCGTTGATAACTTCGCCCCAGCCTACGCCGCCACCATTGTGGAGCGACACCCATGTGGCACCACGGAACGAGTCGCCGATGACGTTCTGCACAGCCATATCAGCACAGAACTGCGAGCCGTCGTAGATGTTGCTGGTCTCGCGGAACGGCGAGTCGGTACCTGAAACGTCGTGATGGTCGCGACCAAGAACTATCGGACGCGTGATCTCGCCCTTGCGAATGGCCTCATTGAAAGCCAAAGCAATCTTGGAGCGGCCTTCTGCGTCGGCGTAAAGGATGCGAGCCTGCGAACCAACCACGAGCTTGTTGCGGCTTGCCTCACGAATCCAATGGATGTTGTCTGCCATCTGACCCTTTATCTCATCGGGTGCGTTCTGCATGATTTCCTCCATCACGCGTGCTGCAATCTCGTCTGTCTTGGCGAGGTCGGCAGGATTACCTGAGGTGCAGACCCATCTGAACGGACCGAAACCGTAATCGAAGAACATCGGTCCCATGATGTCCTGTACGTATGACGGATAGCGGAACTTGCCGTTCTCCTTGCAGATGTCGGCGCCGGCACGCTGCGACTGCAGCAGGAAGGCATTGCCGTAATCGAAGAAGTACATACCGTTGGCAGAAAGACGGTTGATGGCAGCCACCTGACGACGCAGAGAAGCCTGAACGTGCTTGCGGAATTCCTCAGGATTCTCAGCCATCATAACCTTCGATTCCTCTAAGGTAAGGTCGGCAGGATAATAACCACCTGCCCACGGATTGTGAAGCGAGGTCTGGTCACTACCTATGTCTACGCGAATATCCTCGTCAGCGAGGCGCTCCCAAAGGTCCACCACATTGCCTACATAAGCCATTGATACGGTGCGCTTCTCCTCCACGCTCTTCTTGATGGCAGGAATAAGCTCGTCCAGATTGTCATGGAGTTCGTCCACCCAACCCTGGTCGTAACGCTTCTTTGCAGCCAACGGATTTATCTCAGCCACCACGCTCACTACGCCGGCGATGTTGCCAGCCTTGGGCTGTGCGCCTGACATACCTCCAAGACCTGAAGATACGAACAGCATTCCGTGGATGTCAGCAGGTCCACCCTTCTCGATACGCTGCTTGCGGCAAGCGTTGAGCACGGTAATGGTGGTGCCGTGAACGATGCCCTGCGGACCGATATACATATATGATCCGGCTGTCATCTGTCCGTACTGGCTGACACCGAGAGCATTCATGCGCTCCCAGTCGTCCGGCTTGGAATAGTTGGGGATAACCATACCGTTGGTTACCACCACTCTCGGAGCATTTGGATGTGACGGGAAGAGTCCGAGCGGATGACCAGAATACATCACAAGCGTCTGCTCGTCAGTCATCTCGCTCAGATACTTCATCACAAGACGATACTGTGCCCAGTTCTGGAAGATGGCTCCGTTGCCACCGTAAACAATAAGTTCGTGAGGATGTTGTGCCACCTCGGGATCGAGGTTGTTCTGAATCATAAGCATGATGCCGGCTGCCTGCTCAGAGCGATGCGGATACTCGTCAATGGGTCGTGCATACATATCATAATGAGGACGATAGCGATACATATAGATACGTCCGTACTTGTCGAGTTCTTCCATAAACTCGGGAGCCAACTGTGCATGCAGGTCCTTCGGGAAATAACGCAGCGCATTACGCAATGCAAGCTGTCTTTCCTCGGCTGTGAGTATCTCTTTGCGCTTCGGCGCATGATTTATGTTATTGTCGTAGGGCAACATTTCCGGCAAATAATCAGGAATGCCCAGTCTTATTTCTTCTGCAAAAGTCATAATGTAAAAAGGTTAAAAGAAAATCATATTCCTTGCCCTTCCCTAAGTTGGAAGGGCAAGGATATATTATAGGATTAAGTTAGATTAATTATAATTTCTCCTCTACGAGCTTCGTAATCTCAGCCTCTTCTGCGTTGGCCTGGGCGATAAGCTCGTTAGCCTCAGCTATTAAAGCCTCAGCCTTCTCGCGGTCCTTCAACGAACCTGCGTTAATCTTGACGTTCATACCTGCTCCGAGGACAGCGGCACGTGCAGCCAATGCACCTACACCAGCGTCAGAAACGCTGTTGGGGTTGCCCGTCTCCACCATCTTACGGCAAACAGCGAACACCTCGTACGATGCCTTCATGGTATCGAGAGGTACTTCCGTTGCAAACAATGTGGCTGTCTGAATGGCTTCAGTACGTGCAGCCTTCTCTTCCGGTGTGTTCTTAGGCATGCCGAACGCTGCCATGATGCGGTTGAATGCTTCTGTGTCTTCGTCAACAAGGTGGAGAAGACGCTCCTGCAGAACCATACCTTCCTCGGCAACCTTGGCAAACTCTTCCCACTGCTCATCCCAACCGGGCTTGTGGCTGGAAAGATTGGCAACCATCGTGGCAAGCGATGCTCCCAAAGCTCCCATGTATGCCGATACCGAACCGCCACCAGGTGCAGGGCTCTCGCGAGAAGTCTCCTCAGCGAATCCCTTAACAGTAAGGTCGACGAGCAGGTTCTGCTTTTCGGCACCCGCTGCCATTACGTATTCGATGATCTTCTCTTCGGGCTTAAACTCCTTAAGGTCTGACAGACCCAATGACTTGATGGCGATGTCGAGGATGTCCTTCTTTGGAATACCGGCAGAGCGCTGCTGCTTTGCAAGGAAGTAGCGACCTGCCTCAAGGAGTGTACGCTCCGGAACCAGACCTACAATCTCCGTACCCGTAACGCGTATGCCACGCTCCTGTGCACAACGGCAAACCTCATCGAATGCCTTGTGCAGCGGAGTTACATTAATATTAGTGATATTCATCGACACCTGAGCGATGCCGTATTCGTCAATATACCAACCTATGGCCTTCGTACACTTCAGTGTACCCGGCTTCATGATAGGTGTGCCGTCTGCATAGAGGAGCTTCTTGCCTGTGATAGGATTGCCCTCACGCATTGGACGTCCCTTCTCTCTAACGTCGAATGCGATGGCATTGGCGCGACGTGTAGAAGTGGTGTTAAGGTTGAAGTTGACGGCAATGAGGAAGTCACGTGCTCCGACAACGGTGCAACCGGTACGTGCAACCTGCTCGTCGAACGGACGTCTGCCGAAATCGGGAGCCTCAGCATCGTCGTCGATGCGCTCGGCAATGCCCTCATACTCGCCCTTGCGACAAACGGCAAGGTTCTGACGCTCCGGTGTGAACGCTGCAGCCTCATAGCAATAGCACGGGATGTTAAGTTCGTCGGCAATGCGCTTTGCGAGCTTGCGCGAAATCTCAGCACACTCTTCAAGGGTAATTCCGCTTACGGGCACAATGGGCAACACGTCTGTTGCGCCGATACGCGGATGAGCACCATGATGCTGACGCATGTCAATAAGCTGTCCGGCTTTTCCCACTGCTCTGAAAGCAGCTTCCACCACGTCATCAGGTTCGCCAACGAAGGTTACGACCGTGCGGTTGGTTGCTTCACCAGGATCGACGTCAAGCAATTTCACACCCTTCACGCTCTCTACCGCATCCGTAATCTGACGGATGATGTTCATATCGCGGCCTTCGCTGAAATTAGGCACACACTCTACTATCTGCTTTGTTTTTGCCATAGTGTAAGATATAAAGTTAGTAGTAAATAAGTTTAAAATCCAAAGTATCATTAAGATACGCTGCAAATATAGCAAAAAAGCCATATTTAAACAAGAAAACAACAAAAAAAACATCTGTATTGTTTTAAACATAAAAAAGACCACCCGAATAACCTATATATTGTAACATACACAGGTCATTCGGGTGGTCTTATCGGGTCCGAACAATGTCGAACTTTATAAACCTAAGCCTTATTGCTTACTTTCTTACAAGCACCTTCTTAACAGAGCCGTCAGACATCTTGATGATGTTAATGCCCTTGCGGAGCGAGTTGAGCTTTACGCCGTCGAGTGAATAGATACCCACTACGGTCTGCGCACCGTTGCCGGTTGTGAGGTTCTCAATGCCTGAAGCGGGCTCCTTATATCCCTTCTTGCTTACGGCAAGGATGGTGGGATAAGCACCTCTGTTTCTTGAAGTGAAGACAAATGCCTTAGTCTTCTTGCTGCGGTCAAGCGACATTGTATACTCGTATGTGCGGAAGTTGTAACGGTTGTCGATATCGTCTGCAGAATAAGTGTCCGCAGCTGATCTGATGATACGGCTCAAACCGTACTGCGCCTCATTACCACTCGCGTAAGAACCGAACCAGTCAGCCGGCGAGAATGTAGACGTAGCGCTTCTACTCATGTCGTCGTAAACAGCGCAAACATCAAACTTAGAAGAACCGTTTGCTGAGATAGCAAGGAAGTAAATCTCCTCAATGTTCTCAGGTGTAGTGAGTGAGAGAACCTCCTCGTTGTTGACAGTCTTCATCACAAGGGCATTCTTGCCAGCGAGTGTTGCCACGCTATAAGAAATGCCGCTCTTTGTTGTGATGTTGCCCTGAGCGTCGCAGAAAGCACCAGCCTTCTGGATATCTGTGGTGTAGAGCACCCATCCCTGGTCGTCGAGAGCCATGGTTGTGCTTGAAGCAGCCGGCTTCTTCTCAGCCACTACGTCAGCGTTCCATCCATCCAGCTGCAGCGGACCGTTCACCGGAATGGCATCCTCAAACTGCTCGTAAGCCTCCACCTCAGCAAGTGAGGGATAGAAGTAAACATTGAGGTTGCTGACAACAGCGAGATACTTGGTTGCGGCATACTTCGGGAAGATGTATGATACCTCAGAGATATCCTGAAGGTTCTCGAATGTCTTCACAATCTGCATATTGGCGAGATCATTACCAACAGCGATGCTGATGTCCTTAGTTACGTTTCCGTCAACGTCGTTATCGTTGGTGCCACGGTTGTTGTTAGGCAGATTAACCACCACCTTAGAAAGATTCCATGTCTTGCCTTCCGGTGCAGTGAAGATGGTCCAGAGGTCGTTCTTGTGAGTTGAAGGTGCATCAATCATCTCAAGAGCCTCGGCGGTCTTGTCACCATCGGTCAGTCCGTCCACCTCGTACTTGTCGTATTCTGCCTCGTATGAATAGTCGCTCTTGTAATGACGAACCTCAGCCTTTGCACCCTTCAGGATGTTGGGCTGTGTCTTCGAGTCGACCATCACTTCCACAGTGCTCTCCTTATAGTTGCCACCATTGTCGACACGCAATGTGACATTGGCTGTGCCAATCATGCGCTGTGCTGTTACAGGAACTGTGAATGTAGACGAAGCGGCGTCCTCTGTGATATTGCCGATAGTGACGTTGCCGTCAGCCTTGGCAGTACACTTAAACTGTGACGAACGTGTATCGCCACCAAGGTCATACTTCACCTTAATAGTCTTTGTCTCGCCAGCCTCCATCTTCAGTGCAGAAGGCTCCACAGACATCGACATATTGTTCTCTTCCTTACCGTAAACCTCAAACTCCCAGATACGGAGCGTACCGTTAACGTGCGGGACAAGCTTCACGTAGCGAGCCTTGAACGGTGCGATATAGTCAGTCTTGATTGACTCTTCGGTACGGTTCTCCTCGTCAACTACTGTTGTCCAGTTCTGACCGTCCTCAGAAAGCATAATCTTGTATGAGTCAATCTGGTCAACGCCGCTCTCAGGACCTGAGTTGCCATCGTAGATACGGAAACCGTAGATGCGGTACGAACCAAGGCAATCGAAGACAGCCCAGTTGTCTGCACTTACGTTACACCACTTCTGGCTGGTAGAATAAGGATTGGTTACACCGTCGATAATCTTATCAGGCACCTCAGTAGAGTTGGTAGAGCCGCTATAGCCAACGACCTTCTTGCCTTTCACTACGTTGAACACCTCATCATACTCAGAGTCTGACATTACGTCCACAACCTCGCTCTTCGTTGTAGAAGTACCGATTACGTTGGTTACGTCGATGCTAACCTGCTGCTTGCCAGCCTTCACAGCCTTAACGGTGATGGTCTTGTCTGTGAGCGAACCGTCAGTAAGCTGCAGTCCCTCAGGAAGCGTCCACTTATATGCTGTAGGCGAACCAGTTGCTCTTGCGGTCAGTGTTGTTGCCTCACCAACCTTGAGATAGCTCTTGCCAACTACGAAGGTAACAACGGGAGCAGTGGCCTTCGGATAGTCCATCTTCAATGTCTTGCCCTCCTGCTGACGCATATCCTTCATTACGGGCACAACCACGAAGTCGACAGCAGCGTCTGTGCCTTCACGCTCGAATGTCGGCACGTAGAATGCTTCGTCACGTGTCTGACCAACCATTGTGCGTGTGCCGCTGGCTGTCTGCTTGTAGATATCGAAGTGGTCGAAGTCGGCAGTATAGTCGAAGTCCCATGTGATACGGGCATCGCCCTTAGCCTCGCCGAGCACGCTCTTCGTTGCGAGGTTCTTCACCTCTACAGACGCAGGAGCATAACCTGCGGGCAGCACGTCAAGCTGACCGAGAGACAATGTATAGTTAGATACGGCAGAAGCTGCCTTCAGATTGAGCGCCACCATATATATGGTCTTGCCGTTAACCGAAGAGAGGTCGTATTCAGCTACTGTCCATCCGTTCTTCTCCGATACGGAAGGAGCAGAGAGCGTAACGTCAGGTGTGATTGAGCTGGTGGTAGAGAGCTTCACCTCTACGCTTCCGCTTGTGCTGGTCTTATAGACGAGGCGCAACTTGCCGCCGTCAGTCACCTTTATCATGGTCTTGTAGAGACGCATGAGGTGGTCGCCGGCTGAGAGCTGTCCGCTCACCTTGATGCTCGAACCGAAGTTGTAAGCGTCATCCCAGTCAATGTCTACATTCAGTGAGCCACGGTTCTCTATCCACCAACGCCATGTAGGCATGATGCTCTGCACACCTGAGTGATACCAGTCCTGTGTGCCCTGCTTTACACCTTCCACGAAGCGGTGCTTACCCACACCTACGCAGAATGATGTCGTGAACGGCATCTTGTTTACAACCGAACGCTCGAGAACGCGTCCTGAGATACCCGGCCATCTGTCGCCGATTTTCGACGGGTCGCCGTCGTTGTTCACCCACATCTGCGATTCGTTCTGGAATGTCTTCTGAATGGCAGCATAAGCCTTTGCGCCAGTGTCTTCCTTTCCGAGCAGATTCTTCACGTTGTCCTTCCAGATGCGCTCCTCAGGACAGAAAAGGTCAAGCGAACCTACGTGTCCGTCTGTAGGCATGGCGGCATTGAGGTGATACTGGAAGCCTGTGTGTCCAGCGTTCACCACCTGCACACCGGCATAAATCTTTGAGAATGTCTCGGCTTCTGTACATCCCAAGCTTGATGCGTAAGAACGATAGTCACCTGCCGAGCCATACTCGAGGAACTGTGAGGTATTCTTATGCGACTTGAGGATGGAAGTGTTAGGTAGGCCAGAGGCGTTATACCACTGGATTTCCATCTGAGTATCACCGTTCTTGTCTGCAAGATAGTTGAATTCCTTAATGAAGTTCACCCATTCTGTTGTGCTACCGCCACCGATTTCCTCGTTGATAAACCATCCGTCGAAGCCCATATACTTGGCTATCTCATAGAGCTTCTTTGCGTAGATATACACGCCATTCTCTTTTGTAAGCATCTGACGAACCCATGTCTGTGTTCCACCGAACGCTGCCGGAGGGAAGAATATCTGTCCCAACGACTTCACACCGCTCTGGTGAGCAGCATCTGTCGATCCTGCCGGTGGTGGGATGATGATACCCTCGGAAGCAGAACCTGCCCAATAAACGAGCTTGTCCATATACTGCCAATAGGTGGGCTGATAGCCAAGGAAGTTGTAAGCACCCTGCGACGGGCTCATAGAGCAGGTCGGGAAGAGGATTGTAGCATTACAAATCTGTCCTTCGTAATATTGGTTCTTGTTGGCTTTCATGAGCGTAGGCTCCTGGAAGCGGGTAGCAAGAGGCACACGTGAACGGTTGAACTTAGCGTCAGGATCGGTCTCCGGCGACCAGTTCTTGATGTCTTCCGGATGCCAGCATCCACCGTACGGCTGCTGTGCGTATGCGCCCTGCATAAACATGGCAGCCAATGCCGTCAAAATAAATTTGCTGTTTCTCATTGAGTTTATAAATGTTAGTAATAGTATTTTAGTTTTAGAGAGTATATAGGTATAACAATCAAAGATAAAAAAACACGTAAGAGAAAGACAACTTTTTTAAAAAGCAATCATTCTCTTACGTGTCACTACTTATTGTGCAGCTCCATTATTGGCATCTTTCAGTCCTTGCAGCGCACTCTCCTCGCCCACTATCCATACGATGTCGCCAAGACGGAAGCGGTATGTGATGTTCACCATAGAGAGGTTCACCTTTCCTTCCTCTCGTCCCACCACCATACAGTTGAAGCGGTCGCGGATGCCGCTTTCAGGCAATGTCTTGCCTACGAATGGAGAATTACGGTCAATGACTATCTGCGACAGCTTCATCTCACGTTTCTCTATGTCTGGGTCATCGGGCACGATGTCTGAGTCGACAGCAGCCTGCATTGCTGACAGCTGCGAGTCGCTACCGATTACCTGAAGTCTGTCTCCTGGGAATACGATGCTGTCGCCTCCCGGAATGTTTATGCGCTGATGACCACGCAGGATGCTACTGACATGCACGCCGAAGCGGTTGCTCAGACGCAGGTCAGAAAGATACATACCTGCCCACTTCGAGTTCTCCGGGATGTCAATGTCGGAGATGTGGATATCACGATCAAGAAGATGACCCTCATAAAGAGGTTTCTTCAATCCGAGCACCTGCTGCTCTATGTCGCGCGAACGTAGGTTCTGCACGAAGAGACGCTCCATAAGGATGCTGCGCTTCTTCAGGCGGCGCGAGAGTATCATGAACAGGACAATAACCACGGCTATGGTTAGCATCAGGGCATTGGTGAAGCGGGTAAGATAATTACATATATAGAATATGAAAGCGGAGGCGATAATCACCCTCACCAATATAGTAACGAGGAGCGGCAGACGGTTGGAACGGCTCTCGTTCCACAAGGCACGAAACTCCTCCGAATGGTTCTTCTTCATCACGATGGCTCTGAGGAACGGGGCTATTATGGACACCGTCACCAGTCCGCAGATGCCGTTAGCCCACCAGTGCATGCCGGGCATGATGCTGCGGATGAATGGCAGGAAGAAGGTGAACATAACGGCGATGGCAGCCACGGAGAGGATGGAGTAGACGATGGTGATGCGTGCCATCTGCGAGATCAGGCTGTGCCAGTTGCTCTTTGGAGCAGAAGAGGGATGTGACAGCGTCACGTTATTGAGGGCGCGTATCCACGTCTTAGGCAGACGACGCTCCAAAAAGCCGTAGCAAGGTACGGAGAAGCGTATCATGTAGGGCGTCAGGAAGGTGGTGATGACCGAAACTGCCACCACGACTGGATAGAGAAATTCGCCCGTAACCTTCAGCGACAAGCCCAATGAGGCGATAATGAACGAGAACTCACCTATCTGTGCCATTGAGAAACCGCTTCGCATGGCTGACTTGAGCGACTGTCCTCCAATGAGGAAACCGAAGGTGCCGAAGACTGCCTGACCCACAAGGATGGTCAGCACGAGCATGGCTATCGGCAAGGCATAGCTGACGATGATCTTCGGATCGACAAGCATGCCCACCGATACGAAGAAAACTGCTCCGAAGAGATCCTTCACTGGAGCCACAAGCTTCTCTATCTTGCCTGCCTCAATGGTCTCGGCGAGGATGCTACCCATGACGAATGCTCCGAAAGCTGAGCTGAAACCCACCTTCGTCGACACGACAGCCATAAGGCAGCAAAGTCCGAGCGACACGATAAGCAGCGTCTCGTTGTTGATGAGTTTACGCATAAGACGGAGAAACAAAGGCACAGCGAAGATGCCCACCACAAACCAAAGGACAAGGAAGAAGCCTATCTTCATCACGGCGCCAATCATCTCGCCGCCGTCAGGGTTTGAACCCGAAGCCAACGCCGACAGCATCACCATCATAACGATGGCAAGAACGTCCTCCAGAATGAGCACACTCATCACTGGCTGGGCGAACTTCTGTTGTCGCAGTCCCATGTCGGTGAACGCCTTGTAGATGATGGTAGTGGAGCTCATCGCAAGCATACCTCCAAGGAAGATGCAGTCCATTCGGTTCCATGAGAATGCGTGACCGACCACGATGCCGAGGGTCATCATGGAGAAGATTATCGTCAGTGTGGTGATGACAGGTGCAATCCCCATCTTTATAATCTTCTTGAACGAGAAGTCGAGTCCGAGCGAGAACAGCAAGAACATCACACCGATGTCCGCCCAAGTCTTGATGTCCGAATTGTCCACAACAGACATCGTGTAGGGCATGTGCGGACTGACAATAAAGCCAGCCATGATATAGCCCAACACGAGCGGTTGCTTCAGTTTCTTGAATAAGAGTGTGACCGCGCCCGCCACTATAAGTATCAGGGCGAGGTCGTTTATTAGAGTAGGAACTTCTGACACGCTTGGTAAATGTTTAATTAATAATGATAAATGTTTAATCGCAAGAACTATCCGAATACGATTAATGCAAAGATAACGATTTTTGTTTGAATATATCGAATATTATTGTTAGATTTGCATAAGAAACTAAAGAGCAAACATTATGGCAGCACTAACAAGAAGACTTCCCGTAGGCATACAGTCGTTCAAAAAAATTCGCAAGGAGAATTATCTCTATGTTGATAAAAGCGATATAGTTTGGCAACTGGCTAACAATGGCTTACAATACAATTATCTGAGCCGTCCACGTCGGTTCGGCAAGTCTTTGCTTGTAGATACTTTGCAGGCTTACTTTGAGGGTCAACGCCACTTGTTTGAGGGACTTAAGATAATGGAACTGGAGCATGACTGGATAAAGCGTCCTGTTATACGTCTTGATATGAGCCGCGGCGGAGCTACGGAAGCCCCCTTACGCTCTTATCTGGATTTGGCATTCAGCAGATATGAAGAAAAATACAATATCTCTCCAAGACCAAATTCATCGCTTGCCAACCGATTTGACAGCATAATACTCACTGCCTACCAACAAACCGGACAGCAAGTAGCTATCCTTATCGATGAATACGATTCGCCGCTACAACACTCATGGCATACTCCAGAGCATGAGGCATGCACAGCCGTTTATCGCGAGGTTTTCGCCATTCTTAAAGCTGACGACGAGATGGAGTGTTTTGTTTTTATAACTGGCATAACAAAATTCACACAGATTTCGTTGTTCTCTGTGCTCAACAATCTTAGCAATATTAGTTTCGAACCACAGTTTGCCACAATATGCGGAATTTCAAAGCAGGAAATGGTGGATAATTTCATGCCGGAGATTGAGCAAATGGCAGAGTTCAATAAATGGACAATAGAAGAAACTTTGGCTAAACTCAAAGACTATTACGACGGATATCATTTTTGCGATACGAACATGATAGATGTCTACAATCCATACAGCCTTGTGAATGCACTGAACCATAAGCGACTCAGATCTTATTGGGCGTCTTCAGGCGCAACATCACTATTGCCAAAGTTCGTCAATGACATGGAGCTACACCTCGACGACTTCGACCACTGTAGTGTGCTTCGCGGCATTCTCGAAACCTCAGATGTAACGGGAGGCGGACCAGAGCTTTTCCTTTACCAATCTGGATATATAACAATAAAGGATAGCGACGAGTTTGGCTATATTCTTGGAATCCCCAACGAAGAAGTCAGACAAGCTCTTAACGAAATGGTGCTTCCTGCACTGACTATGCGCAAACAGGGCGACATACTATCGCTGCAAGCAAACCTCTACCGCCAACTTGGTACTGGAATGCTTGACGATGCCAAGAAAACACTCCGCTCTCTCATTGCCGACGTGCCATACAGCAACAAGAAACTGGCATCAATGGACATGGAGGAACGCTATCGTCTCATCATCAGTACTATCCTCAATGCCATTGGTATAAGGGTAGAAGTAGAACGCATGCTTGCCACTGGTCGTATTGACCTCGTGGCATGGCTGTCGCGTTACATTTATGTTATAGAACTGAAATTATCAAATAATGGCGGAATTGCAGCTGCCGAGCAACAGATAACTACATGTGGATACACCGAACCATTCAAGGGAGACACACGCAAGGTCGTTGGACTCGCCGTGGAACTCGATAGCGAAGGCAAAGGGCTTATTGATTGGAAAGTCGTGGAAGAGCAACAACTTTAAGCAACATATATTCAATGACTTACAGCATTAAGTACGTCTTGTATACGCCCAAGAAAATAGCAATGTAAAAAGTCTTTTGTTTGAAATCAGGGGCAACAACCACATGTTTTTGTTTGAAATCAGGGGCAACACTCACGTATTTTTGTTGCAAATCAGGGGCAACATCCCTATAATTTTGTTGCAAATCAGCGGCAACAACGAAATAAGGGTATAAAAATAGCGGAGGTTTCCAGCCTCCGCTACTTTGTATGCTTTAAGTATTTAGTCGTTAAAGTGAGCCGTAATCTCACATATCTTTATTACCACCTGCATGGCTTTCTCCATTGCCTGCACGCTGACAAACTCGTGAGGTCCGTGGAAGTTGCAGCCGCCGGCGAAGATGTTCGGACATGGCAGACCCTTGAATGAGAGCTGTGCTCCGTCCGTGCCGCCACGGATGGGCATCACCTTCGGAGCCACACCGTTCTCCTGCATCGCCTTCAGCACGATGTCGATGACGTGCATGTTGGGATCAATCTTCTCCTTCATGTTGTAATACTGGTCCTTGAGGTCCACGCTTACCGTGCCCTCACCCCACTTCTCGTTCATCTTCTTCACGCAATCCTCGATGAAATCCTTGCGGTCCTCAAACTTCTGACGGTCGTGGTCGCGGATGATGTATGAGAGAGTGGCCTTCTCACAGCATGACGTGATGCCGAGGAGATGATAGAAGCCCTCATAACCTTCAGTCTCCTCCGGTGTCTCTGCAGCCGGTATCATGTTGGCAAACTCCAGTGCGAGGCGCGATGCGTTCACCATCTTGCCCTTGGCATATCCTGTATGTACGCTTACGCCCTTAAAGTGTACCTTGGCTCCTGCAGCATTAAAGTTCTCATACTCCAGCTCGCCGAGGTCGCCGCCGTCCATGGTGTAAGCCCACTGGCAGCCGAACTTCTCCACGTCGAAGTGGTGAGCGCCCATACCGATTTCCTCATCAGGATTGAAAGCCACGCGGATGTCGCCGTGCTTCACCTCGTCATGGTCGCGGAGCCAGCACATAGCCTGAACTATCTCTGCTACGCCAGCCTTGTCGTCAGCGCCAAGAAGTGTGGTGCCATCGGTTACGATGATGTCCTCACCTACGTGTGCCTTCAGCTCGGGGAACTTAGCCGGGCTTGAGACGATGCCCTCAGAGAGCACGATGTCGCCACCGTCATAGTTCTTGACGATGCGTGGCTTGATGTTGGCGCCGCTGCAGTCAGGAGACGTGTCGTAATGCGCGATGAAACCGATGGTCGGGATGTCCTTCTTCACGTTGGCTTTCAGCGTGGCGTAGATATAGCCCTGCTCGTCCATCTCCACATCGCTCAGACCTTCGCGTTCAAGCTCCTCTTTCAGATACTTGGCGAAGATGAGCTGCTTGGAAGTGCTCGGTACTGTTTCTGAATCTTCACTCGACTGTGTGTCGAACTGTGTGTAGTTTAAAAATCTTTCGGTAATATCCATTATTAATGCTTTTAGTCGTATTCCGCTGCAAACTTACTCATTTTTTTTGAATTGGTGATGAGTAATGCATATTAACTTATAAGAATAATTCCTCTATCTGATGTTTTGGTCAGATTATGCCGAAATGTTTCAGCGCATTCCACACTCCGTCATTGTCTACGTCCGTCGTCACATAGTCGGCATGTGCCTTTACGCTGTCGAGGGCATTGCCCATCGCCACACCCACTCCTGCCGCACGGAGCATCGACTCGTCGTTGCCTCCGTCGCCGAATGCCATCGTCTCCGAGATGTCGATGCCGAGGCGGTCGGCAATGGCACGTATGCCGTTAGCCTTGTCTGCCTTTGCCGAGGTGATGTCGCAGAAGGCGGGATACCATCGGGCGGAGTTACATCCAGGGAGTTCGGGCAACACCTTGCGCTCCTCCTCTTCGGTGAGGAAGGGAGTGATCTGAAGGATGCCCTGATCAATGACATCCGCAAGGGGCACGTCAAACTTGTCGTACGTCACTTTCAGCATATCATAGAACACGTGGTTGACGTCATCATTGCGATTCACAATCTGTATGTCCTTCGTGCCCACCACTACGGCTGGCAGTCCGTGTTCCTCACAGTAGCGTATGACGGTCTCTGCCTCTTCACGCGGAATGACATCCTCGCGTACCGTCTCGTCACCGTACGTACACATGGCACCGGTGGCAAGGATATATCCGTCCATCAGATGCTCTATTGGAGCCACGTTATTGAGCAGCTGGCGGGGACGTCCCGTAGCCGTGAATATCTTTACGCCGCTTTCATGTGCAAGGCGCAGCGCCTCGCGGGTCGACTCTGGTACGTCGTGCGTATTGAAGCTGACGAGCGTTCCGTCCACATCGAAAAACAGTGCTTTAATCATATCTTTTTCTTTTTTGTTATCCTTAATGTTATTATCGTTTCTTTGTTTCTGCGCCGGTCTTTCCTGCCAGCACGGCTGATCTGCGCTTCAGGTAAGAGGTGATGGCGAAGCCTTCGTCGCTCACTACTTTCAGCAGCGCACGCTTCTGCATCACGGTCTCCTTTAGCGTGGGGAAGAGTTCTGACCAGCGCTTCTTCACCTCTTGACTGTCGGTCTTGACGGAGGTCTTGCGGATGAGTTCCTCTACGCCGGAGATGGTACGCGCAAAGTAAGTGGATCCTTTGCGGAGACGTTCCTGAAGATGTTCATCATTCTGATAGTCAGCCGTCTGGATAACCATCTGGCTGTACTGTATGCGGAACCTCTCTGCCACGTCCATGAGCTTCGTGCGTATGGTGTCGGCATTAAGCTTATACTCCATGATGAGCTTGGGATAAGAGCGCTTGAAGTGGCCCGACAGCAGGTCAAGCACACGACCGAAGATGTCCATGAGCGGACGGAAGTCGTACAGTTCGTTCACGATGGAAAGAAAATAGTCGCGCTGCAACGTGCCTATCTGTTCCGGCGTCGGCGTATGCTCTATGGCGTGTGTGGCGTATTCGTCCACGGCGCCGTCGCGGATGATGGCGCTGTGAGGGAGCGGAGCGCTGAGCACCAGTCCTTCGAGCGTGCGGCATCGGCTGAGCGCCACGTATGTCTGACCGTGCGTGAAGGCACGCTGCACGTCGATGACGGCATGGTCGAAGGTCAGTCCCTGGCTCTTGTGCACCGTAATCGCCCAAGCCAACTTCACAGGATACTGACGGAACGTGCCGTCCACCTCCTCCGTTATCTCGTTGGTGCGCTCGTCAATGACGTAGCGCGTATTGTCCCACTGCTCCATGCCCACGTTGATGACGGTTCCGCTGTCGCGTGTGCGGACCGAGAAGCCTTGGTTGTCAATGCGCTCCACGGTTCCGAGCATGCCGTTATAGAAAGCCTTGTCCTGCGACGAGTCGTTCTTGACGAACATCACCTGCGCACCTTCCTTCAGCGTCAGCGTCTCCTCCGTCGGGAAGAGCATGTCAGGGAACTTGCCTTTCACCTCGGCATTGTACGTATATTCCTCGCCGGGGAGCAGCGACATCTGACGGTCGTTCTCCTTCTGTGCCTGATAGTTATGTGTGGTCAGACGTATGTATCCGTCTTCCGTCTTTGGCTCGAATCCGCGTATGTAGCGAGAGTTGAGCGCCTGCAGCACGGCGTCGTCCGCACGATTGTCTCTCACCTTGTTGAGGAGTTCGAGGAAGCGTGCGTCGCTCTGACGATACACCTTCTTCAGTTCCACTATGGCATAGCGCGTCTGGCGAAGCGCAAGCGAGGAGAAGAAGTATGGCGTATCATAATAATGTGACAGCATCTGCCACTCGTCGTCCTTTGCCACGGGAGCCAGCTGTCCGAGGTCGCCAATCATGACCATCTGAACACCGCCGAACGGCATCTGGTTCTTGCGGAAGCGGCGAAGCACGGCGTCCACAGCGTCAAGCAGGTCGGCACGCACCATCGAAATCTCGTCTATGACAAGCGTGTCAATAGACTGGATGACGCGTATCTTCTGCTTAGAAAACTTATATTGCTGTTCCTTGAGCTTATACTGCGCGTTGGGGATGAACGGGGCGAAGGAGAGCTGGAAGAAGGAATGGATGGTCACTCCCTCGGCGTTGATGGCGGCAATGCCGGTCGGCGCCACCACCACGATGCGCTTCGACGACTCGTTCTTGAGGCGTCGGAGAAAGGTGGTCTTTCCGGTTCCTGCCTTACCGGTAAGGAAGAGGTTGGTGTTGGTGGTCTCTATTATCTCCCACGCAAGACGCGCCTGCTCATTGAGGTCATTATTGGGTTGATTCATCTTGTGGCGTTGTTACTGTATTTGTTTCGGGCAGCATGGTAGTGGCGTCCGCCTCTATGAACATCGAGTCGTCCATATCGGCGAGCGACTTCTTTTTCTTGTTCTCCTTGGCTCCTGCCTTGAGGAGGTTGCGTGCCGCGGTTATGATGCTTGCACCGCTGTCTGCGGTGGTTATCTTCAGTCGGGTGATTTTCTTTACGGCGTCGTTCATGCTCGACTCCACGTCCATAAACCTTATGCCGAAGTCCTGCACACGGTCGATGACGGTGTTGGCAGCGTCCATCATCGCCTGCTGGTTCTTCAGCTGTCGCACCTGCGTCCACATCATCTCCAGCACGCGCAGATTCATATACATGGTCTGCGGTCCCAGAATCATCACTCCCTGGTCGTAAGCGTCGCGCCAGAGCGTGCTGTCGTTAAGGAGTGCGAGGTTGAGAGCGCCCTCCACGGGCACGTACATTATGGCGAAGTTCAGACGGTTGTATCCCTCGGGCAGATACCTGACATAGTCCTTGCGGGCAAGGCGCTTCACCTGTGCTCTGACGCTGGCAATGTGTGCTTTCAGATAGTCGCTCTTCTCGGGCGTGCCGTCCTCAGCGTTCATGTATCGCTCATAGTCGGTGAGCGACATCTTCGAGTCCACCACCACGTGGCGGTTGTTCGGGAAGTGCAGAATGAAGTCTGGTATCATTCCCTTGCCGTCATCGCCCTTCACCGCCTTTCCAGTCTTGTCCTTGAGCGTTGCCTGCGTGTCAAACTGCTCGCCCTCCTTCAGTTCCAGGTCTTCAAGGAGCTGTTTCAGCTTCAGCTCACCGAAGTTGCCCTGCACCTTCACCTCTCCCGTCAGTGCGCGAGTCAGTCTGTCGGCAGTCTCGCCAAGGGCAGCACTCTTCTGCATGTTTATCTTGATGGTCTCGTCCAGTCGCGTGAGAGCCTCGCTCTGCTGCTCCTTGGTCTTGTCGAAAGCCTCCTGCATGTCACGCAGACTCTGCTGCAGCGGGTCGATAATCTTCGACACCTGCTCCTTGTTTCGCTCACCAAGCTCTTCCTGACGACGCTTCAGCACCTCCTCGGAAGTGGTGAGCATCTGGTCCTTGATAAGCTGCAGCTGGCTCTCCACCTGCTCCTTATTCATCTGACGTAGCATCTTCAGCTGCTCGTCGTACGCCTTGCGCATATCGGCAAGCATCTCCTCATTATGCTTTGCCTCCAGCTGTGCCGCCTCAGCAGCAGCTGCCTTCTGCTCAGACAACTGTCTCTCAAACTCTGCCTTCTGTTCAGCGAGCAGCTTCTCGGCATTCTCTTTCTGCTCAGCAAGCTGTCGGCAATAGTTTTCGGTGTGCGCCTTCTGCACGTCGCGCTCCGACGTCAGGCTTGCCATCTGCGCCGTCTGTGCCTGCACGGTCTGCTCCAGCCGCTTCTCATTCTCAATGTGCTGTGCCAGTTGTGCTTGCAGGTTCTCCACCATCTGCGACGCTGCCCCAGCCTTCACCTTGCCTCCAAGCCAATAACCGACAAAGAGCATAGCAAAGACTGCCACAAGGGCAAGGATTATGTATACTTCCATAAAAGGTATTTTTAATACTGATTAGACTATTTTTTTCTTGCGTCTTTCACTATACTTTTAATATATGAATCTGAAACATTCTCCATTTCTCCTTTATCAAAAATCGAAAGAAGGGTAATAATAATGAATACTTAAAATCAACACTCATAACTTATTTTTATTTAAACAAATTACGAGCATCAGGAAGTTCGATGCCTGACTGCTCAGCTTCTGACAGTTCTTTTAAAGCTTTAGTTATACTCTGCTTTACTACCATTTGATTTCGTATTGCTTGGGCTTCTACATCTTCCTTAAGAAGTCTTTCCATAAAAGCCTTTCTAACAGACTTAGGCTGAGTTTTAAAGATTGTCCATAAAGCATCTAAAGGCCCTATTTGTGTATTGTCAATTGTTACTGTATTCATATTCTTGTCTTCCTTATATTATTTTGTACCGCAAATATACACAATATATTGCAGAAAACGCAACAATACAATCATTAAATAAACAAATAAGTAAGCCACTTTTGTGCTTCTATTAGGATAATTATGCTTAACTTTGTCTTGTCACCTAAATAAGAACATAACTATATATGCCAACAGACATCACTTACATAGGGCAACGGAGATGCAAGCTCCATACTTCACATGCCGCTCCTGCCTTTCTCCTCATCCAGCCGACTGCACGTCACGAGGAGAAGAGCGATGGCATCTGGCGCGAGATGGAGACCATCGAAGCCGACAGCAGACACGGATTCGTCATGGCTGCTTTCGAATGCCAGGAGTGGGCACACGACCTTATGCCTTGGCACGACGAGGCTGTGGCGAGGGACGAAGAGGTGGGACTGCACGCCCACGACACCCTGCATTACGTCGGAAACGTGCTGCTGCCTTGGATGAGGGAGCGCTACGGTCAGCTGCCGTGCATCATCGGAGGCTATTCGCTTGGCGGACTCTTCGCGCTATGGGCGGCAAGGGAGACGAAGCTCTTCAGCGCTGTGGCTGCCGCTTCGCCGTCGCTGTGGATAAAGCACTGGACGGAATATGCTGCCGCCAATGCCTTGAACGCACAGGCAGCATATCTCAGTCTCGGAGACCGCGAGGAGCATTGCCGCAACCAACGGATGTGCCGCATCGGCGACTGCGTACGCACGGAACACCGCTTGCTCGGCGAGCTATTGGGCGAGGAACACACCACCCTGGAATGGAATCCCGGCGGTCACTTCGGACAGGAGGCGGAACGCACGGCAAGGGCTTTCTCATGGTGCATCAACAATCACTAACCAACAACCAACAACATACCTATCTTATGAAAATTCTCAGAATCATGGCGCTGCTTCTCTTGCTCGTGGCAATAACGGCTGGCGCACAACAAAGAAAGATAACGTCGGCTGCCACTCACGCACCCGCTATCGTCAAACCGGGAGAACGTCCGGAGGTGCTGATTGAGACGACTATGGGCAACATCCGCATCCAACTCTACAACGAGACGCCACAGCACCGCGACAACTTTCTGAAGCTTATCCGCGAATACCACTTCTACGATTCGCTGCTCTTCCATCGTGTCATCCCCGACTTTATGATTCAGGCTGGCGACCCGTCCAGCAAGAATGCACCCAAAGGAGCAAGACTCGGCGAACAGTCGCTCGACTATAACATCCCTGCCGAAATACGCCTGCCGCAGATTTTCCACAAGCGCGGCACGCTGGCTGCAGCACGCGAGCCCGACATCGTCAATCCCTTGCACGAGTCGAGCAGCTCGCAGTTCTATATTGTCATTGGCAAGAAGCAGGACGACAAGGGACTGGAGCGCGGACGCAAGAACCTGCAGAAGCTCTTCGGCGACAGCCTTACGATGACGAAGGAAATGGAGAATACTTACCGCACCATCGGCGGAACGCCTCACCTGGACGGAGCCTACACGGTCTTCGGAGAAGTGACTGAGGGCATGGACGTGGTGGAGAAGATTCAGAACGTGGAACGCGACGAATATGACAGACCCCTCGAGGACGTCAGAATCATAAAGGCGACAATACTGAAGGACATGCCGGGACACGAGAAAAAACAGGTGAAGCGGAATGTCAAAAGGCCGGTAAGAAGAAAACGGTAATCGTAGGAGGCTATGGCGTCTCACAATAGCCTCCTAAGTTAGACAGGAAGACATGTTTTTTTTAGACAAGAAGACAGGAAGACATGTTATTAGGGAACGTGACAAACATAGGAGGCTATGGCGTCTCGCTGTAGCCTCCTAAGTTTGCCTTGTCTGCTGTAATTCAAAGCTCAAAACTCCTAATTCGGACGCCTTGCCGTCCGACACAATATTTGCATTTCTGATGCTCAAAACTATGAGCTGAGCGCACGAAGAAATCTTTGGTGCGAAATTCTTGAGTTTTGAGCGTTTGTAGCTATAGCGTTAATACACAGTGCGTTATGAGGTTTTCTAACGATACACTATAAAATCAGACTCGCAAACGAGCCACTTTTCTCTGCTATAGAGCCACTTTTACACTCCAATACAGTCGCTGTTGGCATACAATAAAGCCTCTTTTACACTTTGATAGTGGCACTATCGGGCTGTAAAAGAGGCTTTATTGTTAAGTGTGGGTGCTGTTTTCGCAGCAAAACACCGTAAAAACAGCAAACTGGAACTCTATAATCAATTTTTATTTTGTAACATGTTTTTACTCTTTGTACGATATTTGCATGGCAAGACATGAAGACGTGTTTTTTAGACAAGAAGACATGAAGTACATGTTTTTTGACAGGAAGACATGAAGTACATATTTTTTTATAAGAAGACAAGACAGAGATAGAAAGAAGCCCTTCAATTATTTGAAGAGAAAAAGATACGTTCCGTATGGGACGACAAAGAAGAGAAATGGTATTTCTCTATAGTGGATGTTTGTGCGGTGTTGACCGAACAACCAGACGCAGAACATGCGAGAAACTATTGGAAAGTATTAAAACACAGATTAATAAAGGAAGGCAACCAAACGGTTACAACTTGTAACCGGTTGAAATTGCGTGCAGCCGACGGCAAGCTCCGCCTGACGGACGTAGCTGATACAGAGCAACTGTTTCGTCTTATACAGTCCGTTCCTTCTCCCCAATAAGCGATTGGGATATTCTGACGCATGGATAAATCAGCGCATCAAGTCTATTGAGATAAGAAAAGAAGATAGTATTTTTTACGGCAAAACTTCTATTATTCCGTTGATATTTGTTACTTTTGTATATCTTTATAATCATATAAACAAAAATCAATAAATATGAAACCAACACTTTTCCTCCTCGCAGCAGGAATGGGCAGCCGTTACGGCGGCCTCAAGCAGCTGGACGAGCTCGGCCCTCACGGCGAGACCATCATGGACTACAGCATCTACGACGCCATCAACGCTGGCTTCGGCAAGCTGGTCTTCGTAATCCGCAAGGACTTTGAGGACGACTTCCGTCGTATCGTGCTCTCTAAGTATGAGGGTCACATCCCGTGCGAGCTGGTGTTCCAGAGCATCGACGCTCTCCCCGAAGGATTCACATGCCCGGAGGGACGCACAAAGCCTTGGGGTACGAACCACGCTCTCATGATGGGCGCCAAGGTTATCAACGAGCCTTTCGCCGTGCTCAACTGCGACGACTTCTACGATCGTGACGCATTCCGCGTGATGGGCAAGTGGCTCAGCGAGCTGCCTGAGGGATCAACCGGCAAGTATGCCATGGTGGGATTCCGCGTCGGCAACACGCTTTCTGAGAGCGGCACAGTAAGCCGTGGCGTATGCGAGAACGACGAGCACCACCACCTTACTTCTGTCGTGGAGCGCACCAAGATTCAGCGCTTCGACGGCGTGGTGAAGTATCTGGCTGACGACGGCGAGACATGGGTGGCTATCCCTGACACCACTCCGGTATCGATGAACTTCTGGGGCTTCACTCCTGACTACTTCCAGCACAGCGAGGCTTACTTCAAGGAGTTCCTCTCTGACCCGAAGAACATGGAGAACCTCAAGAGCGAGTTCTTCATCCCATTGATGGTGGACAAGCTCATCCACGACGGCACTGCTACATGCGAGGTGCTCGACACCACAAGCAAGTGGTTCGGCGTGACATATCCTGAGGATCGTCCGGACGTAGTGGCTAAGTTCCAGAAGCTTGCCGACGACGGCGTTTATCCTGAGAAGATGTTCTAAAAAACGAATAGGAAATGAAAGCAAAACAGGCTGTTACTTCGCAAAGAGTAACAGCCTGTTTTGCTTTGTTTGTATAAGGGGTCAGAACGGATAGCCGATGGCGAAGTGCAGACTTTGCGAGTCGCCGAAGCTTGGCATATTATAGAAACCGCTCTTGTAGGGGAGGTGCAGACCGATGCCCCAGTCGAGACGCAGCACGAAGAAGTCGAGGTCGTAACGCACGCCGATGCCCGTGCCTAACGCCGTTTCCTTGAATATGTTCTTTATGTTAAATTTCGATCCTGCACGATAGCCGTCGTCACGCATCGCCCACACGTTGCCGGCATCGAGGAAGACGGCTCCGTAGAGATTGCCGAAGATGCGCGGACGAAACTCCACATTGGCTTGCAGCTTTATGTCGCCCGTCTGGTCCAAATAGGAAAGGCGCGACTGATTGGTGTAATAGCGGCCCGGTCCGATGCTGCGCACATTGAAGGCACGGATACTGTTGGCACCGCCCACATAGAACTGCTCGCTGTAAGGCGAACTCTGGGAGTTGCCGTACGACCAGATGATGCCGCCATTGATGTGCGCCACGAGCTGGGCGTGGTCTGCCACCTGCCATGTCTTGCGCAGATCTGTCTCAATCTTCACGAACTGTGCGTAGGGATTCTTAAACATGTTCTTGCCCTTCTCGCTCCACTTACGTCCCGCAGCCATATAGCCAAGGGAGAGGATGTTGGACGCCTCGCTGACCATGGTCTGCCAATAGATGGGATTGCGGTATGACGAGGGTGACTGGAGCGTGAACGTATAGCGCATCTTGGGCACGAACTGGTCTGCCATCGACACGGTGAGGTACGGACTCTGCTTCAGGATTTCCTTGAAAGCGTCGGTCTGGTCTCGCATATACTCATACTGGAGGATGAGCGGCGAGAACTGGTGCATCGTCGTGGCGTTGGGCTGGACGGTGTAGGTAAGCTCGCCGGAGACTATGTGGCGCTTGAAGAAGCCGGAACGGTTGAGCACGTTGCTGGAAGCCTTGAAGAGGGTGTTGGGGGTGGAATAGTACGGCTTGACCACCTTGCCCTGACGGCGACGCTTGTGACGCATCTTGCTAAGGAAGCGGTCGATGAACAGCAGACGCGGTATCTCTACGTTTACGTCGGCACCATACTCGTACGAATTAAACTTTGAGCTGGTGCCGTCGGCACGGTGTCCGGTCTGCCATTCGTAAGATCCCTTCAGGTTTACGGACAACTTCTCGCCTCCTCGGAAGGCATTGCGCTTGGTAAGACCGAGGATAACGCCCGGACCCACACGTCCCGTGGTCTTGCCCACGACGTTGGTTTCGAGGTAGATGTCATAGGGTTTGTCGAAGACGCAGTTGATGGTCATATCGAGGGTGTCGCAGGTGGGAGTGGTGTCGCGCGGCGCAAAGGAGAGGTCAACGCGCGAGAAGAGTCCCTTGGCGGTGAGCGTATTGATGGACTGCTGATAGTTGGCGTAGCTGTAGAGCTGGCGCGGACGCAACTTCAGGTCGCGTGTGATGGCGGAGCGGCGTATAGGCGGACGCTTGCCTGAATAAATCATCGTGTAGTTGCGACGACGTACGGTGTCGTTGAGCTGCTGCATGGCGGAGCGGCGCATCTCTAAGTTGATGCGTCCCACATACCACTGGCGCGATACGAGCGAGGGCAGGCTGTCGGCATAATGCAGACGTAGCTGTGCCCTACCCGGCTCTGCAATGGTGTCGGCAAGATACGTGGCATAATCAGGCTGATAATAGAAGTAGCCGTTGTTGCGGAGCAACGTCGACACACGGGTGCGCTCGGCGTCAAGGGTGGATACGTTGAAAGGCGTGCCTTTCCTGACCAGCGACTCGGCACGGGTGGAGTCGATAAGCGCCTGCGCCGTCTTTGGGAAATTCACATAGTCGAGCGTGTCAATGATATTTAGTTCGCCAAGATTGACGGTGTATGCCACCTTCGCCTTCTTGGGATTGTTCTGCGTGATGACGTCGTAGCCTACGTAGCCGCCGAAATAGCCGTGCGAACGCAGCAGCTCGGTGGCCACCTGGGCACGCAGCCTCGGATTGACGCCACTCATAAGCACCGGTGCCTTGCCGAACGTCTTCCTTACCCACTTGGAGAAGCGTGTGTCCGAATCGTAGAAGGCATTATATATCCACAGGCGGTATGGCAGCAGACGTATGGAACTGCTGCCGAAAAAGGCGCCATTAGGCTCGGTGGCAAGGGCTGCCTCCACCTCCTCACGTGTGGCATTGAAGTGGTCGGATGGTTCATAGTCGACATACTTGGTGGTCTTGAGTCCGATGAACAGCTGGTCGTCCTCCGGCACCGAGGTGGTGGTGGAGCAGGCTGCAAGGAACGCAAGTGCGAGTATGGCAAATATATACTTGTATGGTTTCATCGTCTTTCCTTTATTATTATTTTACTTCTGTGGCAGGTCGTTTCTGCTTTGTGGTGTCGACCGGGAACATGTCGATGATGCTCTTCTCCTTCTTGAAGCGGAAGATGTCCTTGAAGTGCTGGAGCTTGCGGCGCCACATAAAACCTCCGCCGAACTGCTCTACGTAGCCCTCGAGCCAGTCATAGGAGTCGCGGTCATAGAAGAACTTCAGATACTTGTTTGAGTTAGCCGAGAGGCGATACTCGAAGGTTACGTTGTCGAAGAACGTCTCGTTCTGGTTCTCCACCTCTGCTCCACTCGACACCTTGCCACCGATGACGATGCGCAGACGGTTGTTCCAGAATCGCTTGGCGAACTTGAAGGAATAGTCTGTATGCATCTGACCGGATCCGAGCATGGTGTTGTCCATGCCGAAGGAGAGGTCGAGGGTGCGCAGGGCGTTGCCCGATATGGCATTGATCTGCGAGTTGAGGAAGGCACTAAGGGCGCTGTTCACGGAGAGTGAGTTGGGATTGCCGTCGGAGAGATACATGCCAGTGGTGAGCATCGTCACGGCTATCTTTCCACGGTTCTCCGCCGACATGGTCATCAGCTCATTGTGAATCTGCTGGTCGTCAGGAGCGTCGATGATAAACTGCAGACCCATATCGTTAAGCGTCTTCGTGAGTTCAACGCCACACTCGAACGCCACGCTACGTCCTGATCCTCCGTCCGTTGTGACCGTGGCCTTGGTGCTTTCCGTGGCGGTGATGTTAAGGCGCGGGTTCATCGGATCGCCGAAGAACTCAACGTAGCCTCCCTCATTGATGTTGAACGTCTTGAGCGGGATGACGGGCAGCGAATACTTCATCTCGCCGCTGCCTATCGTATAGCGTCCGTAAAGGCTCAGCCCGTCGGAAGCATCGTAGAGCATGCGCAGGTCGCCGCCACCGATGATGTCAACGTAGTTAGACTTGTCGGTGTTAAGCGCACAAAGCACGTGCGCTCCTTCGTCGATGCTGACGGTGAGGTCCATGTTGAGTCCGTTGATGGGCGGACGCTGCACGGTGGTCTGCTCCGGTCGGCGGAAGTCGACGAACGTGACAAGTCCTTCGAGGCGGTTGTCCGAAGAGAGCGGCGAGTCGCGCAGGATGTACGTGATGTCCGTAGAGCCGAGCACGTCCAGACGACCTCGCATACGCAGGGCGTCAAGCCGACCGTTGACGGCTCCGAGGAAGTTGACGTAAGCCTTGCCGTAAGCCTCGCTTCGTGCCGTCTCCTTCGAGTTGATGAGAAGGTAGTTGGAAGCACGCATGCGCAGATTGAGTCGCATGGCGTCCATGTCGGCAAAGTCGAATGATCCGTATATGGTGAGCGGACTGCCGTTGGTGGCGAACATCTGGAAATTCTCGAACTGCAGATGGCTGTCGGTGATGGTGACGGGATCGTCGCAGAGCCTCATCTGAACGCCGTAGGGTTCGCTGACAACGTAGGCAGAATCGAAGAACACCTCACCGTTGACTTGCGGACGGGAGAGCGTTCCCTTTATGGTGACGTTGCCCTGGGCATATCCCTTGAAACCGATAATGCGGTCGGGGATGAATCCGTTCATGAGATTGAGCGGCGTGCGCGACATATCCATGTGAGCGTTGAGCATTCCCTCACCACGCGAGTCGTACGTGCCATTGAGCGTACACACCTCGTTGCCGTCCATGGAGAGCGTGCCGTCAACATAGTGTTCGAGGCCACCCTCCTTAGGCATATACACGAACTCGGACGAGATGTTGCCTATAGGACAGCCCTCGTATGACATCTTCGCCACGCTGACGGAAGACGATACGGTGAAGTCGCCACCGGGATTGTTGACGACGTGGAAGTCGCCGTTCATCACTCCGGAGATGTTCGGGGCGTAGGGCACGACGGACAGCACCTTGGCAAGGTCGAAGCGGGTCAGACCCACGGTGATGTCCTGAAGGGCTTCAGTGCTGTCGTTAGAATAAATCTTTACGCCCATGCCGTCGTCGGCGCTCAGCTTCATGTCGGCAGACAGGCGTTGGTCGTCGCCGAAGAAGATATAGTTGCCCTTGTTAACCTTAAATTCCTTATATCCGAGCACGGGGTCGATGCCGCCGAGCGTGAGGCGTACGCCGTTATGCTCCATCTGCGCTCTGAGTCCTAAAGCCACGCCAAGTCGGTTGCGGGCGTCGAAGACACGCGTGCCGAGATAGAGCGACTGCTCGTGGAAGGCTCCACGGAAGCGGGCGTCGAACACATACTGCGGATTATGGCGGTTATTGCGCACCTGTCCCTCGAACAGCGTCTTCACGGAGTCGGAACTGAAAGAGAGGCGTACGGTGTCGAGCTGAATGCCGGAAGCTATCAACGAGTCGAGACGGACGGAACCGTTGATGCCACGCTGGGGGGAGAGCGACATGTCGATAAAAGCGCTCTGATAGTCATAGCCGAAATGACGTATGGTACGGGAGAAGACGTTCTCCTTTCCTGCGTCCAGATAGAACGAGAGCTGCGGCAGACGTTCGCGCAGACGCAACTGATTGATGTATCGCTCCTTCTGCTGCTTCATGGCTTCGACGTTGGTGCGTGTAAGACAGTCGATGATGTGCTCTATGGCTCCGTGTCCGTCCATCTTCAAGGCGAAGTCGCCGCAGGTTACGGCAGCATGTGTGGAGTCAGGACGGGTGAAGATGTTCAGCGAAATGCTCTCCGGTCGGTAAGCACGGGCAGAATCGCGCACGACAATGTTGCCGATGACGCCGCGTGCAGAATGGTCGTTCTTAAGATTGCTGTTAAGCTCGACGTCGGCAATGAGAGATGCGGAGAGAGGACGCTTCGTAAGACCTATCTTATAGAAGTCGGCATTGAGGAGGTCGCAGGCAAGCCTTGCGTCCAAGCGGCGGTTGCTGATAAGCGTGCGCAGGTCGATGATGCCGTTGAGGAGCGGATTGCGACTGTCGAGGACAGCCTTGCCCACACCGTCGCGTACGGTGGCATCAAGCTTCATATTGGAAAGGTCGTAACCGGAATAGCTGAAATGGCGTATGCGTCCCTTGGCTTCCATCCACGTACGGCGCGAGAGGAAGTCGAGTCCGGCTCCTTCCGCTGTAAGCTCGCCGGTGAAAGGCTCAACGGCAAGGTCAGGAAGGAAGTTGGCGAGGCGCAATGAGTTGGCAGTCAGGCGTGCACGATAAGCATAGCCCCTCATATCGAAGCGGGCGTCGCCCTTAACGCTGCCTCCACCCTGAGAAGCCGTGAAATCAGCGGCATAGCGCGGGCCGTCCGCATGGAAATTTCCCTTCAGGGATATGCCACGCGGAATGCGGAACGAACGAGAAAGCGAGGGGTCGAGGAGTGCGGTGACGAAGGATATGTCGTCGGTATGGGCATCTGCGGTGATGGCGGCGTGCAGACGCTTGATGTCCGTAAGATTCTGCATCTTTCCGCTTGCTACAAGCGAGAAGGCACCGGGCAACGACACCTTCAGGGCGTCTATCTTCATAGCCTGCATATTGCCGTCAACCGATCCCTCAATGGAGAGAGGCGACGACGGCCACTGCCTAAGGAAATTCTTAGGCATAAAACCAAGGAATAGCTGTAGGTCGGGCTTGCCGAAGGAGCCATACATCTTAGCCTTCAGACGACCGGGATTTTTCTCGGCAAACGTATTGAAGTCGAAGTCGATATTGGCTGACAGGCGTGAATGGGGCGTGCGCAGCAAGAGCGACGGCAGCTTTACGTGGACGGAATCGAGAGACAACGCTCCCGAAATCTCGTTCACCACAAGGCCGCATTTCTCCTTAAAGGCACAGCGGCGCAGCCTCATCTTCAGTCCTGCGTCGGAATAGAAGAGAGAGTCGATGCGCAATGCCAACGGCGAGAGTGCAATATGATTATAGTCGAGTCCGCCTTTCTGTGGACGCTCAAAGTTGTTGTCATAGGCGAAGGATCCTTCACGCCAGTCGAGCGAACCCACCTGATACTGGTTCTTGGCAAGGTCGACAAGTACGGAGGTAACGTCCGTACGTCCAAGTCCGACAGCCACTTGCAGCGTGTCGCCCGGCATGTGCACCGTGACGTTGGAATGGTCGGCATGCAGCCGTTGGAGGGCTATGCGCCATACGTTTTCGCTCTGCGTGGTGTCTTCGGGGACGGTGTCGCTAAGGCACACGTCAATGTCGGCACGCGAAATACGCAGCGTGCTGAGCGAAACATCAGAATCGGAAAGCCTTACAGTACTGGGACAGAGGCGCAAGCTCCCCACCCTACCGCGAACACGGGCGGCAGGTACGAACTGTGCCGTATTGATCTTGGCGTCCAGCAGTTCCACGCGCTTCACGTCAACCCGCTTATCGAAGAGCGGCATGAGCTTAACGCCAGCCACAAGAAGGCGGGCATCGGCAATGGTGTCGGTCACGCCCTTGAGCGAGTCGTTGGGCTGTGTGGCAAGGAAGCCGTACACACCAAGGTCGAGCGGGAAACGTAGGCGCACACGTTCCACGCTGACGTTCATGTCCATGGCGTCAGAAGCATAGGCAGCCACCTGCTTTACAGCCCAGTTCTGCACGGCGGGCACGTATAGCAGTATGGAGAGTATGAGAAGAAGGGTTGGCGGCAAGGCTATTAGCGCCGCTAACACCTTAAGACTTTTCTTTAATACAGGCTTCATCCGATAGTGTTGTTATGATGGGTTTTAAGAGGGGCATGCTATATTACATAGCGGCAGGGTCAGCGTGCGAGGTCTTGCCACAGACGGTCGTTGGGCACGGGGGCCTCCACGCAGATGGGTTCTTTCGATACAGGATGAACAAATTCTACGCGGCGCGAGAGCAGCGAGATGCTTCCGTCGGGATTGCTGCGCGGCGCTCCGTACTTCAGGTCGCCCTTTATGGGGCAGCCCATGTGGGCAAGCTGGCAGCGTATCTGGTGATGACGACCGGTGAGGAGAGTCACCTCAAGGAGCATATAGTTGTCCGACTCGGCACGCAGACGATATTTCAGGATGGCTTTCTTGGCTCCCTGGCGCTCCTTGTCGTAAGCATAGCTCTTGTTCTGCTTCTCATTGCGGACGAGCCAGTTGGTGAGTGTGCCCTCCTCAGGGATGGAGTGTTTCTTGACAACAGCCCAGTAGGTCTTGTGAACGTCGCCCGTGCGGAACATCTCGTTCAGACGCGAAAGGGCTTTGGATGTGCGGGCAAAGACAACGAGTCCGCCTACGGGACGGTCAAGACGATGCACCACGCCAAGGAATACGTTGCCCGGCTTAGCGTACTTCACCTTTATGTATTCCTTCACGATGTCGGAGAGCGGCTTGTCACCGGTCTTGTCGCCTTGTACTATCTCGCCACTTGCCTTGTTGACGATGATGATATGATTGTCTTCGTAGACTACTTGCATCTTTAGAGTGTTGTTTGTTAGATATATGAATTTCTTGGAGTGTATGATGTCTTGGGTTGGTGTTATAAGCCAAAACGCCCTGTGAAGGCAAAAGGAAGAGTCGGTCCCGATCCTTGCTTTTGTCCTCTCAGGGCGTATTATCTTAAAAGTTTCCGTTACGGAGCATTACATGTTCATGCCACCGTCAATCTGGATAACCTGACCGCTTACGTAGCTTGACAATTCAGAAGCGAGGAAGAGGCAGACATTGGCGATGTCCTCTGTCTGACCACCGCGACGGAGAGGAATCTTCTTCATCCAGTCCTTGCGGATGTCCTCAGGAAGCTGAGCTGTCATGGCTGTCTCGATGAAGCCGGGAGCTACAGCGTTGGCACGTACGCCCTTAGGACCAAGCTCCTGGGCGATAGACTTGGCGAGAGCGATCATACCTGCCTTAGAAGCGGCATAGTTGCACTGACCTGCGTTGCCGTGTACACCGACTACAGAAGCCATGTTGATGATGGAACCGCTGCGCTGACGAAGCATTACGGGAGCGCAAGCGTGGATGAAGTTGAACGCTGACTTGAGGTTTACGTTCAGAACAGCATCCCACTGAGCCTCGCTCATACGGAGCATAAGGCCGTCCTTGGTGATACCGGCGTTGTTGACGAGGATGTCGATGCTACCGAAGTCAGCATGTATCTGCTTAACGGTCTTCTCTGTCTCCTCGAAGTCGGCAGCATTGCCAGCGTAAGCGCGGCATGTTACGCCGAGAGCTTCAATCTCCTTGCGAGTAGCCTCGAGTCCTGCGGCCATTTCGTCGTTGAGGACGAGGTCTGTGAATGCGATATTAGCGCCCTCAGACGCAAATTTCATAGCGACAGCTTTACCAATGCCGCGGGCTGCACCTGTTACGATGGCAGTCTTACCTGTAAGTAATCCCATTTTCTTGTTTATTTAAAAAAATTAATTATTAATGCGTTTGCCCAAGGCGCCGTACACCACCTTAGCCACAAGAGGCTTGCTCGCCTCCTCTGTCATGCCGTGTCCGAGACGGCCGTAAATGAACGGCACCTCAAGTCCTTTAATACAATAGTGGGTGATATCAGCAACGAGGTCGATGTCGTCAATGTCGAACTCACCGTCCGCTTTTCCATCGGCATACACCTTGCGGAATATCGAAATCTCGTCCTCGTCAAACTTCTTGCGCACCTTCTCCACCATCCAGATGTTGCGGAAGAATTCGGCGCGAAGATTGCCGTTGCGCACCACCGTCTCGCGTATCATGCTCAAGTGGGTGTAGATAAGCTCTATAATCTTGTCCTGCGGGCGCATCTTCATAGCCGCCACCTCATCGAGCTTGTCCGAAAGACGCTCAAGCTCCGACTCAATGACAGCCGAATACACGTCCTCCTTCCTGTTGAAGTAAGTATAGAGCGTACGGCGACCCTTTCCGGATGCCACGGCGATGTCGTTCATCGTGGTGTTGGCAATGCCGTTCTTGGCGAAGAGTTGCCTTGCCACGTCAACGAGTTTTTGTCGAGTCTTTGATATTGACATAACGAATAATGACCTGCGTTTGTTCTTTGTACCTTATTAATATATATATAGTGCCAACTACGTTGCACATAGTTTTTGCTATGTGCAAAATTACTGCAATTAATCCATACGGACAAATAAAAGAGGCGGATTTTACCACTTTAGATAACAAAAACCTGCCTTTTAGCCTATTATTCCTACAACTTAGAACGTCAGGTCCGCCGTTCCTATCTTCTTCCAGGAGAAGGCGGGAAGGAGGTCTGCAGCAGTTATCGGCGCGTCCGTGGCTTGCAATCCTGCGGCACGGGCAAGCATTCCGACTATCTCTTCCGGGGCATAACGCTCCCGTAAAGCCGACATATCCAGACTGCGGTCGCGCTTGGAAAGTCGCTGTCCGGCTTCGTTGCAGAGCAGCGGATGATGGATGAAGCGAGGCGAACGGAAGCCAAGCTGACCGGCGAGATAAATCTGCTGCGGCGACGAAAGAAGCAGGTCGCGTCCACGCACCACCTCCGTGACGCCCATCAAGGCATCGTCCACCACCACGGCAAGCTGATAAGCCCATGCCCCGTCCTTGCGACGCACGATGAAGTCGCCACATTGCGAGGTGAGGTCGACGGTCTGCGGTCCGTAATGCCCGTCCGTGAACGTCACAATGCCCTCCCCTTCCTCCGGCACTCGCATACGAATGGCGGCAGGTCCGCGTCGCGAGTCGGGCGGCAGATTGCGGCACGTGCCCTTATAAACCACTCGTCCGTCGCTCTCATGCGGTGCCTGTGTGGCGAGGATGTCAGCACGGGTGCAATAGCAAGGATAAGTCATACCCTTATCGGCAAGCACCTTCAGATAATGTTCGTAAATGTCGCCGCGCTCGCTTTGCCAGTAAGGACCCTCGTCCCACTCCAGTCCGAGCCATCGCAGGTCGTCCATTATCAGTTCTGCATACTCGCGATGCGACCGCTGCGGGTCGATATCCTCAATACGAAGCAGCCACTTTCCGCCATGCGACTTGGCTGACAGCCATGACAACAACGCCGCAAACACATTACCAAGGTGCATGCGTCCAGTTGGCGAAGGAGCAAACCGCCCCCTCACTACATTATCCTCAACTCTTCCTTCCGAAAGACAAATATCCCCAATCTTACTCATTACATTATTATATATGTATACTTTAGCTCATGCAAAGGTAAGAAGAATCGGAGCAAAACTCATAAAAAGCCAAGAAAAAGGGGCGAAAATGCACTTTTTTAAAGTTTTTATTAAAAAAGTAGCCAAAACATTTGGAGGTTTAACAAAAAAGCCATACCTTTGCACTCGCAATTCAGAAATGACATCACAACAACATTCTGAATAACGCAAATGGTTAATATCGCGGAGTGGAGCAGTTGGTAGCTCGCCAGGCTCATAACCTGGAGGTCGCATGTTCGAGTCCTGCCTCCGCAACTTTATCGGTGTAACTTACTGGATACCAGTAAGTTACACCGATTACTCATTTATGCCTTCGACAATAATGCGACAAAGATGGCTCTTAGTAATCCGATTATTAGTATATTTTTCATGTGTAATATCCATAAAAGATGTTAACATTATCACTTCTATTTGCGTCAAATCATACATAGTTACATATAATATTTGTTAAATAGGTTAATTTTATTTAGTTTTCGTTGTTTAACTTGCACAATTTATGCTATTGTAAACTGCGCCAAATATGCGCCAAAAGCAATTACCACTTGTAATTGTTTGCGATATGCTTACATATAGTAATTTTAAAACAAAGAAAATGTATTCAAGATTTCGAAACGGAAACTGTTCGAACATTGTGGGGTACACACCTCCCACTTTACATAAGGGTGTGCGTTGGTTTGTTGATTTCACAGCTTGGGATCCTGCACAAGATGCCATGCGCCGAAAGAGATGTTACATAAAGGACAGTCTTAGTGTGCCAGCGAAAAAGCACAGAGCAAGTGAAATAATTGCGGTTTTGACCAAACAGCTTTCCCAAGGTTGGAATCCATGGGTTACAAATGACGAAAGCAGAGGTTTCGTCATTTTTGATAATTGCCTGGAACATTTTTCCGAGTATGTAGAACGAATGGACAGGAAAAAGACACGCCAAGACTATTCTTCAAGAATCAGCGTTCTCAGAGAGTTCATCGCGCAGCAAACCAGTCCCATCAAATACGCCTACCAGTTTGATGTCACTTTTTGCACGGACTTCATAGACTGGATATATCTTGACCGTGAAAGTTCAGCACGAACAAGAAACAACTATCGCGTTTGGCTTTATGGCTTGGCTGAATTTCTGATTGCGCGAAAGCATATAAAGACGAACCCGGTGGAAAATATCAAGGTTCTGCCTGAACACGAGAAGTTCCGCAAAGACTTGTCGCCTCTAATGTTGAAGCAGATGGCAGTACATTTTAACAAGGTGGACAAGCCGTTCTTTCTTGCTTGCATGATGCAATACTACACTCTGATTCGTCCTGGCGAGATGAGCAACCTTAAAATTGGTGACATCTCGATCAAAGACCAATCAATCTTTGTATCTAAGGAAATAAGTAAAAACCGTAAGGATGCTGCAGTTGGCTTGAATGCTATGATTATCAAACTGATGCTCGACTTAGGTACATTCAATTACCCCAATAATTACTATCTGTTCGGACCTAAATTCATGCCGAGTGAAGAAAAGTTCAGCTCCCAACAATTCAACAACAGATGGAGAACAATGCGCAAGGCGCTAAAGTGGGACAAATGCTATCAGTTCTACAGTCTGAAGGATTCTGGCATAAGAGACTTGGCAAATGCGCATGGTGTTGTCGTTGCTCGTGACCAAGCACGTCACAGCGACATATCCACCACAAATAGGTATATCCAAAGACACGGAGTGCAGCACGAGACACTTAATTTTGAGGGCAATCTTATATATTATGAGAAAAGCGGTGGAGACGGCTTGTGATATACATATAACATACCGCATATCATTATAGATTTCTATTCTGATATGCGGTATCATTCTGCCAATTTCACATTTGAAAAATAATCTCTATTTTTATCATTTTCATAATGACTCCATCAAATCAGTGTCGGGTACAACTTCTATTTATTCCTATTCATCACCCATTCTATCAGTTGGTTCCCCTCTTTACTCAACATTCCAATATTTGCAGGTAGTTTATGGGGACGAATGACAACCATACCGATGGTGTATTTCGGATTATCGGCAGGGAAACATCCAACAAACGTAAATTCATCAGAAGTTCTTTTATTGTCATCACTTTGCCGTATGTTGTACATACCTGCCAATTTTACACCTTCTGGAGCAAGTCGATGTTGTATTCCATTTTTTTTCTGAGCATAGGCTCCTATGTTACAGAGTATTAGCATGAATAGTAATAAGGCTCTAACTGCTTGTTTTATTGTTTTCATTCCGTCTCTACATCTTTAGGTTGTACAATCAGTTCCAATCGTTTGATATCGTCTTCTGTCAGTTGGACATTCCCTCCATTTCTGTAATAGTCGAGCACTCTTTCTGCGCCATGTTGGTCCAACACAGCATGTTCTTCTGCTTTCATGTAGTATTCTACAGCAAGTTGCTTGTTTGATTTGCCATTATCGTCAGGTTCATAATAGAGGTCGCCAAGAATCAGATAGGCGAGAGGTACACGATGAGCAATTATGCCAAGCTTTGTTGCATCTGCTCTCAGTCTGCCTTCCCAATCAGGTATGGTTAACAGCAGTTCAGCCAATGAACAACCTTGTTCAGCCGCGTCCTTAACCATGTTCATTCCTGATATGGTGTCGCCTTTATCTAAAGTTATAATCCCAAGAAGAGTTTTAGCTTCTGGAGATCCATTATTGCTTAGCACATGTTCCACGCTGTCTGTCCCTTCTTGAATATACGACTTATAGCCATCCATCAATAAAAATAGAGTTTTGTATTCATGTCCATCTGGCAAGCCGTAGATATAGTCATCCATGCGATTGATTGCTCCACGCCACTCAGCCATGTGAGCCATAGTAATCATTCCGAAGAAATCCTTCTTTACCCCAATACCATCTCTATAGCAATCTGCCAGTTTCAAATAAGCCGAACCATCGCCCCAGCGAGCTTGATAGAGCAATGACTTGATTGAGTCTTGCGGAGTAACAGTCATGCCCTTCTGCTCTGTCAACTTCTGTGAAGACAAAGTCTCTTCCATCACCTGTTGCTCTGAGCAACTTGCAAGAAGCAACATCATTATTAAATATAAGCACAAATTCTTCATAAAATTCCATTATTTATATTGATGATTGACAGCATGACAATCAAATCCATTTTCTGCGCAATTAGCACAATTATGATTACCATCACTAACATAGCCCGAACAACCATGTGCAGGAATATTGCAACTTCCTCTTACGCCTCCACGAAATGATGGACCATTGCCACTTTGCATATACTGAAGCGAGCGAGATTTACAAACGATACAATCCCAATACGAAGTTTTCAGTCCAAACATCTCACTCTTCTCGCAATATCCTTTTCCTTGGCAGATAATGCAGTCTGAGTAACCTTGTACTCCAGTTCTTGAATCATCGTCACAAGAAGCAAGAGTTGCACATACAGTAAACAGCATAGCATAAATAGCAAATACCTTAATTTTCATATTCCAATACCCTAATCCGTGTCGGGCACAACTTCTAAGTTTGTTATTTGTTTATGAGATATAGAGTATGGAAGTAACTGCATCCTATCAAAAAGCCTATAGTCTTTCGAATTCCTTCCTGAAATCCGACATTCATATTCAATGTCGGCGAAATATACAAGGCATAAAGCTATGCTTCTGGCTCAGGTTGTACCGATTTGGTTATAAACTCTTGAGTCTTGTCTCGATGATCATAGTTTTCTCGTAACTCTGTTAATATACTGCAAAATTCCTGCTCAGTCAATATCGTTTTGTATGGATTGCTCTCACCCTTTGTGTGATAAAAAATCATACCACGTGTTGCCATTAAAGCTGTACGGAAACGCTCACTCTGTTCGAACATAGCATTATAGGCTTCGCGGACAAGAGCTGTGAACTCCCGGCTTTGTCGGTCTATAGCCTTTCCCTTCCACCATACTATTTGGTCAGTTTGCCATCCTGCCGAAGTCTGTTTCTTTGCATTTCTTCCTTTCATGCTACATATTTGACGCTGTTTGTTTATGTCCTTCTGCTTCAATGATTGGAGAAAGCCCTCCATGCTGCCGCAGACAACACCGTCAAAACGGAAGCCATTGCTGCAAAGGTTACTCAACACATCAGCAGGATAAGCATTCTTTGACCATATGTCTATGGCTTGCCTTCTCCATATCTGCCACCTTACTCTTATCTTTCTGAATATTGAAATCATATTCTTCGTTAATTACAAATAGTAAAACCTCTCGTAGTTGAACTGTGACAACTCACTTTGCGTGGTGTCCAATGTCTTTAGGCGTTCGGGTATCTCATGCAGTGGTGTGCCGTTGTCCAGAAGTCTTCTGAGTTGTGTAAACATGATGTGGTTTGTCCGGTCCATGCTCTCCTTGTCTGTATCCACGCCATTCTCTTCAGCTTCGCTCATTTCGGAAATAATCATGCCAGAGAACAAGCCATGCAGTCCTTCCTTCTTGGCAAACTCCACAGCATGACACCATATACCGATGATGCCTCCAC
>OKRS01000236.1_pt1 | contig 43445 bp, 43 predicted proteins | sample 1601191 | NCBI WGS metagenome assembly OKRS01 (sample SAMEA3541509, study PRJEB24748) | human gut metagenome | biome: human gut; feature: human-associated habitat; material: faeces | place: China | collected 2012
TTCCGATCTAACAAAAAAGCCATCCTTTGGATGACTTTTTCTTTTGGTGCGGTCAATGAGACTTGAACTCATACGGTTGCCCATACGCCCCTCAAACGTACGCGTCTGCCGATTCCGCCATGACCGCATCTTTGCGAACCGCAAGAGATATTATAACGGCTGTCGGCACGATTGTCAATCCCTGCTTTTTGCGTATACGCCAAAATTTTTATATTTTTTTGAGAGGATGCTGATGTATAATAGAGCCATGAAAAGAATGATTATATTTTTATTGTGCATAATGCTTGCCGCGCTGCCGTGCGCGGGCTGCGCCCAAGCGGCGGACGATGTATGGATACTGTTCGTAAACGCCAAAAAGGGCGACGCGGCACTGATAAGCGCGAACGGCAAATTCTACCTTGTGGACACGGGGCGGGAGGAGAACGCGGACGCGCTGGTAAGCACGCTGAAGGAATACGGCGTTGATGAGATAGAGGGGCTGTTTTTGACGCACAGCCATAATGACCATACCGGCGGACTGAAGGCCGTTGCCGAGGCGTTCACCATAAGGGCGGCGTACCGCGCGGAATTTGCCGAAGCCAACAAAAAGGGGCAGGCGAAGCTGGACAAAAAGCTTGGCAAGGTCGGCCTTGAAAGCACTATACTCCGCGCGGGGGACAGGATAAGCCTTGGCGGCGACGCGTATGCAGAGGTGCTTGCGCCTACGGAGCTGAACGGGGACGACGATAACGACAATTCGCTGGTGCTTATGCTGCACGCAAACGGCCATAGGGCGCTGTTTACCGGGGATATGCAGTTCAGGGAGGAGCGGACGCTGCTCAGGCGCAACGCGGACGTTTCGGCAGACATATTGAAGGTGGGCAACCACGGCAACCCGGACGCAACGCTTGAGGAATTTGCGGATGCTGTCGGTGCGGGCATAGCCGTTATAAGCACGGATACCTCCGCCGATGCGGATTCCGCCAACGCGCGGGTGATTGCGGCGCTTGGGGAAGCGCAGGTATTTGTAACGGAAAACGATCCCATAGGCGTGATGATAGGCATGGGCAAAGATATAAGCGCAGGCTATGCCTCGATAGTGAATAATTATTAACGATGTTTTTGTAAAAATTGGGCTTGACAAGTCGAATCGAGGTTAGTATATTATATATAAAATTCCGGGGCGGCAAAAAGCCGCGGGAAAGGAGCGCAGCATGGCAAACGTATTGGCAAATGTTTTTGCGGCAATGGCGGCATTTTCTGCGCTCGTATACAGCACGAACGTTATGTTTGGCGTTCTCCTTATTATGGTAGGGCTGATTATAGTCAGCCTTATTAGCCTTATAGTCATTCTGATTAGGGGCGGGAGAGCTTGCCGTGCATAGCGCATAAAAATACGCTAAGAAATAAGGCGGTTCTCCCGATAAGAAAAGGAGAGCCGCTTTTGTTTTTTAAGAATTTTAAGTTTGCACAAAAAACGGAGGAAAGAAAAATGAAACGGGTTTTTGCAATGGTGATGGCGGTCGTTATGGCCGCGGTAATGTTCGCGGGCTGTTCGGCCGGCGGCAACAACAATGCTTCCAACAATTCCGGCGACGGCGAGACCATAAAGGTCGGCCTGCTGGGGCCGCATTCCGGTGAATACGCCGTATACGGACTGGGCGTGCGCAACGGCGCGGAGCTGTATTTCAAGAAGGTAAACGAGGCCGGCGGCATCAACGGCAAGCAGATAGAGCTGGTTATATACGATAACAAGGGCGACGATACCGAGGCCGTCACCGCGTTCACCAGAATGGTTGACGAAGGCGTTACCGCGCTGGTTGGCGACGTGCTTACCGGCAACACGCTGGCGGTAGTCGGCGAAGCGAACGCCGTGAATATGCCCATGATAACCCCCAGCGCGACTGCCGCGGCGGTCACCGTTAAAGAGGACGGTACTGTTTATTCCAACGTATTCCGCACCTGCTTCATCGATCCGTTCCAGGGCGAGAAGATGGCCGGCTTCGCCGCGGAAGTGCTGGGCGTAAAGACGGCGGCTGTGTTCGCGCAGACCGGTAACGATTATGCGCAGGGCCTTGCCGATGCGTTCAAGGCAAAGTGCGCCGAGCTTGGCGTTGAAATAGTTGCCGAAGAGGGCTATGCCAAGGGCGACGTGGACTACAAGAGCCAGCTGACCAACATAGCGGCCAAGAATCCCGAAGTTGTGTTCTGCCCCAATTATTATGAGGACGACGGACTCATCGTTACCCAGGCGCGTCAGGTCGGCGTAACCGGCACCTTCCTTGGCGGCGACGGCTGGAGCGGCGTAAAGAACTACGCTTCCGCCGATGTACTTGAAGGCAGCTACTATTGCTCCGGTTATGCCCCCGCCTCTACCGATGCGGTGAAGCAGTTTGAAGAAGAATTCGTTGCGGCCTACGGCAAGGACACGCTGAACATGTTCGCGGCCACCGCATACGACGCGGCAATGATAATGTGCGCGGCGCTTGAAAAGGCCGAAGAAACCGGCTATGCCCCCGCAAGCGAAGAATACAAGCAGGCCGTTATAGACGCCATAAAGGCCGAAGGCGCCAACGTTAAGGGCATCACCAGTGAAGGCGGCTATACCTTTGACGAGAACAACAACCCCATAAAGGACGCCGTAATCATAAAGGTGACCGGCGGCGAAGAAGTGTTCGACAGGATGTACTAAGCGCAAGGTGCGCATACTTAAAACAGGTTTCTCCATATGACATGCCCACCGCGGAAGGTTTATTGCCTTGACCTTTCGCGGTGGGACGCGGCGGGCAAGCGGGGCAAAAATAATCTCTTTCCATGCGCATGCTTTGGCGCAGGGCCCGGCTTGACCCGCCGCACTCCTTTATATATAAAGGAAACAAAGGCAACTATTTTGAAAGGTTTGCTCTATCGTTATGTCAGTATTCACTACGATAATAAAACAGCTTATAAACGGCCTGCAATCCGGCTCTATATACGCGCTGGTGGCGCTTGGGTACAGCATGGTATACGGAATAATAATGCTGTTGAACTTTGCCCATGGCGACGTGATAATGGTGGGCGCGTACATAGCATGGATGATGATGGCGCGCTTTGCCGCCAATCCCATAATAGCGCTTATTGCGGCGGTGATAGGCTGCACGGTGCTGGGCGTGCTGATAGAAAAGGCGGCGTATAAACCGCTCAGGCAGTCCCCGCGCATATCGCTGCTGATAACCGCAATAGGCGTTTCTTACTTTTTGGAAAACGTTGCGCAGCTTATATTCGGCGCAAATGCGCACGTTATACCCACTTTTATAGACGATACGCCCATACAGCTCGGCCAGATAGCCATACCGACCACCGCGCTCATAACCGTTGTAGTTGCGGGCATATCGATGGTTGCGCTGAACGTGCTTGTTAAAAAGACCCGCATGGGCAAGGCTATGCGCGCCGTAAGCGAGGACGCGGGCGCGGCGCAGCTTATGGGCATAAACATAAACAATACCATATCCTTCACCTTCGCCGTGGGCAGCGCGCTTGCGGGCATAGGCAGCGTGCTTTACTGCTGCGCCTATCCCAAGGCAACGCCAACTATGGGCTCCATGCTTGGCTTGAAGGCGTTCGTTGCGGCGGTGCTTGGCGGCATAGGCTCCATCCCCGGCGCAATGGCGGGCGGCTTCGCAATAGGCATTGCGGAGGCGCTTGTATCCTCCGCAGGGCTGAGCGAATGGAAGGACGGCGTTGTGTTCGCAATACTTATAGTGGTGCTGCTGGTCAAGCCCACGGGGCTTATGGGCCGGCCGATGACCGAGAAGGTTTGATGCAGGTGGCGAGTATGGACAAAAAACGGTTTACATTGCCCAACTGGGCGGCATATTTGATAAACGCGGCGCTGTTTGCGGCCTTTATAATCGGCGGCAACGCGGTGCTTTCAAGCGGGGCGCTGCCCGGCTTCATTACAAAGGTGGCCATGCTTATAGGCATTCAGGTAATAGCCGCGGTGTCGCTGAATATATCAACGGGCTACCTTGGTCAGCTTCCGCTGGGCCATGCCGGATTTATGGCGGTCGGCGCATATGCAAGCGCAATTTTTATGACCCGCACGGGCATACCCGCGCAGCTGGCATTCCCGCTGGGCATAGTAATAGGCGCGGCGGTGGCGGGGCTTTTCGGCGTGCTGATAGGCATACCGGCGCTCCGGCTCAAGGGCGACTACCTTGCCATAATAACGCTGGGCTTCGGGGAAATAATCCGCGTTGTGCTGCTGAATATAGACTCCGTGCTGGGCTTTAAGCTGACTAACGGCGCGGCGGGCCTTCAGGGCATACCCAAGACCGCAACGTTTGTGAACGCATGGCTCATGGTGGGGCTTACCTGCTTCCTTATCCACACGTTTATGAAATCCCGCCACGGACGCGCGGTGCTTTCCATCAGGGAAAACGAGATTGCCGCCGAATCCTGCGGAATAAACATAACGTATTATAAAACGCTGGCGTTCAGCCTGTCGGCGGCGTTTGCGGGCGCGGCGGGCGCGCTTTACGCCGGGTACCTTGGCATACTTAATCCTTCAAACTTCGGCTTCATGAAGTCGATAGAGATACTGGTAATGGTGGTTCTCGGCGGCATGGGCTCCATGGCGGGCAGCATTGTTGCGGCGATAGTGCTCACGGCGGCGCCGGAAGCGCTCAGGGCGTTTGACGATTACAGAATGATAGTATATTCGCTGCTGCTTATAGCTACCATGATATTCAAGCCGTCCGGACTGCTCGGCCGGTACGATTTCTCCATGAAGCGGATAATAGAAAAGTGCGTGAACGGGGAGCTGTTTGCTTCATTCAGGCGCGGCCGCGGGAAAGGAGCGGAGGAAGCATGAACAAGCTTGTGAAAGAGCCCAGCTATAACCTGATACCCGAAAGGGATCTGGGCAAGACCCCGATACTTGAATGCCGCCGCATAGGCATAGACTTCGGCGGACTCAGCGCCGTGGATGAATTCACCATCGCCATAGGGCGCACGGAGATTTGCGGCATAATAGGCCCAAACGGCGCGGGCAAGACCACCATATTCAATCTGCTCACCAATGTATACCGCCCCACGCGCGGCTCAATACTGGTGAACGGCGTGGACACGCTCGGCATGACCACGGACGAGGTAAACCGCCGCGGCGTCGCAAGAACGTTCCAGAACATAAGGCTTTTCAAGGACCTTACGGTTGAAGAAAACGTGCTGATAGGCCTGCATAATTCAATGAATTACTCCGTCGCATCAAGCATGCTGCGCCTGCCCAAATATTGGAAGCAGGAGAAAGAAGCGCGTGAGCGTGTGCGGGAGCTGCTGCACATATTCCATATGGAGAACATGACCGCGCAGCAGGCGGGCAGCCTGCCCTACGGCGCGCAGCGGCGGCTTGAAATAGTGCGCTCGCTGGCTACGAATCCGGGCATACTGCTGCTGGACGAGCCTGCGGCGGGCATGAACCCGTCTGAAACGGCGGAGCTGATGGAAACCATACGCAAAATAAGGGACGAGTTCCACATTGCCATAATGCTCATAGAGCACGACATGAAGCTGGTAATGGGCATATGCGAAGGCATAGCGGTGCTGAACTACGGTCGCATAATAGCAAAGGGCACGCCGGATGAAATAAGGAACAACCCCGTTGTTATAGAGGCGTATCTGGGCAAGGAGGACGAATAAAAATGGCTGCCATGCTTAAAGTGAACGATATTCACGTTTACTACGGAAAGATACACGCCGTCAAGGGCGTAAGCTTTGAGGTGAACGAAGGGGAGATAGTTTCCCTTATAGGCGCAAACGGCGCGGGCAAAAGCACCATACTTAAAACCGTATCCGGCCTGATGCATCCAAAGTCCGGCACAATAGAATTCATGGGCAAGGACATTGCGCACATGGAGCCGAACAAGATTGTTACCAAGGGGCTTGTGCATGTTCCCGAAGGCAGGCGCGTGTTTGCGCACATGAGCGTTATGGAAAACATAGAGATGGGCGCATACATACTGGGCAAGGTGCCCGAGGAAGCCGTTGAGGACGTGTTCACGCGGTTCCCGCGGCTCAAGGAGCGGCGCAAGCAGGAAGCAGGCACGCTTTCCGGCGGCGAGCAGCAGATGCTTGCCATGGCGCGCGCGCTCATGAGCAAGCCCAAGCTTATAATGATGGACGAGCCGAGCATGGGTCTATCGCCCATACTGGTTGAGCAGATATTCTCCATAATATATGAGCTTAGGGAAAGCGGCGTTACCATACTGCTTGTTGAGCAGAATGCGAACAAGGCGCTGAAGATAACAGACCGCGCGTATGTGCTTGAAACGGGCAAAATAACGCTCAGCGGCACCGGCAGAGAGCTGCTTGAAAAAGAAGAAGTCAAGAAGGCGTATTTGGGAGGCTAAGCGCGCTTACGCGCGCGGTGAAATCCTGCTGGCGCAGGGTGAAATTGCGCTGATGCGCAGTGAAATATGGCTCTGCCATGTGAAATCCGCCAAAGGCGGGTGAGCGCGTGAGATTGTAAAGCTATGGGGACGGGAAACCGTCCCCTTGTTTATGCCAAAAGTTTATAAGATGTGAAGTAGGGGCCGTCATTGGCGGCCCGCCCGTGGCTATGCTTTTTACGTCAACCCCTCAGACATTTCTCCAAGAAGGAGCTGGAAATTCGCTGTAAAGCGAATTTTCTGAGGGAGTTGAATTGTCTCCCCGCGAATAAATGAACCATTTGTTAAATTTCGCCTACATGGTGCAAATGCGTCGCCGTTCTGGTAAAATAATGCTGTAAAACTATTTTCGGATAAAGCGCGGCGTTTTTGCCGTGCGGAGGGGTCAATTATGCAAAAGAACGGAGGAGGTTTCCTCACGCGGATCATAAAGGGGCTGGCGATAGGCGTTGCGGCCATGCTGCCCGGCGCAAGTGGCGGCGTATTGGCCGTTGCCATGGGCGTATACCGCCCCGCGCTTGACGCTGTTACGGGCCTATTCAAAAGCTTTATGCCCTGCTTTATGTACCTTCTGCCGCTTGGCATAGGCGGCGTTGTGGGGCTTATAGGCACGGGACGGATTATGGAATCCATACTGGCGGCGTATCGCGTGAGCGCAATGTGGGCGCTGATAGGCATGGTGCTTGGCGGGATACCTTCGCTTATAGGCGAGGCGAACCGCCGCGGGTTCAAGCCGCGCTATCTTTTGGGCACGCTTGCGGGCGCGGCATTGATAGGCGGCACGGCGCTTTTGCAGCATCATCTGGGCGGGGGAGAGGCATTGCCCTTCAATGGCTGGACGGCTGCGCTCGGCGGCGCGCTCATCGGCCTCGGCACGGTGATCCCCGGCATAAGCACATCCTTCCTTATGATATACCTTGGCATATACGAACCGTTCCTTGCCGCGTTCAATTCGTTCAATATACCCATGCTGCTCTGCGCGGGGCTTGGGGCGCTGGCGGTGGTTGCGGCGCTTATCGCGGCGGTAAAGCGGCTGTTCGATAAGCACTACGGCTACGCTTACTACGGCGCGTTGGGGCTTTTGCTCACAAGCGTTGTGCTCATATACCCCGGGATAAGGAGCGGCTGGGCGCTGGCGATAGATGCGGCGCTGTTCGCAGCGTGCTTCATAATAACCTATTTCCTTTGCAAACTGCCCACCGGCGGCGAAAGCACCGACGCGGCGGATATATTTGCGGAAATTAAAAGCGCGAACAGGCAGAAGGAATAATGCCATATCGCGCATATATATAAATAATAATGCTTTACGGAGGTTACGAATGCTGAAAAGAACCGTTGCGCTGATGCTCTGCATACTAAGCGTATTTACCCTGCTTCCCGCGTTTTCAAGCGCGCAGACCCTCAGCGGCTGGACCAGCAAGGTGGATTACGACAATACCGACCCCAACAAATATTCAATAGAAATAGACCTTGTAAACCAAATAATAACCGTTTACGAGGGGCAGATAGGCGGCCGCATAGTGCTGCAAAGCCTTTGCACCACCGGCGATGCGGAGCATCAGACGGGAGCGGGCACGTTTAAGCTTGGCGATATGAAGGAACGCTTCGGCTATTTTGTGGCGTTCGGCCAGTATGCGCAGTATTGGACGCAGGTAGTGCGCGGAATATACATCCATTCCGTAATGTATAATTCAAAGAAGCTCACCTCCATGTCCCGCGGGGCATACAGAAAGCTGGGTCAGGCCGTGTCCCACGGCTGCGTAAGGGTGCTGCCGCACGTTGCGCAGTTTATATACTATAATTGCCCGCCGGGAACAACCTGCGTTATAAACCGCAAAAAGGCCGCCGATCCGGAGCTTGTAAAAAGGCTGAAGAAGGAGATTCCGGCATATGCGGATTATAAGCAGCCGGAGGATAACCGCGCGTATCCGCCGGAGATTCCCGCCGTTATAAAATACGACGGCACGCCCTTGCGCACGGGCTTTTCAAGAACCAAGGATACCACCGTTGCAACCCTTTCCCGCGGGGATAAGGTGATGCTGCTGCAGCTTGCTGCGGACTGGTGCAAGGTGCGCACGGCGGACGGCAAGCTGGGCTATGTTAAGACGGAATACATACTGGCCTATCCGGACAACGCAAACGCCGTAAAGACCGCATACACCGCAAAGAGCAAAACATATGTTTATAAATCCATGAGCACGGATTCCGCCAAGCTTGCAACCATACCAGGCGGCGCGCAGGCAAACGTTGAATCCAACCCCAAGAAGGGCTGGTGGTACGGCAGCTATAACGGCACATACGGATATATGCGCACGCGCTATGTTATAAAGAGCGAAACGGTTGAATATCCTGTGCTTGAGGATGTGACTCAGCCTTCAACGGGCGCCAATAACTCCGGCGCGTCAAGCGGCTGGTCAACCGGCGGCGGAATGTTCAATAACGGCTCCTTCCCCTCCGCAACGCCCACGCCTACGCCTGCCCCCGCGCAGAGCGGCGCCAACGCAAGCATTGCGGCGGGCATAATAGCAAACATGCGCTCCGGCGCGGGCATGGATTTCCCAGTGATAGGCAGCTTCTCCCAAGGGACCGATGTCACGGTGATAAGGCTTGACGGAACATGGTATTATTGCCAAGTGAACGGGCAATACGGCTATATCTATTCCGGCTGCATAGTAATGAAGTAAAAAAGAAAGGAAACATGTGGAGCATAGGCGTAAAAGCATAAGCACCATATTAAGGCTTTTTGCATTGGCCGCCGCGTTTATATTCGCAGCGGCTTTTGCCGTACCTGCCGCGGCGGAAAACGGCGGCGAAATTCCGGAACGCGACCTTTACGAATTTTCGATTCAGGCGATGGAGGAGGGCAGGTCTCTCCGCGTATGGGGGCTTATGCGGCTTACATACGTTAACCGCAGCGAGGATACGCTTTACAGCGTTGTACTGCGCCTGCACGCGAACGACGTTGAGGCCAACTGCATGGCCATAGGCTCCGTCGGGGCGGACGGCAGATCCGCCGCATATACGCTGAGCAGCGACGGCGGCATACTGAATATATCGCTGCCGCGCGAAATAGCGCCCGGCGAAAGCACTCGGCTTTTCATGCGGTTCGATATGACATTGCCCGAAACGGGCGACCGCTTCGGCGCCAATTCAACGGGATATATGCTGGGGAACGCCCTGCCCATAGCCGCCATGTATGAAAACGGCGCATGGCGCACGGAGCCGTATTATTCAAACGGGGACAGCTTTTACAGCCGCATTGCCGATTATAAGGTTGCCATGCAGATTCCAGCCAAGTTTGCCCTTGCGCACACAGGTACGCGCATGAGCTACGATTCCGGCCGCGCATACGAAACATATTACATCGCCGCGCCAAGCGTAAGGGAATTTGCGTTTGCGCTCATCCCCAACGCCGCAACCGCGGAAGCCACGGCGCGCGGCGGGCGCGTGAAGGTGCATGCATTGGGCCAAAGTAAGGCGCACGCGGCGTTCGGCGCGCAATGCGTTGCAAATGCGATAGACTTTTTCAGCGAAAATATAGGCGAATATCCGTACAGCGATATATACGTTGTGCCCTTTGACCTGAACGGCGGCATGGAATACCCAGGGCTTATAATGATAAACAAGGCGTATTTCAAATCCTCTAAATCGACTGAGGGTGCGCTTGTTATGGGGCACGAAACGGCGCACCAGTGGTTTTACGGCGTTGTGGGGAGCGATCAGGTGTATTCCCCGTGGCTGGATGAATCCTTGGTTGAATACCTTGGGTTCGATTTCCTGCGGCAGTATGCCGGTACAGACGCGGCGGATGCGCTTGAGCAGGAGCGTTACTATGCCATGCGCAATGAATATCTGCGCACAAAGCGGCTGGACGGCTCGCTTGAGGAGCTTTCGGGCGCGGACTATTTCTTCATGGTGTATGCCTACGGGCATGATTTTTACGCAAAGTTAGTTGACGAAATAGGCGCGGGCGCGTTCTATGAAGGGCTTAAAACATACTATAACGCAAACTACATGGGCATAGGCACAAAGGAAAAGCTTATAGCCGCCTTCAGCGAAGCCGCGGGAAGGGACCTTACCGGCTGGTTTGAGGCGAACATTGCGCCGGAGGCCGCCCAATGAAGCGCATAGCGGCAATATTGTTGATAATAGCCGCGCTTTTCGCGCCGTGCGGCTGCAAAAAAACGGACGCAAAATATCAATACGCCTTTTTTGATGTATTCGACACCGTCACGGAATTGACCATATACGCTGAGAACGAAGCTGCGGCGGCGGATGCTGCAAGGGCCGCGCACGAACGGCTGATATATCTGAACAAGCTGTACGATATATATAATGAATATGACGACGCCGTGAGCCTTATGGCTGTGAATGCATCCGCGGCGAAAGCGCCGGTCAGCGTGAGCGATGAGACCATGGCGCTGCTTAAATTCGCCAAGGAAGCGTATACGCTTACCGGCGGCAGGGTGAACGCGGCGATGGGCAGCGTGCTTTCAATTTGGCATGATTACAGGGAAGCGGGGCTTGCGGACGAGGCGAACGCTCAGCTTCCGCCTATGGAGCTGCTTAAACAGGCCGCGGAGCATACGGACATAAACAGCATTGTGCTGGACGAAGCGAACGGCACCGTATTTTTTACGGACAGCATGGTGCGCCTTGACGTGGGCGCTATCGCAAAGGGCTTTGCGGGGCAGCTTGTTACGGATGAGCTTAACGCGCGCATAGAAGCGGGGGAGATATCAGCGGCGCTTATAAGCCTTGGCGGGAACGTATGCGCGGCGGGCGCAAAGCCGAACGGCGAAGCATGGCAGATTGCCGTGCAGGACCCGCGCGGCAGCGATAATGCCGCAACGGCGAGCATAGCTTCGGGCTATGTTGTAACGAGCGGGGACTATCAGCGGTATTACACAGTAAACGGCGTGCGCTATAACCATATTATAGACCCCGATACGCTTATGAGCGCGGACAAGCACGCATCCGTTACCGTTATATCGTCCGACGGCGCGCTGGCGGACGCGCTGAGCACGGCGCTTTTCATAATGGATACGGGCGAAGGGCGCGCGCTTATAGACTCGATAGCCGACGCCGAGGCGCTTTGGATAGCCAAGGACGGCGGCATAACGCGCACGGACGGGTTTAATATAGCCGAATAATTTGGTATAATAAAGTGAATAAGCAATACGGAGGGCTTTATATATGGGTCGCATGAGACTGCTGGACAAGGTATTTAACGCTTCTGCAAGCCAGGTGGAGGGGTTCTGCATAGTTAAAAGCGTGGGAATAAAGACAAACGTGAAGGGCGCGGCGTATTTGGACATGATACTGGCGGACGCGGGCGGCGAATGCAACGCCAAGCTTTGGGATTACGCGCCGGAGGTACACGGCTCATACGAAGCGAACACGGTCATAAAGGTGCGCGCCACGATAAACATGTGGAAAGACGGGGAGCAGCTTAAAATAGACCGCATACGCAATTTGAAGCCCAATGAAGAAGTGGACATGAGCGAGCTGGTGCCCTGCGCGCCGCAAAGCCCGCAGAAAATGTATGACGAGATATTTGCTGTTACCGAAGGGTTTAACGACCCCGATTTGAAGCTCATCACGCAGTATCTTTTGAAGGAGAATAAGGAGGCGCTTATGCGCTGGCCCGCCGCGCTGAAGCTGCACCACGCCATGCGCGGGGGATTGCTTTACCATACGCTTACAATGCTTGAAAGCGCGAAGGCCATAATAGGCGTATATAAGCGGCTTTATCCCTCGCTCAGCAGCGAGCTTGTTTACGCGGGCATAATACTGCACGACATTGCCAAAACGCGGGAGCTTGTTGTGGGCGAGCTTGGCCTTGCAAGCGCATACAGCACCGAAGGGCAGCTTCTTGGGCATCTTGACCTTGGCATGGCGATGATAGAGCGCGCGGCGGCGGAGCTGATGATAAACGACGAAACGAAGATGCTTTTGCAGCATATCGTAATGTCCCATCACGGGGTGCCTGAGTTCGGCTCACCTAAGCCCCCAATGTTCCCGGAGGCGGAAATAGTGAGCGAGGTAGACTTGCTGGACGCAAGACTGTTTGAAATGTATGACGCGCTTTCGGGCATAGTTACGGGCGGCTTTACGGAGCGGCTGTGGGCGCTGGACAACAGGCAGCTTTATAAGCACGGGCATGAGTAAGCCGAGAATTGCGGCTTAACAGCCCCTGATAACAGGAGAAACGATACTATGGAGAATAAACCTGTCCTTAACCGGCGGGAAGTGAAGCGGCAAAAGACCGCGAAAACAATGAAAGGCGCGGCCGCGCGCATAGTGATAATGACGGCGGTGCTGCTCATTGCATCCTTTGCGGTGCTGGGCATAAACAAGCTGACGGACTATATCCGCGCGAAGAATTATCGCGCGCTGAGCGATGAGGAGATTGCCTACGCACTTGTGCGCGGGGAGGAAAAGGAAGCGGAAAACGCGGACGCATCGAGCGGGAAGCGCCTTGAGCTCGCCCGCGCCGCATGCAGCATAGTTGGCAAGGTGAGCTATTTCTGGGGCGGCAAAAGCAGCGCAGCGGGAGTTGACCCCGCGTGGGGAGAGCTTAGGGAGGTAACGAGCGGCGGCAGCGAATCGAGCGGACAGGTTAGGCCCTACGGACTGGATTGCTCCGGCTTTGTAAGCTGGGCGTTCATACAGCTTGGCTATGACTTCAGCGAGATGGAGACGCTGCTTGGCAACGGCACATGGAACCAATGGGACCGCAGCGCGGACATTGCGTATAATGATATCCGCGTGGGGGACGTGGCCTTCATGAACCGCTACCCTACCGACCAGGGCAACCACATAGGCATATGCATAGGCTTCCTTGAAAACGGAGAACCGGTGTTCGCGCACTGCTCGTCAAGCTACGATAACGTGGTCGTTACCACGCGCGGCACGGCGTTCAACTACGCCCGAAGGCTGAACATATTCAATTGATCGCCGCTGCATATCGCCGCTGCAAATTTTGGCATAAACGTCCTCATCAGGCATGGGGGCGTTTAATTATACATAAAAAAGACCCCTTTTGGGGGTCTACGGATGGCAGAGTGGGGAGGTCATGCGTTTATGTGCGCATTTATTCTTTCCATAAGCATGTTCACGGCAACCATATTATGACCGCCTTCGGGGATTATTATGTTGGCGTGGCGCTTTGAAGGCTCAACGTACATTTCGTGCATGGCTTAACGGTGGTAAGGTATTGCTCAACCACGCTTTCAAGGCTGCGCTTTCTTTCCTTAACGTCGCGCATTATGCGCCTTAGTATGCGCACGTCCGCATCCGTATCAACAAATATCTTTATATCAAGCAGGTCGCGTATGCGTTCGTCGCTCAAAAGGAGTATGCCTTCAAGCAGTATCACAGGTGCGCTTTTTATAAGCAGGGTTTGGTTGGAACGGTTATGCACCGTGTAATCATATACGGGGCAAAGCACGTCCTCACCGCGCTTGAGCTTTGCAATGTCCTCCAGAAAAAGCTCCGTATCGAATGCATCGGGGCAGTCGTAGTTTATTTTTGCGCGTTCGTCATAGGTAAGGTCGTCGTGCGCCTTATAGTAATTATCGTAATATATTACGGATACGTCCTTGCCGAAGCGTTCGCTCAAAAGGCGGGTTATCGTGGTTTTGCCCGATCCGGTGCCGCCCGCAATGCCAATGGCCATAATGTCGTTCATGTGCTGTCCCTCCGCGCTGAAAATGCTGCTTTTGATATATTGTATCATATTTTGCGGAATATAAAAAGAACGGCCTTAGGCTCCCTGCTAGTAAGACAGTAAAATTCAAATTTCTTGGAACAGGCATGATTTCGGTCATGCCTGTTCCGCTTTTAGCAGCTCATCCACGGGAATGTAGCCCACAAGGTCGTACTCGATATGTACCTTCTGTCTGCGCTTGCCGCTGGACTTGTCAGGTGCATCTACATAGACCGCCTTGACAAGCTCTCTGAGGGCATAGGGGGTCAGTTCCGTGAGGGTGCTGTTTCTCTTTACCCGCTGGATAAACTGCTCTATATTCTCTGCCTGCTGTTCCTGTTCATGAATTTGCTGTTGCAGATTCTTGACCTCGGCTTTGAGGTCTTTCTGTTCCTCGGTGTAGTTCTTGCTCATCATCGCAAAGCGTTCATCATCCAGCCGACCGGCTACATTGTCCTCGTAAATGCGGATGAAAAGACGGTCAAGCTCGCCGATTCTCTTCTCAGCCTGTGCCAGTCGCTTTTGATACAGCCGCAGCGATTCCTCGCTCTGTATACGGAGTTTTTGCTCCATTTCAGAACGGAAATACGCTTCATAGCGAGTGACTACCGATATGACCTCCTGAATGTGCTTCCAGACGATCTGTTCCAGCACAACGGCACGGATATAATGTCCGCTGCACTTGTCCTTATTGACACGATGGGTGGAGCAGATGAAGAAGTCCTGCCGCTTTTCAAAATAGCTGGTGGTGGAGTAGTAGAGCTTCTGCTTGCAGTCATTGCAGAACACCAGACCGGAGAACATATTGCTCTTGCCCGTTGCCGTTCTGCGATGCCGCTGCTGCCTGATCTCCTGCACCTTATCAAAGACTTCCAGAGAGATGATTGCCGGGTGGGTGTTATAGAAAACCTTGCGATTCTCCATCGGATTTTCCCGCTGCTTCTTATCCCAGATGGAGTTGGTATAGGTCTTGAAATTGACCGTGCAGCCTGTGTACTCCATGTATTCGAGGATGTAGGCAACGGTGCTTTCGTGCCAGCGATACTCGTTCTCCGGCGTCTGATGCGGTGTTTTTCTGCCCTCCCGCTGTTTATAGGCGGTGGGATTCAGCACCTTTTTCTTTTCCAACAAAGCGGCAATCTGGCTCGGCCCTTTTCCCTCCATGCAAAGCGAGAAGATCCGCTTCACGATCTGTGCAGCTTCCTCGTCAATCACCCATTTCTTGGGATCGTCAGAGTCACGCTTGTAGCCGTAGGGGACGTTGGTGGTCAAGCGCTCTCCACGCTCACCCTTCGCTTTGTTGACGGCACGGATTTTGCGGCTGGTGTCTTTGGCAAAAAACTCGTTAAACCAGTTTTTGATGCCCGCAATGTCGTTATCGGTGCTGTTGGGATCAATGGTGTCGAAGTGGTCGTTGATGGCAATATATCGCACGCCGTACTGAGGAAATGTGTAGTTGATGTACAAACCTGTCAGCGAGGAATTACGACCAAGCCTACTGAGGTCTTTCGTAATCACCACTTCCACATGACCGGCTTCAATTTCCGCAAGCATCTTCTGAAAGCCGGGACGGTTGGAAAAATCCACACCACTGTACCCGTCATCAATGAAGAATGTCGGGTTCGGAAAGTGCTGAGATTTTGCATACTCCATTAACATGATCTGCTGAGAGCTAATATGTAGAGGGTGGTTTCTACCATCTAATACATATGACTGCGGCTCATTTGTGGTGAATTGAAAAGCAGTTGTAAGAAAGGAGCAGAAAAGCCTTATAACCGCTACAAATTCAACGCAGAAAGGAGCTGTTGCTTATGAAATCTCTATTTGAGGAAATGGGCGGTATATATCGTCAGGTGGGTGATTATTTCATCCCTAACCTTATTTTGCCGGATGACAGCGATTATCAGATCGGCAAATACGGACGTTTGCGCCGTAACTATCTGAAAGAACACCGTAAAATCCTTTACACCAACTATGTGGCGGAGGGTACATTATTCAAGCACCTGTCCGAAATCGACCAAGCCTGCAACGAGCGTATGGAAATCATCGTTCCCGCTATGGCGAAGCAGGAGGGCGTGACCGAAGCACTCAAAGCGGCTGACCAAATGGAATGGGTGCGCCGTAAAAACAGCATCCACAGCCGTGCGGAGGAAATCGTCCTAGATAAAGTACATTAAGTTGCGCAAATTGAATAGGGAATAAAAAGAGACACGGTTTGCAGATCTCTGATAGAATGAAGTTACCACACACCATTCTGAAAGGAGTCTGTAAACCATGCCCGAGAAAATTGTACAGCTAAACGAGGAAGTTATCAAGGGGCAGATCAAGGAATTGGTCCGAGGCAGTGTAGAAGAAACACCGAATGAGCTGCTAGAACAGGAGGCTTCGATGCTGACCCAGGCTGCCCGCTACGAACGTAACGAAGCTCGCCAGGGTTACCGCAGCGGCCACTATGACCGGAACCTTACCACCACCTCCGGAGACGTGACGCTCCATGTGCCCCGTCTCAAGGGCGTCTCTTTTGAAACAGCCATCATCGAACGGTATCGCCGCCGGGAGAGCAGCGTGGAGGAAGCCCTCATCGAGATGTACCTTGCCGGTGTCTCGGTGCGCCGTGTGGACGATATTACGGAAGCCCTGTGGGGCAGCAAGGTATCTCCGGCTACCATCAGTGAACTGAACAAGAAAGCCTATGTCCATATCGAGGATTGGCGGAACCGCCCTTTGCAGGGCGGCAAATATCCATACGACTATGTGGACGGTATCTACCTGCGGCGCAACTGGGGTGGAGAGTACGAAAATGTTGCGATTTTGGTGGCAATTGCGGTAAATGAGGACGGATACCGTGAGGTTTTGGGAGCTGCCGAGGGCATGAAAGAAGACAAGGCCAGCTGGGTGAATTTCTTCCAGTGGCTCAAAGGCCGTGGGCTAGACGGCGTGAAACTCATTGTTGGGGACAAGTGTCTAGAAATGCTGGAAGCCGTGGGAGAAGTGTTTCCTGACGCCAAATACCAGCGTTGCACGGTCCATTTTTACCGGAATGTGTTTTCTGTTGTTCCTCGCTCCAAAGTAAAATTGGTGGCTAAGATGCTCAAAGCGATCCATGCTCAGGAAAGCAAGAAGGCCGCCCGTGAAAAGGCTAAAGCTGTGGTGGCTCAGCTGCGAGAAATGAAGCTGAAAGAGGCTGCCGGGAAGGTGGAGGACGGTGTTGAGGAGACGCTGACCTACTGCGATTTTCCCTATGAACATTGGACCCGGATCCGTACCAACAATGTGATTGAACGGCTGAACCGGTAGACCCGCCGCAGGACCCGTGTGGTGGGGACCTTCCCGGACGGCAACTCTGCCCTCATGCTGGTCTGCGCCCGGCTGCGCCATGTGGCTGGCACTCAGTGGGGCAACAAGAAGTACATGAATATGAAGCACTTAGAGGCGGCTCTGGAAGACGTCTCTATTGCCGGCTGACTTCATTTAGCCAGAGCCTGCAAACGAATTTGCGCATAACTCTTGACGGCACCTGCCTTCGATACCGGCACTGATAAAAACACGCATAGCACAAGCGCTCCTTTCAAAAAATCGGTGACGGCTGCAACAGAACCTATACGCGGAAGAACCCTGTCGACAAAGCGTCGGCAGAGTTCTTCCTTAGGAGAGTATGTCTATTCGAACCTTACAGAGATAAGTAGTCCAGCGCCAGCGCCGCTTCCATCAGGATGCCGTAATACAGCGCATCCTCGTCCACGGTGAACCGGCTGCTGTGAAGGGGCATGACGGGATGGCCGGGAGCGCTTCCAGTACCCAGGTCAAAAAAGACCGCGGGGGCCTTTTGGCCAAAGTAACAGAAGTCTTCGGTGCCCATATCGGGGGTCTCCCGCAAAACGAAGGCGTCCTCCCCCATCAGCTCCCGGCTGAGTTCCATCAGCCGGCGGGTTCGGTCGGCGTCGTTGGCATGACCGTCATAGCCTTCCTCAATGGTGATCTCGGCCCAACCGCCAAAGCCCTTGCAGAGGCTGTGCACCAGGTCACAGATCTCCTGCTTCATGCGCTGACGGGTGTCGGCCCGGAAGGTGCGATACATCGCTTCCAGCTCGGCACATTCGCAAATGATGTTATTTGCGTTGCCGGCATGGAACTTACCTACATTCAGGGCGATGGAATCGGTACCCCGGACACGGCGGGCCATCAGCCCGTAGAGGGCCACCACCAGCTGGCTGGCGATGTAGATGGCGTCCACACCCTCATCGGGAGAAGCGCCGTGGGCGCTTTTGCCGTGCACACGGATCTTGATCTCATCGCTGCTGGCAGAGGTCCAACCGGGCTTGGTGCCGATTTTTCCCGCCGGCAGTCTGGGGGCGGAATGCAGGCCGAACACGGCCTCTACATGGGGATTTTCCATGCATCCTGCGGCGATCATACGCTTCGCGCCGCCAACCCCTTCTTCCGCGGGCTGGAAAAACAGTTTGACATTGCCACGGAAAAGCGCCTTGTTCTCTGCCAGCACCGAGGCGGTTCCCAACAGGACCGCGGTATGAACGTCATGGCCGCAGGCGTGCATCACGCCCTCCTTTTGAGAGGCAAACGCGAGCCCGGTCTGCTCCTGAATGGGCAGCGCGTCCATGTCGGCCCGCAGGGCCACCGTGGGGCCCTCTCTGCCGGAAGAGATCATGCCCACCACACCGTGCATACCGGGCAGCACGGTGTAGGGAATGTTCAGCCGTTCCAGTTCCCGGCAGACCAGAGCGGAGGTTTGCTCCTCCCGGTCGGACAGTTCGGGATGGCTGTGGATCTCACGGCGAAGGGCGACGGCATAAGACGCGGCCTGAGCGGCAGCGGATTTCAAAAAGCACAGATCCATGACTTATTCCTCTAAATGACAGGCGACGAAATGGTTGGGCGACACTTCACGTAGGGGCGGGCTCTCCTGGCTGCACTCGGGGCGGGCCATGGGGCAGCAGGCGGCGAAACGGCAGCCGGGCTTGGGGTTGATGGGGCTGGTAACTTCGCCCTGGATCAGGTGGATCTCCTTGTTGCGCATGGAAATGTCGTGAACGGGGATGGCGGACAGCAGGGCCTTGGTATAGGGATGGCGGGGATTGGCGAACAGCTCGTCAGAGGTGGCCCGCTCCACGCACTTACCCAGATACATAACCATGGCGATTACGAGTGCTAATGTCTTTTTCATGGTCTTACTCTCCTTTTTGTTTGGATTTGATTTATATGGGGTCTATTACTTACGTTTCAATACCTTGCCGGCCCGGACGCCAAGGGCTTTTCCGTCCCGGACGGCCAGCTTGCCGTTGACCAGAACGTAGTGGATGCCCTGACTCTGGCGATAGGGATGGGCAAAGTCGGCGGTGGCATGGAGCCGGTCATAGTCAAAGACGCACACGTTGGCGTCCCAGCCCTCTTTCAAAAGACCGTGCTCGGGAATGCCCATGGCCTGGGCGGTGTCATAGGTGAGGTTTTTCACCGAATCTTCCAGCGTCCGCAGGCGGAAGTCACGAACCAGTTCCAGACGGCGGACGGTGGATGCGGTGCCTCTGGGATGGCCGCCGCCAGCCTGTTCATAGTCCACCTTGCTGTCGGGGTAGTCCGACCAGTCGGAACCCAGGAACACTCTGGGATGGGCCATGATCCGCAGCAGATCGGAGGCGCACTGGTTGAAGTACACGCCCTGCATACTGGCGTCGTTGGCCAGCAGCACGTCGCACAGGGCGTCGATGGGCTCCTTGCCCTCTTCCCTGGCGATCTGGCCGATGGTTTTGTTCACATATTCGGGCGTTTTAGAGGCCCCCACAATGAGGATGCCGTCAAAGCCGGCCGAATAGATGGCGCTTTCAAACTCGTCCACCTCGTGGAAGATGGAATACAGGATCTGCTGCCGGCTCTCGGGATTTTTCAGCCGTTCCAGCAGCACCGGGATGCCGCCCACCAGATATTTGGGCGGGATCTGACTGGACAGCGGGGCCGAGCTGGCGGTATAGGGATACTGGTCGGCCCAGACGGTGGTGCCCCGGGCGTTGGCGTCGTCGATCTCCTTCAGAAGCTTCTGGCCGGTGCCTTCGTTGTGCTTGCCCATGACCTTCAGGTGAGAAATCAGCACGGGGACCCCGCCCTCTTCACCGATGCGGATGGCCTCCTGCACCGAGCGGAGGACGTTGTCGCCCTCGCCCCGGATGTGGGAAGCGTAAATGCCGCCGTAAGGCTTCATGACCTTTACCAGTTCAATGAGCTCATCGGTGGAAGCGTAAACCGAAGGGGCGTACACCAGACCGGAGGACACACCCAGATAGCCTGCCTCCATGGCCTCGATGAGATCCTTCTGCATGATGTCCATCTGCTCTTTGGTGGGAGCGGCGTCGGAATAGCCCAGAGCCTTTTCCCGCAGGGAGCCCTGGCCGATGAAGAAGGCCATGTTGGTGCCGAAGGTCTGCTCTTCCGCCGCCTTCATAAAGGTGGTGGGGGTCTGCGCCTTGGCGGCCCAGCAGGCGAACTCTTCGGGATCCAGCTTTGCCTTGGCGTCGGCCAGTTCGGTTTCGGAATAGGGTGCCGGCGAGCTGCCGCACTGTCCGGCGACCTGGGTAGTGACGCCCTGCTCCAGATAGTTATAGCTGTCGCTGCCGGTGAACACCGAGCTGTCGCTGTGGCTGTGGTTGTCGATAAAACCGGGAGCCACCTGCAGGCCGGAAGCGTCGATGACCTCGTCCGCCGACTCCTGGATGGACGGAGCAATTTTGGCGATTTTTCCGTCCTTTACAGCCAGATCACCGTAAAAGGCAGGCTTTCCGCTGCCGTCCACGATCAGGCCGTTTTTGATGAGAATGTCATACATGGGCGTTCCCTTCCTTTGTCAGAAAATATACTGCCGCATGGGCTTTCCAATGGCGTTTTCACAGGGGACAAACAGTTCGGGCAGCTTCATGCCCCGTCCAAGAATCAGCTTTTCCCGGGGGACACAGACCACTGCCACATCCATGCCGGGCTTCAGCTGGGCCGAGCACACCGGCAGGCGCTTTTGGGTATCAATCACGGCGATCAGATCGGGGAAGGTCGCCAGTCGGGCGCCCTCCCGCTGGGCCGTCATGTATTCGTTCATAACGGTGACTTCCAGCGGCGCTCCCGCCGTTTCCAGCGTGAAGGTGCCCACATCAAAGCCGCCGGACATCTGCAGATCAATGGCCCGAATCCGGCCTTCGCCCAGCAGGGTGCAGTTCAAAAGCGCCTTCAGTGTCTGCAGCAGGGTGGGCAGATCTCCCATGCTTTGCTGCCAGTGCTGACCGATCATCCGTGCCTGGGAAACCACGCCCACCGAGGCGTTTTCCCGGAAATAAGCAGCCGTTACCGGGTTGCGCAGGACGGTCACATAACCGCCGGCCTGTACCGCTGCCATCCGCACCATCTGAGAGGTGCCGTCCACCGTTCCGGTGGCGGTGATGCCGATCTCCCGGGGGCCATCGCCGCCGGCTGCCGTCTGCAGGCTCCGGTAATCGGGAATGGCATTGAGGCCCATGGCGCCCATGACGCCTGTGGGGTGGGCACGGCCGTTGCAGGCGGCGTCCAGCATGGGCAGGCCGGTGATGGCCGAAAGCATCCAGCCGTTGGTGACGCTGTGGCCGCCCGGCTCGTTGGTGACCACGGCGGAAAGGGGCTTTTGATTGTTCAGACAAAACCAGTCATAGACCTGGCGGTAATGTACGTCCTTGATGCAGGAAGTGGTGCTGGCAGGCGAACCCACCAGAGAAGCCGTCACGATGACCTCGTCATCGGCTAGCTCCGCCACGTCCCGGAAGACTACCTCGCCGGTCTGCAGCACCTGCTCCAGAACCGCTTCGCCCCCTTCGGGAAGGCCACCGCCTCCGCCACCCAGGAACCAGCTGCCCAGCAGGATCTCTTTACCTATGGTTTTTGTCAGTTTCATCCTTGTCGACACCTCTTTTTTCCGCAGATCTCTCTGCAATGATTGAATAAACGACCGTGAAATGTTATAATAAGAATCTGTCAGTTTTGACTTACTCTGCGTTTTGGGAGCTCTTTCCATGATCGTTGACGATTTGACAAAACTCCACGCCAACATGACCTATCTCTGCGCGCCGTCCGGTGGAAGCCGGACCGTTCGCTACATTGATATTGTGGAAATCCCGGAGGGTTCCGCCTGGACCTCGCCCGGTGATTTGATCATCACCACCGGTTATTTTCTCCAGTCCCCCGCCGACTTTGAACGGTTGGTCACCCGCCTGATCGACAACCAGGTGGTGGGACTGGGCATCAAGATCGGAAAATATGTCCACCAGATCCCCGATTCCGTCCGGGAGCTGGCCGAGGAAAACCGCTTCCCCATTTTGTCCATTCCCATGGAGCTGAGCTACCGGGATATTCAGCGGATCTCGCTGCATTCCCGGGAGGATGGCCCTTCCGGCGCCGCCCAGACCACAGGGCGAAGCGACATCGTGGCCTTTTATTCTCAGGTGCTGCTGGGAGACGACCACAGTCTCCCCAGTCTGAAGACCCTTTCGGAGCGGGCCGGCCTCAGCTTTCGTTCTGACCGGCTGATCTTTGCGGCGGCCATGGATCCCGGCACTGCCAAGGATGCCATCGACCGGCTTTTGCTGCGGCCCTCACCTGATTTCTTTTTATTGTATGATGAGCTGCGTCAGCAAATCATCGGTATTTTCACGCTACGCCCCGGCGCTTCCGCAGAGCAGGGGCTTCAATATGGTCAGCAGCTGTTTTACAGCTACTGTAATCCCGGCTGTACCGTGGGTATCAGCGAGCTTTCCACCACGGCAGCCACCCTTCGTTCGGCTTATGAACACGCGGGCGTCGCCCTGGAGATCGGCCGCTGCTGCGCGCCCCGAAAGCCGGTTTACCGCTACACCGATTACATCGAATACGCCTTTATCCGGGAAAACATGGACAGCGACACCCTTTTGCAGATGGTGGAGGAATATCTCGGTCCGGTAATGGATTATGACCAGCGGAAGTCGGCAGAGCTGGTAAAGACCCTGTGTGTTGCCGACGAGTGCAGTTACAATATGCAGAAGGCCTGCGCCTTGCTGGGGATTCATCGAAATACCCTGTATGACCGTATCCGCAAGATCGGAAAGCTGCTGCGCCACGATCTCAATGCCAAGTCGGTGCGGGATGCCATCCATCTGGCCCTTATCTGGCGTCAGCTGAGTCTTTTGGAGTAATGTTCCGTAGGGCCGTCAGTTCTTCTATCAGAACGGTTCTGGGAAGAACGGTCTCCAGTCCGGTGGCCTTTTGGACGTCGGCCTGCTGCCGGGTGGTATAACCAAAGCAGTCCAGACAAAGGACCCGGGCGCCGGCGGCTTTCAGTTCCAGCGCCGCCTCCACGATTTTTTTTGGATCTTCATAAGGATCGGCGATACCGAACAGAATGTGCCGCGCGCCGCTTTTGCGCCACCAGCCGGCGATCTGTTCCCGCTGATGCTCCTTTGGGATCACCACGCCCATCAGCTGTTCTCCGGCCAGGTTCATGGTGGCTTTGCGCTGGGCCTCCCCCGGCAGAAGCAGGGGGATCTGATGTTCATAATCCGGAAATACACCGGTGCAGGCGATGAGGGCAGCGTCGGCGCCGTCTTCCTGGGCCCGGCAGATGCAGGTCTGCAGCTGCCCCATGATGCTGTCGCCGTCCACCTTGAGGGAGGATCCGCTGCCGCCCATCCGGGTGATCAGCAGCTCTCCCCTGCCCCGATAACCGAATTGTTCTTCGGCCTGCTGACGGGTCAGACCGTCCAGCGCGCCGTATTCGGTCATGCAGACCCCTTCCGGCAACAGTTTCCGCAGATCGGAGGTGATGTCCGGCCGGGGAGATTGCCCAATGGTTATAACCGCAATTGTGAACATTACTATCACCTATACAAGATATTTTCGTGTCTATATAATACAAAAATCTCCCTTTGCTTGCAATTAGGCACAATGTTCGACATTCCGCCTGTCCACTGTGCACTGTGCACAGCGTTTTTGCGGGAAACTGTGCAATTTCCATGACTTTCCAGTGCTTTTTGGGCGATTTGCCCACTTTTTCCCTTTCTCATGGCCAAATCAGAAAGCCCGGTTCCTTTCTGATAGTGTTCATAGATACAATTTGTGACCTATCCATTATTAGAAGCAGAGGCGGGCGGCGGAAGCCGTCCGCCTCTGTGTGTTCGGGCCGTTAGGCCAACATTTTTACAATTTCATCGATGCTTTGAGGGAGAGTGACCATGTGAACTGGCTGCTCTCCCTTCTCCATGTTACTGTCAACTACGCCGATGTCACGGTAGACGATACGGATATCCTGTGCCGCAGAGTGCGAATACTTTTTGGCACGCTCACCGATCTCTATCCGCTGAATGAACAACCGCAGGAGTTCAGGTGTCAGCTCATCAATGCTTCTGAACCGCTTTGCCTTTTCAATGAAGGCCTCCACATTTGTTGCCGATGCTTTTAGCTTTGCCAACCGTTCCTGTTTTACAGGAATAGCTTCCTCCAGCGTTTTCTGTTCGGCGTTGTAGCCAGCAGATAGCCTGCGGAACTGCTCATTGGTAATGCGGCCAAGGACATTGTCCTCGTAGAGCCGCTTGAACAGAGCGGTGAGTTCATCGCTTCTTCTCTGCATGGTATCCAATTCTCTTTGCAGGGCATTGATCTCCTGTCGGAGCTCGGCGCTGTTCTTCGCGTTAATGTAGGACGCAAACTGTCGCTCCTTCATTCTGGCAAAGTGGGTAACTCTGCGCAGGTCATCCAAGACAACCTGTTTCAAATCAGATTCTCGGATCTGATGCGGCGTGCAGTATTTCTTTCCCTTCTTGCCGTAGGTGTAGCATTTGAGATGGAACTGGGAGCGCTTGATGGCCTCGGTTCGATACAGCACCATGGGCTTACCGCAGTCAGCACAGAAGACAAGGCCGGCGAACATATTGGGTTCGTCCATGTGCTTGGGCGGCCTGCGCTTGTGAGAACGCACATCCCGAACGATATTCCAGAGTTCCTGCGTGATGAGAGGCTCATGGGTGTTCTTGACAATGATCTGTTCACTTTCTGGAATGTCAACTCTGGTTTTATTCTTGTAGGAGATGGTGGAACTCTTTTGCAGATGGGTATGGCCGAGGTAGGTCTGATTCTCCAGTATGTGAGCAACAGAAGTACTGCTCCAACCATAGGGACGCTGCATGTCCATTCCAGCCTGTCCTTTGCCATACTTTCGGTAGTAGTAATGGGCGGGAGTGAGTATCTGCTCATTCTGCAGAATACGTGCGATCTGATTCGGACCTTTGCCGCCAGCACACAGTTTGAAGATATATTCTACAATGGGAGCAGTTTCTTCATCGGGAACAATCTCCTTGCTGTCTGCAGCACGCTTCTTATAGCCATACGATGCCTTGCCGCCGTAGCGCTCACCACGCTCGGCCTGCATCCGCTTGATGGCACGCACCTTTTTACTGGTGTCCTTGGCATGGAGTTCGTTTGCCCAGTTGCGGATGGGATTGAAATCGGTGCTGCTTGCCACCAGAGAATCTACACCATCATTGACCGCAATGAAACGGACTCCCTTTTGCGGGAAGTAGATTTCTGTATAGTAACCCACTTGCAGGTACTCACGACCGAGTCGGCTGAGGTCCTTGACGATGAGAGTTTCCACTTCGTCTCTTTCAATCATGTCAATAACCTGTTTCCAGGAAGGGCGCTCGAAGTTTGTGCCGGAGTAGCCATCGTCAGCAAGGAATATGACATTCTCAAATCCGTTATCTTTTGCGTACTTCTCAAGCAGAATGCGCTGATGCTGGATGGAGTTCGACAGGTCATCTTTGCCGTCTTTTTCTTTGGTGTCCTCCACGGACAGTCTGCAATAAAGCGCTGTGATTTTGTCGGTTGCCCTTAACATATTGTTATCCTCCTTCGGTGGGGCAACTGTCTGAACAGGATTGGATTTTTGGTTTATATCAAGAGAAACGTCGTTACTCATCGGCGTCCTCCGTGATACCGTTTTTATCATCGGCGACGTTCTGTTCCATAATGCGTCTGAGCTTCCTGTCGAGGGTTTCCGTTCCCTCATAGCTGCCGGTTACGGTGTATTCCGTGCCGCCGTGTTCCTCCACGATTTTGACATCGGGCAGCCAAAAGGCGGACGGATTTTTCACCACGATGTTGCCCTTTTCATCGAAAGAAAACTCCCTCTTGGGGGCATCGTCGGGGCGCGGCTTGACCTTGGCATACGGGTCAGGATTGGAGAAATAAAACGAGCGGATTTCACCGTCCTCCTCGCCGTTATCAAAATCATCGTCGGCAAAAATCTCGTCCAGTTCCTCGTTGGTCAGTTCGATGATCTCATTGTCTTTTTCTTTCGGATTCACTTTGTCAAGCCTCCTTCGCTTCAGTTCATTTTATGTAAAAATTCAGTCGAAGTAGCAAAACGGACGAACGCCGTCAATGGTCAAGACGAACGGCTGCGCCGCCATTGACAGCGCCCGTCCGTTTCGCTTTTTGGCAGACAAGGCGGCGGTTGCCGTCGATTTCCAATTAAGGAAATGGCGCTTGCTAACATGGGAAACGGAGAATAGCAAGCACAGCAAGTGTAGCTACACTTGCGAAAACCGGCGTAGTACGACCGAGATTTCCTTGCAGAATAGCAAGCAAATCCGGTGAGTACCCACACCGGAGCTTACCATTCTGGCAAGCAATGCACGGCGGTATCCACTCGTGCAAAAACTTGTTGGGCAGCATCCCAAACCCTTTAACAATTTCGGAGAAATTGGCTGCGCACCTGCGGAGCTAATTCTACTTTTTGCAGAAGTTCTACATATGCCAAAATAACTAAGCACATCTAACCTCTGATATACGCATCCTGCAATTTCTTAAATGTTGACGATTTTATCAAATACAAATCACCACGGCTACGTGTCATGGCAACATACAATTTATTTAGTGTAGAAATGGATATTTTTTTGATCGAGAAGTCATCTTCAGCAAGTTTTTCAAAATCCTTTGTTAGAATTACGCAAGCACAATCCATGGTATCCCCTTTGGAGTATGACCAATTTACGGCTGAAAACGAATACCTTGCAGCTTCACTATAAACCAGTTTGGTAATCTTATTATTTCTCAACACATCATTAGCCATATCATCAGCCCATGCTACCCGCCCTTCGTGGTCGCCGGTTGACATGATGCCAATCCCCAATTTGCTGCTTATGAAATTGCATACATCTGCAGAACAGCGCCGAGATCTTGACAAAGTAGTTGTATCTACCTCGAACCCGGCTTTCGTCACACCGTCTACAAAATCAGCGTATGAGACATCGCCCTTTGGAGTTTTGAATGGTTTCCCTGTGTTATTTCGAGCAGAAACAGAGTGTTGATAATAATCACCAACAAGCAATATGTTATCTAAATATTTTGCAAGCCTTACGATTAGTTCGTAATCATATTCTCTGAAATCTTGAAACTCATCAATCAAAACAGAATCGTAGAACAGATTCAATCGTGCTGCTGCTCGCTTGATAAGAGAATCCCGCCCCTCTTTTACTTGAAGAGCAAGCTCTGACAATGTGGCACAGTAGTATTGACATTTCTTCGTTACATAGTGAGTAAGTTCATCTTTTTTGCTATATAGAGGGTTAAAGATCATATCGCCATTTTTATTCTTTTTCCTCTGTGGCGGGGGATCTGTTAAACAAATACCTCTACTCGCAAAATGAGGTACAGAAAAATAATTAGCAATACTCGGTTCATAAGGTAAAATTAAATTATGATACACAAATGCATCAAAGGTCATTACTGTCGTCAATTCGGGTACACACCCATGTGCATCACATAATTCTTTTTGAATGTTGTGGATGTTTTCGTGGGTGTATGCAAGTATCAAGTTTTTCTTGGTTGGGTCTATCTTATGGCAGATATGATAGGTTTTTCCCGCACCAGCAACAGCAAGAATTACTTTCTTAGCCATTCAATTGCATCCTTTATGTATTGCGGTATTTCAAATGCCGTTCCGGATAGAAGCATCTTATATGCTGTCTCAACTTTGTTGTTCAGCATCTTTCCAAGCACTTGCCCATAGTCCCTTTTGTGAAATAAATAATCAGATCCTGCGTGGACTTCTATCATCCCATCAAGTACAGCTTTATTCAGATTATATAGGCACGCTTCCCAAGTCCAATCGTCTGTAGTTGTCCCCAAGAAGATGTGTTGTAATTGAGAATCTTTGTTGAACGCTGCTGCCTTGTCAATTTTATCCTGCTTACCATCGTTATCTGTGAGTACGGAAATTTTCTTGCTTGTTTTCTGAGCAATTTCAAGATAATTCCTGTAGGAAATTCCATTGCAAGAGATCACAGAAATGCCATCGTCTTCAATTGTTTTACCAGTAATCTGCTTGTAAAAATGCGGCAATAGTAAGAATTCGGTAGCCCCCTCTACAAGAAAGACTTTATTAGAAAGCAATAACTGAAGAAAAGCATTATCATCAGCTTTGACAAAGAATTTTGCCACATCTTTATCTACTTCGGAAAGAGATCTCACGCAGTTTTCTGTTATCCAAAGAACATTGTTTAGATTTAGGCGACTGGCAATCATGTTGTTGTGAGTAGCAACTATGATTTGCGAATTCTTTTGCTTGATAGAAATCTCATGGAGCATCTTACGAAGCGTAGTAAAGCTCAGATGATTTTCTGGTTCTTCCATTAGAATAACATCTAATCCATTGGCTTTTTCCAAAGCGATCTCAGTCTTGATAAGGCTTTCCATTCCGCTACCTCGATTTTCAAGAGCGATAGCTCCTTCGTAAACGGATAGTATTGTTTCCAATACAACTTTCTTTGTATCAACACCGAACTTTCGATTATCGCCTAATTCTGGAAGTTCGGTAGTATCGAAAGCTTCGACTAATTTCGTGCGGAAATCATTTTTAGCTTTTGCTCTTGTTGCCTCATCGTATCTGCTTGTAAATAATGTTCTATTGTAAGAATTAAAGGACGGAACTGTGGCATTGCTCGTTATATCTATGACGAGAAACTGAAGCGGTTTCCGAATTGTTTGATATGGATTGTTTGCGAATGTCATCCATGTAAGAGCGTAATACTCGTACGGGATTTTCTTATCCAATATAGATTGCTCCATACCGGCTCCCAACAGTTCATCGTACTTACACTCGAATCGGATTCCAAATTTTTCATCTTGCTTTTTTAATGCTCCATACACTTCTCCATAGAAGTAATCAGCGTTTTTGGTTTTAGGATCAAGCACAAGTTCTACTTCTATCAAGATACGAGGCAGGGTTTTAACGCTTGGATTGGCTTCAAATGCTTCAACCATTTGGGCGTTGAATAAATCTCTCAACACGGATTTGTCAGCAAGACGATATTGCTGGTTTAATACCGTTTTGATAGCGTCCAGTATAGTGCTTTTCCCCGCCTCGTTCTCACCGACAAGAATATTCATGTGTTCATTAAATTCTACATTCAAGGTTTGAAACTTCTTAAAGCCTTCAACATGCAAAGATTTGATATAATTCACTCAATCACCGCCTCAAAAACAGCTACTTATTGTCTGTAGATTTATTGTATTCAATATTATATCCTATAATAAGGAGGATTGCAAGTATGGATATTGTAAAAGTTTTTGGAACAAACGTGAAGCACTATCGGCAAGCATTGGGCATATCCCAAGAAGCCTTTGCCGAAAAGTGCGGGCTTCACAGAACATATATCAGCGCAATAGAGTGCTATCGCAGAAGTATTTCCCTTGAAAACATTCAGCGAATAGCTGATGCGCTTGAAATCGAAACGTATAAATTGTTTTTGGAGGAGTGAATGGAAAATGAATGAATTAGAATTAGTTAAAAAAGAGTTAGAAAAACACCGTGGAAAAGGAAACACCATTTCAGCGGGTGAAATTGCAGAAATGCTTGGATATTCAGTAGAAGGCTCTCATGCAAAGGGACGAGATTTGGTTAAACGCTGCGCTAAGAAACACAAGATTCCCGTTGGCGGAAACACTTCAGGCTATTACATAATTACAACTCCAGAAGAATTGGAGGAATATAAAGCAAACCTTCGTTCCAGAGCGAAAAAAACGCTGGAACGTGGCGATTTAATGCAGAAATTTTTTGAGGAGTGGAACAAATGAAATACACGCTGAAAAACGAGAACATAGAAAGCTATAACGAAAGTGATACTTTCAGCTTTCCTAAATACACCTCTCAGTTAATCAACTGGGCAAATCAAAATGCACAGGGCACCCGTCCTGTTGTTGTCGGTCAGATGTCCGAGTTGTTTCCGGAGTTTATGGCATCTGGCGAAGAAATCACCATTGAGAATTGGCACGACTGGTATGTAGAAAGATACCCCGATGCATTTGAAAAGGCAACCGAAAAGATTTATGCACAGGTGCAGAATCTTCGTGATGCAATTCCGCTTATTGATCGTGAAATGGTTAAACATTGGGTAGAAGATCTCGTTATTGCTAAGACCTTCAACGGTATGTATGTCCAGAAAGCGATTTTGGCTTCTCTTGCCGAACGCAGAGGAACAACTTATCGTCTTGCCACTCCCGAAGAAGAGTCTGTGGGCATTGATGGTTATGTCGGCAATGTTCCGTATTCTGTAAAGCCGGATACATACAAGACCATGGGACGTTTATCCGAAACAATCGCCGTTAAAATGATCTACTACACCAAAACTAAGACTGGGTTGACTATTGAAATTGAAGACTAAATTTTGGGCGGAGGCAAAAACCTCCGCCCATTTTCAGTTAGGAAGTGAATTAAGAAATTTCTTTTGGCAGGTGTATTCAAACGATGTATCGACATCTACATATCCTGTTCTGACCAGGTGGTTGTTTACAAAGGTTTTATTATCAAGATACACATAGCACAGCAGATTGTTCTCTGCATCGTATTTTACCGTATCATACTTTAAGAAAACCTTTCGCTTATGGAATTTCTCTTGCAAGAAACTGATAGCTTGTCCTTGATATAGTGGATTAGGTTTGATACCCAACAGACGAACGACAAGTCCATTGCTAAGTTCAATTTTATCTGACGCAATTACTTGCTTTACGCCAAATAGTTCATCACGTTTTGCGTCAGACTGATCAATCTTTGAACCGAATTGAAGTTTCTTTACATCAACCTTTTTGTCCATTCGATGTGGATCGCTGAAAATATAAGGGAGCTGGTCAAAAGAAGATATGTTTCCAATCTCATCTTCTGCAAAAATTACTTTTGCATCATTCCCTAATCTGAGCTGATCTGCACCTAATTTCTCACGAATAATGGGTTCAAAATCTTTGTTGATTTCATAACCGATAGAATTTCTTCCGAGATTCTTTGCCGCAAGCGATGTTGTACCGCTACCTGCAAACGGATCAAATACCGTTTCTCCCGAAAAAGAAAACATTTTGATCAGACGTTTAGGAAGTTCTTCTGGGAACATAGCGATATGCCCCATCTGCTTTACACCATTGAAATTCCAATGAGAAGAAAAATACTGACTCCATTCTTCTTTTGTCATTGCAGACTGTTCTTTCTGCTGTTGAGTTGGCTTAGGTGCATTACCTAATTTTTTAAAAAGTAGAATAAATTCATAATCCATTTTAAGGATACCATTGCGAGGATAAGGAAAACTACCCATAATGGCACCGCCGCCAGAAGTATTCATCGTGGTGGTTTTCTGCCAAATAATAGCTCCCATATAATCCATACCAAGGGATTCACAAAAACGAATTATCTCTGTTCTGATCGGAATAACTTTGTACCTGCCATAATAAACAGAACGAGCAAACTGGTCCCCAATATTGATACACAACCTGCATCCGTCGGACAGAACACGATTACATTCTTTCCACACCAAATTCAAATTGTTTATGTATTCTTCGTAGCTGTCGTTGAAACCAATCTGATCTTCGGTGCCATAATCTTTTAACTGCCAGTATGGAGGCGATGTTATAATTAGCTGCACAGATTTATCCTTGATTTGGTTTAGTGAACGACTATCACCAAATATGATTTTATGTTCAGTCATAGCGAAATCCTTTCTTACTTAACGAGTTCACCATTGCCCAAAACAAAGTATTGTTCGTATGTAACGTCCAAAGCCTTTGCGATCTGATTAAGTTCGTCCTGGGTTATTGTATTTCGTTTGAGTTTAGCGTTGAAATTTTGTGGTGTCTGATTAATTCTGCGTGCGAGTTCTGACAGACTCACACCAGTTCTTACACATAAAACACGAATTTGCTCTGATGTAGTCATAATATGCCCCTCCTTAGATGCTCTGGTTTACATTATATATTATTTAGTTGATGATGTCAATCTTTTTGGCGTAAATAATATAAAAATACCGCCTATAGAAAAGCATCTACCGGCAGCATATATCACTCATTTTTCAAACGATGCGTTACAGATCAGCCAATCCAGTTCAAACCGCTGATACATATTGTCGGCGATTTCGTTTTCTACGACGTTACAGTTAAAAGCAATCACATTGCCGTCGTTGAGCGTCAACTCCACACAACCGCTATCCAAATTGAACGTCCGAGCTGATTTTCTTGGTATCGGATATGCGCTGCATCGAAGTTCTCACCTATTGGGTTTACAGTTTCGTGAAGTATTTTACACAGTCGCAAATATGTACGTGCCACAGTGAACTGTATTCGATATGCAGCAATTCGCTGTTCCACAAAGGGATCGCACAAAGGCAATAACTATTTCACCCTTTTCGTTATCCTTGCTTTACAGTGCAAAAAACAGGTGATTCTCAACCCTTAGATGTAAAAACAGGCAGCACCCAACCGAAGCTGAGTGCCGCCTGTTTTGTTGTCCAATCCTGCTTAGCAGATGCCGATTTTGTAGTTTTCTCAAATTACTGTCTTATCGGCACACGGCGAAAGGGCAGCCTTTTTTATGGCTCAAATCCCGCTCATCTGCTGCATTTCGCGCTTCAGTGTTTTCAAAATATGCTTTTCAAGGCGGGAAATGTAGCTTTGTGATATTCCCATCATGTCCGCCACCTGCTTCTGCGTCAGTTCGCTGCGCCCGCCAAGGCCGAAACGCAGTTCCATTATGCGCTTCTCCCGTGGGTTCAGCCTGTTCATGGCAATATTCAGCAATTCCTTATCCACCTCGTCCTCTATATCCCGGCAAACAAGGTCGTTATCCGTGCCGAGTATGTCCGAAAGCAGTAATTCATTGCCGTCCCAGTCTATGTTCAGCGGTTCGTCAAGTGATACTTCCATTTTCAGCTTGCTGCTGCGCCGCAGGTGCATCAATATCTCGTTTTCTATGCAGCGCGAGGCATACGTTGCAAGCTTTATCTTCTTTTCCGCATCGAATGTGTTCACGGCCTTTATAAGCCCTATCGCGCCTATCGATATAAGATCCTCTATATTCACGCCCGTGTTTTCAAATTTGCGTGCAATGTATACCACCAGCCTTAGATTGCGCTCTATCAGCACGCGGCGCATGCTTTCATCCCCCGCCGCGAGCGCGCCTATGCATTCCGCCTCCTCCTGCTTGCTCAGCGGCGGCGGAAGCGCCTCGCCGGAGTTCACGTAATGCACCGGCATGCCAAGGCCAAGCGCGCAGTATATTCCCTCAATTATCCTGCGTATCAGTTCCCTCGCTTTGTTTAATATGTTCATAGGCTCTCCTTTGCTATATGATATGGCACAATGGCCTCCGCTCCGCGTATAGGTTCGGCGCTTATTGCAAGCAATGCGTCCGTATCCGCGCCGTCTATGCGCATTCTGTCCGGCTTCAGCGCGTATATCATTCCCCGCCCGTTTATGGTCGATAGCGGCACGGGTATGCGCGCCTCGTTAAGCAGCGCCGGAATGTGCGCTATCACCACCGCCGCGCCCGTTACGGGCTCCGTCAAAAAGCAGCCGGAATCCCTAAGCGCACATAGTTCATATTCCGCGCCGTCTATACTTACATAAAGCCGCGCCATGCCTGCCGCAAGCGCCCTGCGCAGCCGGTAATGCCGCACAAGCCTTGGCAGGAATGCGGCTGCCGCGCCGCTTATCAGCAGCATGCGCATATACTTTGGCAGCAGTACCGCGCCGCCATAGTCAGCGCCGCCCAGCGCATATGCTGCCCCGCCCGCAAGCCACGCGCTTATCAGCACCGCCGCGGCGTTTTCCGCATATTGGCGAATGCTTTGCGGCCTTATAAACAGCGCAAGCACAAGCCCAAGAGTCACCTTTGCACCTAAGCTCCACAGCGCCGGCAGGCTCAGCGCAGCTATCGCATACGCGCAGCCTATCGCCCCGAATGCCGCAGTGCGCCGCAGGCTGCACGGCCTGCCCACAAGCGCCGCCGCCATGCGCAGCACGAGTATATCCATCAAAAGATTGTCCAGCGCATACAGCTCTATATACATGCACATCACCCGCGTATACATTACCATATGCATGCTTTTCATCGTGTAGAACAACCGCCGAAACAATGCGGCAATGTTGTCGATTAAATTTAAGCATAGCAAAACGGCGGCCTTTATGGCCGCCGCGCAATGCTTTTTCAGTGTGTAGTTATATATTCTATTATATCCCGCGCGGCATATTTGTTTATCTCCTGCCGCTGGCATGAATGCATATGCTCGCGCTCCGCTTCGCTTGAAAGCAGCTTTACCGCTGCCGCGGCATTTTCCGCCGCGCTGCGCCCGCTCAGCGAAAGCCCGTGCTTAACGAAGAAGCGCACGTTTTCTTCCTCCCAGCCCGGCAGCGGGGACATATGCACAAGCGCTATCTCCTTGACCGCCGCCTCTGTCGAGCTTAGCCCGCCGGGCTTGCTTATCAGCACGTCCGCCGCATCCATATATTCTGATACGCGCGTGGTGTACCCGGTGGCAAACAGCCGGCATTTGCCGCCGTATTTCTTTTCAAGCTCCGTGCGCAGTTCGTCGTTCGTCCCGCACAGGGCAACTATCGCCGTATCACGGGGCATCATAGGCAGCAGCCGCTCCGTCAGTTCCTTCACGTTTCCAAAGCCCATACTGCCCGTCATCATCATAAGTATCGGCACGTCCTGCGGCAGGCCAAGCCTTTCGCGCGCGGTGCGCTTATCCGTTTTTATTATCTTGTTTTCCGATACGGGTATTCCGCTTGGGATATACAGCCTGTTCGGCGCCTTCTTTTCATAATCCGCCACTATGTCCTTATGCGGCACAAAATATGCGTCAAGGCAGGTATCGCTCACAAACGTTGTGTAGCAATAATCCGTTGCCACGAAATAACCCTTAAACGGCATTCCCCAGTTTCTCAGATAGCTCATCGCCTCCGCCGCAAATACATGCGTAGCAACTACTGTATCCACGCCGTTTATGCTGCAAAATTTGGCTATTCTGTCCGCAAAGCCAGCGCTTTCATAGTATATCGCCGATTGATACGGCCCATCTGCCATGCGCGCGGCTATGCGTTCCCCTGTCTTGAATATGCGTGGGTTATACAGCGCACTTTTTATATGTATCTGCTTTATTCGTTCGGAACGGCGCGGGGAATCAAACATAAGCGTATCGGCTATTATTGCGCTTATACCGCGCGCCTCCGCCTGTTCCATCAGCGCCTTTGCCGCGCTGTTATGCCCTTCGCCGTTGTTGCTGGATAATATCAGCAGCTTCACTTATTCTGCCCTCCCTGCCTTGCGTTCATCCGCTTATACAGCCGCACGAGCCGCGGCCTATTATATCGCTGTATCATTATGAACGGGATATTCGATAGTCCGTAAAGCACCGTTGCAACTATGCTCAGCCACCCCGTCATCGTTATAAGCAGCACCGGGCTTATTACAAGCAGCGCCCAATGCACCGCCTCCGCCACGCAGGTTTCCCGCGCAAGCAGTTCAAAATGCGCGCCGGATACGTCCCCGCCAACGCTTTTGCGCACGGTTTTGTTTTGGGCGAAAGCGAATTTGCTCTTGTCCGGCATTTTGTCCTTCCATTTGGCAATGCCCAGCTTTTCGTAAACCTTGCCGTCCTTTTCCCATGCATACGGCGCATACGGGAATTTTTCCGGATCAAACTTTGCGCGCGGCAGCTTTTCGCCCAAAATGTGCGCAAGTATGCCTATTATTCCCGCCGTTACAACAAACGCCAACACATTAAGCAATAATTCCTTCATCGTATAATACCACTCCTTATGCAATGGATTATACATTTACGCCCCGCCGTAAACCAGCCGGTTAAGATTGATAAAGAGTGAAATAATTGTGAATGTAAGCAAAAAGGAGCCTTTTACGGCTCCTTTAATATGCTTTGTCCGCTTATTCTCCGCGGTTTCTGAGGAAGCTGGGAAGATCCAGATTGTTCTTCTCCTTGGGGTTATACTCGGTCTTGTTCAGATCCTTGCGCGTAACGTGCGGGGTCACTTCCTCGCCGTCGGGCAGGGGAGCGGAGTATTCCGGCTTCCTCGTGCGGCGCTCGTACCATACTTCGGGCTCCTTCTGCTCGCTGCGCTGCGCCTTCATGGAGCCTATCGTCTGGCGGACGGAGTTTTCGGGCTTTTTGTCCGCTACCTGGTCCGCGCCTTCAAAGCCGGTGGCTATAACGGTTATGCGTATTGCATCGCCCAGCTCGTCGTCTATGCCCGCGCCGAATATGATGTTCGCGCCGGGGTCGGCGAAGTTGCGGATGAATTCGGAAGCCTCGTTCACTTCCTTCAGGCCCATCTGCGGGCCGCCGGTGATATTGATTATCAAGCCGCGCGCGCCGTTTATGCTGGTTTCGAGCAGGCTGCTTTCAACGGCCTGCTTCGCGGCCTCTATGCCGCGGTTTTCGCCGGAGGCCATGCCTATGCCCATGTGCGCCATGCCGCGCTCGCGCATTATGGTGCGAATATCCGCAAAGTCAAGGTTTACTATGCCGGGCTGGGAAATAAGGTCGCTTATGCCCTGAATACCCTGGCGCAGCACGTCGTCCGCAATGCAGAACGCCTCGGTAAACGTTACGTTGTTCACCGTGTCAAGCAGCCTGTCGTTAGGAATTATTATAAGCGTATCAACGTTTTCCTTCAGGTTGGTTATGCCGTTTATGGCGTTGTTCATCCTTACCTTGCCTTCAAAACCGAAAGGCTTAGTGACCACGCCTATCGTCAATATGCCCAGCTCCTTTGCGCATGCGGCAACTATCGGCGCGGCGCCAGTGCCGGTGCCGCCGCCCATGCCCGCAGTTATGAACACAAGGTCGCTATCCTTAATGGCTTCGGTTATGGCTTCGCGGCTTTCTTCCGCCGCCTTGCGGCCCATTTCGGGATCCGCTCCCGCGCCCAGTCCCTTTGTGGCCTTTTCGCCAATCTGAACCTTTTGCCCTGCGCGGGAATGATAGAGCGCCTGCTTATCGGTATTTACCGAAATGAACTCCACTCCCTTCAGGCCGTATTGTATCATGCGGTTCACGGCGTTGTTGCCCGCGCCGCCCACGCCAACCACCTTAAGTTGCGCAGGCTGGCTGCTTTCAAAATCCAGTCCAAACGGCATATATCATGTCCTCCTCATTATTTGAATAAGTCTATCAGCTTTTTGAATACGTTTTTACCCGGCCTTGCCCCCTCAAGCCTGCCGGCATTGTCCTCATCGGATGCATGCATCACGAAATCCATAACGGAAAATGCGCTTGCATAATTCGGCGAGGACAGTCTTGGCATCCAGGGCATCCTTACCTGAACGCTTGTGCCAAGCTCCTTTTCCATAAATTCGCAGCAGCCGCGCATCAGCGTTACCCCGCCGCCGCTCATATAAACCGGCAGCTTAGGCGTTATCTCAACGCCCATCTCGCCGAGCGCTTCCCTTATCAGCCGGCAAAGCTCGCGCGTACGTTCTTCTATTATATACTGTATCGCTTCATGCTCAACATACATCATTCCCCCGCCGGGAACGCGTATAGTGTCTATACTGTCCTGATAATCAAGGGAATAAACATATCTGCGTTTAACGGTTTCCGCAACCGCTTCCTTTATGCCTATGCCGTAGCCAAGGTCTGACGTAAAGTGCGCCCCGCCAACGGCTATTGTACGCATGTCCATAAGCGCCGCGTTTTTAACCAGCGAAATGTCCGTATGCGTAGCGCCCGAATCTATAAGCACAGCGCCTTCGCTGCGCTCGTTTTCGGGAATTACGAAAACGCCTTCGCTAAGCGGAACGGCAATGTACATGTCCGCATCAAGCCCAACGCGCAGCAGCGCGTCGCTCACAAGCTGCTTAAAACGGTTATCCACATAAAGGTGGGATACCTTTGCCGAAAAGCCTTCCGCCATAACGCCTATAGGCATGTCCGACCTTACGGCGCCCTGAACGGTAAACTCAACAGGCGTTGAATGGATAAGCGAATAGCCGTCCGGCGCCGCAAAATCAAGCGAGGCATTTATAACGTCGTCTATGTCCCTGTGCGTTATTCGCCGCTGCTTGCCCTTGAAGTTCACTTCGCCCTGCTGCAAAACAAGCTTTGTAAACGGCGCGGGAACGCCAACGGATATATCGCGCACCCTGTGCCGCGCCTCCGCCTCTGCCGCGCTGAGCGCATCTATAATTGCGTCCGCAAGCTGCTGCTCATCCTCGAACGCGCCGTGCTTATAGCCCGGGTATTCCTTTATGCCCGCGCCCTGCACAAGTATATTATCCCGCCCGTCCGTACCGCAAATAAGGCAGATGACCTTTGAACTGCCGATATCGAGTATTGCCGTGTTCTGACCCATTCTGCCTCCTTTGCCGTATTAACCAAGCCGCCTTTATATAGCTGTTAACAGCATACCACAAGCGCGCCCGCTTTCGCAATATTATTTGCACCTAAATGTATAAAAGTTACGTTTAGGCAACATATTTCCCATACCCTGCCATTACCCGGAGAATGCGTCCGTAGGCCCGGGCGTGCGCATTGGCGTATCCTCAGGCGTGGACGTTACGCTCGGCTGCGCCGTCGCATTCGGGTCGGGCGTGGCGTTCGGGTCAGGCGTAGTGTTCGGCTCCGCAGTAACTTCCGGCGTTGCGATGGCTATCGGTTCCGCCGTCTTTTCCGGCGAATATACCGGATCGCCCTGTGCGGAAAGGTCAAGCGTGCCGTCCGTATCATGCCCCATTGACCTAAGCGTTGGCAAAACGGTCTTAAAATCGGCCAGCTTTTCTTCCGCCCTGTCCGGCTGGCCAAGGTGTATCCTTACGCCGGACGCGGTTTCCATATTTATGCTCAGCGGGTTGCCAAGGTCTATTCCGGTTATCTCCTTTTCAAGTCCGGCGGAATACACGGCCTCAAGCAGGCTTATCATAGTGCGGGAATTGAAGTCCGATTCTTCACCAAGCCTTTGGTTAACATGATAACCGCTGCTGCCCATGCCCGATATCTGTATAAGCCCTGAATAGTCCGCGCGTGCGCCTATATAAAGCACATATCCGTCCTTATCTATTACCGCCTGCGCATTCATGCCCACAAGCACCGCCGCTTCCTCGCGCTCTGTTATGTTCACCACCAGCTTGTCCGGATACACGCGGGTAACAACGGCGGAGGCGATATATGCATTCTGCTCCATTCGGTTTTCCGCCTCGTCAATGCGTTCAAGCCACATGTGCTTGCCCACGCTCAGTCCGGATGCGCTTATAAGCTCCTGTGCATCGTAATGCGTGCAGCCATATATCTCTATGCTGTCCACAATAAGCATAAAATATGTCAACACCGCCGCAGTCACAAGCATTACCGCCGCCGTTATCAAAGCAGCCAGCTTTATTATCTTCTTTCTTCTTTGGCGCGCGCGCTTTTCCTTCTCGGTCAGCTTTCTTTTGCGCCTTGCGTCCGCGCGCTTGGCCTCGCCCACGGTGCGCTTCTTTTTCTTCTTTGTTTTCGGCTCTTCCTCGTCCTCTTCCGTTTCAAAAAAAGGCTCATCCGCAAACGGGTCGGCGTTCTCTTCCTGCTCCGCATCTGCGTCATCTTCGCCGTAAGGCTGTTCTTTCTCGGCTTCCGGCTCGGCAGTATTTTCCGTTTCTTCGGTATCTATATCGTCTGTGCTGTCCGCTGCGCTTGCTTCTTCGCCCGTATTTTCATCTTCTGCGGTTTCTTCGGCCGTTATCCGTTCTTCTTCGTATTCTTCCGCCTCCGGCTCATCCGCCCGTTTGAAGGGTCTGAGATTAAGCGTATGGCCTTCACCGCCTGCCCCATCGCGCCATGGCTCGTTCCCTTCGCCCTTCACAGCATCAGTTTTCCTTTCGTATTATTTGCGCGCCCAGTGCATTGAGCGTTTCATGCAGCTTGTCATACCCGCGGTCTATCAATTCCGCGTGGTCTATTATCGTTTCGCCTTCTGCCGCAAGCCCCGCAAGCAGCATTGCCGCGCCCCCGCGCAGATCCCATGCCTTCACCCTTGCGCCCGTCAGCTTATCAACGCCGCGTATTATCGCCGTTCTGTCCTTTTGTGTAAAGCTTGCACCCATGCGCCCCAGCTCCGCCGCGTGGCGATAGCGGTTTTCAAACACGTTTTCAACAATCACGCTCGTTCCCCTGGCAATGGTACACAGCGCGAAAAGCTGCGCCTGCATATCCGTTGGGAAGCCAGGGTACGGCATGGTTTCCGTAAGGCGTATTTCGTTTGGTCTGTCGGGCGAACTTATGTGCAGCATCCCCTCGCCCGCAGTTATTACGGAACCCGCTTCCTTCAGCTTTGCCGCAATGCTGCCTATATGCTCCGTATTAACGTTTGTCAGCGTAAGCTCTCCGCCGGTTATCGCCGCGGCAGTCATAAGCGTGCCTGCAACTATTCTGTCCGGTATTATGCGGTGCGTTGTCTTTTTCTCCGCTGCGTCGCCGCCGCGGATGGTTATGGTCGAACTGCCCGCGCCTTCAATTTTATATCCAAGCTCATTCAAAAACCGCGCCAGGTCGTCTATTTCGGGCTCTCTCGCCGCATTGAACACGGTTGTTGTTCCCTCCGCGCACGCTGCGGCCATCATAATGTTTTCCGTTGCGCCCACGCTTGGGTAATCCAAATGTATGTCCGCGCCCCTCAGCCGCCTGCCTTCGCATATTATCAGCCCGCGCTCCTCGCGCACGTCCGCGCCCAGCATCATAAGCCCCTTCAGGTGCAGATCTATCGGCCTGTGGCCTATTTCGCATCCGCCGGGGAATGTGCATACCGCCCGCCCGAAGCGCCCCAGCAGCGGCCCCAGCATGAATATACTCGATCTTATCTCCTTGCTGATGCTCTGCGGCATTATGCAGCGCTCGGCCTTTGCCGCGTCTATATGCGCCGTGCCTGCTTCAAGCGAGCAGCTTACGCCCAGCGAGCGCAGTATTTTGAGCATATTTTCAACATCGCTCAAATGTGGGCAATCGGTCAGCTCCACAGGGCCCCTTGCAATAAGCGTTGCGGCCAATATGGGCAGCGCCGCGTTCTTCGCGCCCGATACGCGCGCCGTACCAACTATCTTTCTTCCGCCGGAAACCAAAATGGATGCCATCTGTTTCTCCTTCCCGCATAAAAGCTAAGCACATTCATTATTATGCGGGAAGCGGCGGTATTGTTCGCGTTTTTTCAGCGCATTATTGCGTATTGCGCGAAACGTTGAGCAAAATGCCTGCCGCGCTTAAAAATATTACCAAACTTGTGCCGCCCGCGCTTATAAACGGCAGCGTTTGGCCGGTGGTGGGGGCGCTGCTTGTGGCAACCGCAATATTTACTATCGCCTGCATGCCTATTACGCTGGTTATACCCGCGGCAAGCAGGCTGCCGAAGCGGTCCTTACAGCGCATGGCAATGCGTATGCCCCTGTATACAAGGAACGCGTATGCGCCCATCAGCAGCACGCAGCCGATAAGCCCAAGTTCCTCTCCTATTATCGCAAATATAAAGTCGCTTTCGCCATACGGCAGAAACAGCAGCTTCTGCCGGCTGAAGTTAAGCCCCTTGCCGAATATCCCGCCGGAGCCGAGCGCTATAAGCGACTGCCGCAGCTGATACGCGCCGTCCGCCTTGCTGGTCCACGGGTCCCAGAACATTGTCATTCTGGCCTTTCTGTATTCTTCGCTCAATACCGCAATCACCATTACCGGCGCCGCTATGCCCGCAAGCGTAACAAGGTGCGCCATCCGCGCCCCGCCGAAAAACAGCATCACCGCGCCCGTCATGACCATTATGACCATCATGGACATGTTCTTCTGCGCCAGCAGCAATATGCCGAAAACGCCCATTATTATAAGCATGGGCACTATGCCGTGCGAAAAGCTTGCCATAAGCTGCGGGCGTTTGGACATGAACGAAGCCATATACAGCACCAGCACGAATTTTGCCATTTCAGACGGCTGGAACGAAAGCGGTATTCCAAGGCGGGTAAAATCAAGCCAGCGCTTTGCGCCGTTCCGCTCCACGCCCCATATAACGACCGCCAGCATAAGCACGATTATCAATATGAGCATCGGCGTTTTCAGTTTTTCAATAACATGATAATCAAAAAAGCTGAGCGCGAGCATCAGCGCAAAGCCTATCGCAAAATACATGCTTTGGTTTTTAAGGTAATAAAAACCGTTGTCCATGTTCCTGCTCTGCGCGTAATAATAGCTGGCGGAAAACACCATGACAAGGCCGAACGCGCATATTATGACCACGGTTATAAGCAGCGCGAAATCAAGCGGCCCCTGCCGCTTCTGCATCGGCCTTACGCGCGCGTTCTGCGCCTTTCCCCGGGAGTTCAGCGCCGGAGAGTTGCTTACATGCTCCACTTTGCCTCCTTGCTCAGCCGCGTTTTAATACGTTAAAGCTTATTCACAAGCTCCTTAAATATTTCGCCGCGCTGTTCATAGTTATCGTATATGCCCCAGCTTGCCGCCGCAGGGGAAAGCAGCACCGCGTCCCCGCTTTGGGCCAGCTCTTCCGCCTGCTTTAGCATATCTATCATAGGCCCGTCGTTCACATACACGGGCGAATACCCCGTCTTTTCCGCGGCAAGCTTTATCGCCGGCACGTTAAGCCCGCTTGCTATAACCGCCTTCACCTTGCCGTCAAACGCTTCAAACAGCGGCGCAAAGTCGCTCTTTTTGTCGTAATTGCCCACGCCAAGCAGCAGTATCGTGGGCCGCGTCATGGCCTGCACAGCCTTTATGGTGGAATCGGGGTTGGTGCCCTTTGAATCGTTTATCCATGCCACGCCGTCCTTTTCCCGCACGAATTCTATCCTGTGCTCAACGCCCGGGAATTCCCTGAGTCCGCGCCTTACGCCCTCCGCGTCAAGCCCCTGGCTCATGGCAAGGCATATCGCGCACAGCGCGTTTTCTATGTTATGCCTGCCCGGTATCCTCAGCTCGCTTGTTGCGATAAGGTCCGTCTCCTTGCCGTCCAGGCGGAATATAATTCTTCCGTTTCTTATA
>OKRS01000242.1_pt1 | contig 43255 bp, 33 predicted proteins | sample 1601191 | NCBI WGS metagenome assembly OKRS01 (sample SAMEA3541509, study PRJEB24748) | human gut metagenome | biome: human gut; feature: human-associated habitat; material: faeces | place: China | collected 2012
AACTTACGTCTAAGTTCCGATGTATATTTATCTTCCACACTTCAGAGGTTGATAGGGAAACAATGTAAGCCATAGGCTTGACAATCTTCCGGATATACCCTGTCAGGCAATGCCTAACAGCTCGATCTCGAAGATAAGGGTGGAGCCGCCCGGTATTCCCGGTTGCGAGAACTTGCCGTAGCCTTTCTCGGCAGGGATATACACTTCCCATTTGTCGCCCACACACATCTGCTGCATGGCGATAATCCATCCGTCGATGAGGTCGGAGAGGCGTACGGCGAGCGGTGTTCCGCCGAGCGAGGAGTCGAACTTCTTGCCGTTGATGGTCCTGCCCGTATAGTGGGCAGTCACTATGCTGCGTTTCGACGGGTGCCGTCCGTCGTTGAGACCCTCCTTCACCACCTTATAATATATACCTCCGGGAATCTCCTTCACTCCCTCTTCCTTTGCTTTCTCCTGCAGCCATTCCTTGTTGGCTTTGGCGTATTCCTGTTTCTTCATATTGAACTGTGTCTTGTTATTTGTTGTCTGTAATGCAATCCAAGTATCCTCTTGCTCCATATAGCGGCACGTTGGTTATGCTTTCCTGTTCCCGATAGTCGCTCATTGAGAAGCGTATACCACGCATTCCTGGATGGTTGGCAATGGTCGTCTTCAGCGATTTCGCCTGAAGATTCTCCTCCGCTTTCACTTCTATGGGCATGACCAGTGTGCCGGTTTGTATGACGAAGTCGAGTTCAAGCTGACTGTTTTCCTTGCTGTAATAATATATCGGGATATCGCGCAGCGATTTCATCTGGCAACAGATGAAGTTCTCTGTAAAGTCGCCCTTGCTGGTGTTCTCTTTGTTCGGGAGCAGAAGCATGGCAGGCGGAGTCTTGCTCATGGCACCGAGCAGTCCGCAGTCCAGGAGATACAGTTTGAATGCGCTAATATCTTCATGTATCTTCAGCGGAAGCCCCAGCGACGTTGTTCTGCTTATCTTGTATACCAGTCCGGCATCGATGAGCCATTGTATTGCCAGTTCGTAGTCTTTTGCCCTTGCCCCCTGCTTTATTACGCCATATATGAATTTCTTGTTTTCCTTTGCCAGCTGTGACGGTATGGAGTTCCACACCTGGTTTATTCTCACCACCTGGTCGGTGGGGGCGTGTTTGGATATGTCTTTTTCGTAAGCCATGATGATTTCCTCCTGCACCTCTCTTACGGCGTTGGCGTCGTTCGTGTCGATAAATGTCTTGACCGCCTCGGGCATTCCGCCGGTCATGTAATATTCCCTTAGGTGCTGGATGTAGGTCGTCCTCAATGATTTCACTATATCCCACATGCCGTTTTTCAGTAGATCCATTTGTTGTTTGAAACCTCTTGCCCAAAGAAACTCCTCGTATGTCATCGGGAACATTTCCAGAGTGTTTACCTTTCCTACGGGATATGATTCCCCTTGGTGCAGCGTAAGCCCGAGCAGCGATCCTGCCACTGCCACATGATACTCTCTTGCGTTCTCGCAGAAGTATTTCAATGAGGCAAGTCCGCGGCGTAGTTCTTGTATCTCATCCATGATGATGAGTGTTTTGCCTGCTTGTATATTGATGCCGGTAATGGCACCAATGGTGAGTAGGATTCTCTCTATGTTGTAGTCGGGCATGAACAAATCCCTGACCATGGCATTGTTGTCACAGTTGATATAGGCTACATTCTCAAACTCCCGTCGCCCGAATTCTTTAAGGATATAGGTCTTTCCCACTTGTCTTGCACCAAGTAGGATAAGGGGCTTTCTGTCCTTTCTTTCTTTCCAGGCGACAAGGTCCTGCATGATGAATCTTTCCATATGTAATATGTGTTTGTGGCAAAAGTACTGAAAATAAGTGAGATACGCAAGCATTTTACATTTTTGTGAGGGACTTTTTGCTTGATCACTACACTTTTATGAGGGACTTTTTGCTTGATCACTACATTTTTATGAGGGACTTTTTGCTTGATCGCTACACTTTTATGAGGGACTTTTGCCTTTTTCTTCCTTTTGACTGAATCTTGAATGCATATATATAGTTGACGGTGTAAAGAGAGTGAAGTGGTAAATATGGATGCTCCTCCGTATGGAGTATAAAAACAAACCCATCCCGACTTCCCTGATAGGGCAAGTCGGGATGGGTGTTTTATATTCTGTATTGTCCAATATGTATTCTGCTATTTCACTTCCTCGAAGTCCACGTATTCACCCTCCTCCTGAGTGAATATCTTTCGGTTTATCTTGTCTTCGGTGCGGCGGTCTTCGATGACATCTCCTGTCTGTGTGGTAGTACGGCTGTTGGTGGAGCTGGAACGGTAGTCATGTTCTTGCCCAGTCTGATAACCATACGCGCTTCCGTTCTGCTGTGCGCCGAAGTCACGGAACTGCTTTGTTGCATTATGCAGTTTGCGGTATATGCTATAGAATTTCCATGCTACTCTGCCTATTAAATATATGAACAGGAACAGTAGGGTGTATAGTAATAGAGCCATAATTGTTTCTCTTTTGTTTCTGTTGATAAATTATATTGTTCTCGGAAACTGTAATACAACTATTGTGCCATGCTGGCAGTCGGGGCTTTCGTGCAACTTATGTTTATACATTGTTGTCCTTTTCCTTGTTTGTGATATTGACGTAAACCGACAATATGACATACCAGGCGATGATAACGGCAAAGGCGGAAAGCTTGAATATTATCAGCAGGGGGATGCATGTGGCGATGAAGATGTATTTTATCTCGTTGCCTTTCCATCCCCAGTGTTTGAACTTGAGGGCAAACATCGGTAGTTCTGCCACTTGTATGTAGCTGCTTGCAAGTATCATTGCCATAATGACAAATACGCAGTATGGCGAATACTCGATGATGTCGTTGGCTCCCACGATGAGTGAGCCCCAGAAGAGGGCGTTGGCAGGCGTTGGCAGTCCGATGAATGATGTGGTCTGCCGGGTGTCGAGATTGAATTTCGCAAGTCGCAGAGCAGCGAAAGCAGCCATTATATATGCAAAATACGGAAGTATGTCGCGCAGAGGCTCAAGCGGATCTGGATAGTCCATCACGCTAAGCTCCGCAAAAACCATCGTTGCCGGTGCCACGCCGAAGGTAATGTCGTCGGCAAGCGAGTCGAGTTCCTTGCCGATGGGCGAGGAAACGCCTAATAGTCTTGCGCTCATACCGTCGAAGAAGTCGAACACGGCTCCTATGACAATCCATAGCAGAGCCAGCTCCGGTCTGTTTACGAAAGCGAATGATGTGGCAATGCAGCCGGATATGAGGTTGCAGCAGGTTATCGAGTTAGGGATGTTTCGTGTTATGAAGTTTGCCATAATGTTTATCTCCTGAAAAAAGTTCTGATACAAAAGCCCCGAAAGCATCCTTTGTGGCTTGCATTCGGGGCATACTATTATTTAAGCTTTGCTATGACAGTCTTGTCTCCAGTGGTCAGCTGTCCCATCTTCACGCACACTTCTGTGCCGAGAGGCAGGTATACATCCACTCTTGAACCGAATTTTATGAATCCGAGGTGCTCGTCAATGTAGCAGTCTTCTTCTGGCTTGGCGTAGGTGACGATGCGTCTTGCCACGGCACCGGCTATCTGCCTGCATAGAATCTCCGTACCGTCTTCGGTTTCAAGCATGATGTCGGCATGTTCGTTCTCCTCGCTTGCCTTCGGCAGCCATGCCTTATGGAAGTTGCCGTTCTGGTGGTGCACGAACTTAACCCTTCCGTCAACGGGGAACCAGTTGGCGTGGACGTTGAACAAGCTCATGAAGATGCTTATCATAAGGCGCTTGTCGTGGAAGTATTTGGTTTCTTCCACTTCCTCTATGACAACAATCTTTCCGTCGGCAGGAGCCACGACAATCTTGTCGGTCTCGCCTTCAAAGAATCTTTTAGGGCATCTGAAGAAGTTGAGTACTATGGCGTATACAATACCGAAGACCACAACGTAGCTCCAGAACACGAGCTTGCAGTCTATGGAGAACCATAAGGCAGCGGCGATGGCTGCGATGATAATTGCTCCATAAAGCAAGGTGTCTGTACCCTCTCTGTGTATTCTAACGTTTTTAAGTTTCTTTATTTTTTTACCCATAGTATTGCTTGCTTGTGAATGCTGCTTAATTTAAAAGCGGTGCAAAGTTACCTCTTTTTTATTTATTCTACAAGTTTTACTCTTATTCTTTTGGTCGTTTCGGGTTTAAAGCGTAACTTTGAGCCTCAATTTGGTAGTGAATAACCAACTTTTTGTTAATTAGGATTATAAATTACGATAAATGCAGGATTTCATACATCTTCACGTTCATACGTATTATAGTATACTTGACGGACAATCGAGCATCCAGAAACTCGTTGACAAAGCGATTGCCAACGGCATGAAGGGAATGGCAATCACCGACCATGGAGACATGTTCGGTGTGAAAGAGCTGTTCAACTATTGCAACAAGGTGAACGGCAAGCTGCGCGATGAGGGTAAGCCCGAGTTCAAGCCTATTTTCGGATGTGAGATGTATGTGGCACGAAGACATAAGAGCGACCGCTCCGACCCTAAGCAGGACAAGAGCGGCTATCACCTCATCGTGTTGGCAAAGAACTATAACGGATACAAGAATCTGATAAAGCTCGTGTCGAGAGCATGGGTAGACGGATTCTATATGCGTCCGCGTACCGACCGTGAGGATCTGGAAAAGTATCATGAAGACCTCATCGTCTGTTCTGCATGTATCGCCGGTGAGGTGCCGGCAAAGATATTGCGCGATGATATAGAGGGAGCACGCGAAGCCATAGAATGGTATCAGAGAGTGTTCGGAGACGATTATTATCTTGAGCTTCAGCGCCACGAGGTGAAAGACCCTAACCAAAGAGCAAACCGCGAGACCTTCCCCTTGCAGCAGAAAGCAAACCGCGTCATCATGCAGCTTGCCAAGGAATACGGCATAAAGCTTGTTTGTACAAACGATGCCCACTTCGTTGACAAGGACAATGCCGAGGCGCACGACCATCTACTGTGTCTTTCCACAGGTAAGGACCTCGACGACCCTAACCGTATGCTCTATTCCAAGCAGGAATGGTTCAAGACCCGCCAGGAGATGACGGCAGAAATGGCGGCACTGTTTGCCGATGTGCCGGAGGCTCTGTCGAACACTATAGAGATTCTCGACAAGGTGGAGACCTACAGTATCGACCATGCGCCAATCATGCCTTTCTTCCCTATTCCGGCAGAGTTCGGAACAGAGGAAGATACGCGCCGCAATATAACGCCGGAGCAGCTCTACCATGAGTTTACCTCCGACGAGAACGGTGAGAATCCTCTGCCGAAGGAAGAGGCAGACAAGAAGATCAAGAAGCTTGGCGGACTGGACAAGCTATATAGAATAAAATTTGAGGCCGACTATCTTGCAAAGTTAGCATACGATGGTGCCAAGGTGCGCTATGGAGACCCTCTGTCGAAGGAAGTGGAAGAGCGAGTAAAGTTTGAACTTCATATCATGAAGACGATGGGATTCCCCGGCTACTTCCTTATCGTACAGGACTTTATCAACTCTGCCCGCGATGAGCTTGGAGTGATGGTCGGACCGGGACGTGGCTCCGCTGCCGGTTCCGTAGTTGCCTATTGCTTGGGCATAACCAAGATAGACCCGATGAAATATGACCTCCTGTTTGAGCGTTTCCTTAATCCTGACCGTATATCATTGCCTGATATCGATACCGACTTCGATGATGATGGTCGTGGAAAGGTGCTTGAATGGGTGGAAGACAAATATGGACATGACAAAGTGGCACATATCATCACATACGGCACGATGGCTACAAAGAATGCCTTGAAGGACGTGGCGCGTGTGGAGAAAGTGCCATTGCCTGTCATCAACCATTTGTGTAAGCAGATTCCAGACAAACTGCCTGATGGGTTGAAGATGAATCTGTCGAATGTCATAAAGTGTGTGCCGGAGATAAAGGAGGCGGAGGCTTCGTCAGACGAACGTCTGCGCAATACCATCTCGTATGCAAAGATGCTTGAAGGTACCGTGCGTGGCACCGGTATTCATGCTTGTGGTACTATTATCTGTCGTGACGCTATCAGCGATTGGGTGCCTGTATCTACAGCGGAAGATAAGTCTGACCCCGGACACAAGTTGCTTTGTACGCAGTATGACGGACATGTTATTGAGGAGACGGGACTTATCAAGATGGACTTTCTGGGTCTGAAGACTCTATCCATCCTGAAGGAAGCCGTTGAAAATATCCGTATGCATCGTGGCATAGAGATTGACCTTGACACTATTCCAATCGATGACCCTGAGACGTATAAGTTATATAGTGAAGGAAAGACGATAGGCACGTTCCAGTTTGAGTCTGCCGGTATGCAGAAATACCTGAGGGAGCTTCATCCGACAACCTTCGAGGACATCATTGCCATGAATGCCCTCTATCGTCCGGGACCTATGGACTACATCCCTTCATTTATTGCCCGTAAGAACGGCAAGGAGGAGATAAAATACGACATTCCTTGTATGGAGAAATACCTCAAGGATACATACGGTATTACGGTATATCAGGAGCAGGTGATGCTTCTGTCCAGACAGCTTGCCGACTTCACCCGAGGTCAGAGCGACGCCCTTCGTAAGGCGATGGGTAAGAAGAAGAAAGCCATCGTTGACCAGATGAAGCCTATGTTTATCGAAGGCGGAAAGAAAAACGGCCACGACCCGAAGGTGTTGGAGAAGATTTGGGCTGACTGGGAGAAGTTCGCTTCGTATGCTTTCAATAAGAGTCATGCCACCTGCTATTCGTGGGTTGCCTATCAGACGGCATATCTCAAAGCCCATTATCCTGCGGAATATATGGCTGCCAACATGAGTCGTAACCTTGCCAACATAACGGAAATCACGAAGCTCATGGATGAGTGCAAGTCTATGGGAATAGAGACTCTCGGACCGGATGTAAATGAGAGTTGGAACAAGTTCAGTGTAAACAAGGATGGTGCCATCCGTTTCGGTCTTGCTGCCATAAAAGGTATGGGTACTGCCGCTGCTGAGGCTTTGATTTCAGAGAGAGAAAAGAACGGTCCATATAAGGATATCTTTGATGTGGCTCAGAGGGTTAACCTCAGTGCCTGCAACAGGAAATGCTTTGAGAGTATGGCTCTGAGTGGAGGCTTTGACAGCTTTGGCATTAAGCGTGAACGCTATTTCGGCAAGAATGAGAAAGGCGAGAACTTCTTTGATACGATGCTCCGTTTCGGACAGAGCTATCAGGTGGCACAGAACGAGTCTGCCAATTCTCTGTTCGGAGGCTTTGAGGCAGTGGAAATAGCCACTCCTAAGATACCGGAAAGTGAATCGTGGAGTGACATCGAGCGTCTGAACAAGGAGCGTGAACTGGTGGGAATATATCTTTCTGCCCATCCGCTGGATGAGTTTGCCGTGGTGCTCAACAATATGTGCAACACAAAATGTCCGGAAATCTCCGATAAGGAGGAGTTGGCAAAGCGTGGAGAAGTAACGGTGGGAGGTATCGTTACGGGAGTGAGGGAGTCTTTTACAAAGAAGTCTCGTAAGCCTTGTGGCTTTATCATGATAGAGGACTTCAGCGGTTCGGGAGAATTAGCCCTCTTTGGAGAGACGTGGGGCAAGTGGAGAGGAATGTTCTCTCTCGGTTGCTCTGTGTTTATAACGGCAAATGTTGTTCAGAAGGGTGCTAACTATTATGACTTCAATATCGCAGACATACAGTATCTGCAGACTGTCAAGGACAAGAGAATAGAAAAGCTGACAATAGATATTGATGCACAGAAGATAACGGAGGTGCAGGTGTCTGATCTGATGGAACTGGTAAAGGAGAATCCGGGAAGCACCAATCTGTTTGTTCAGCTGAAGAGTCAGGAGCATCGTCGCAACGTGACGATGCGGAGTGGTCTGTCAGGAGTTGACGTTAACCGCAATCTGCTTATGTATATAGATAGCTGTGACGCAATGGATTATTTTATTAATTAAAGAAAGTGGATTTGTGGCATGATGTTTGCCGCAACGTTTAGTGATATAGAAAAAACATTCATTATTAACAATAAAAGAAAGATTAAAGATGGAAGTAACAATCACCACCGAAAACTTTGAGAGTTTGAAGAATGGCGAAAAGCCTTTAGTAGTTGATTTCTGGGCAACATGGTGTGGACCTTGTCGTGCTATTGCTCCTTATATCGAGGAGTTGGCAAAGGAGTACGACGGCAAGATTGTTGTTGGTAAGTGCGACGTTGAGGAGAACGATGATATCGTGATGGAGTTCGGCGTTCGTAACATTCCTACAATCTTGTTCTTCAAGAATGGTGAGGTCGTTGACCGTCTCGTTGGCGGACAGTCCAAGTCTGCTATCCAGAAGAAGTTTGAGGCTCTGCTGTAATGTCTCAGCCCAAATGATTACAAAAAAAAAGCGTGTGCACAATGCATACGCTTTTTTATTTGCTAAAACTATTTGTGTTATCTTCTGCTTTTGAAGAAGTCCTGCATAAGTGCTCTGCATTCCTCCTCCAAGATGCCGCTTGTTACAGTTGCTTTGGGATGGAGAACGTTGGGTGCGAATTTGTGGAAACCCCTCTTTTCATCGCTTGCTCCATATACGATACGTGGAATCTGTGCCCATCCGATGGCACCGGCACACATGGGACAAGGCTCTACCGTTACGTATAAGGCGCAGTCTGTCAGATATTTGCCTCCGAGAGCATTTGCCGCAGCTGTTATTGCCTGCATTTCGGCATGGGCAGTAACGTCGGTCAATGTCTCGGTTAGATTATGGGCTCTTGATATTATGCGCCCTTGGCATACAACGACAGCCCCGACAGGAATCTCGCCTTCTTCGAATGCAGCTTGCGCTTCGGCGAGAGCCTTTCTCATGAATGTTTCATCTTGTTTCTGCAAATCAGAGTTCATCATTGCTCTTCTTTATAGGGTTGTTGTAGTGAAGCAGGGTTAGAAGGATACAGTTCTTGTTCCGTCCGTATTCTCCTTAATCTCCACTCTTATTGTATCTTCAGGCAGAAGGTCCTCGATAAGTTCCGGCCATTCTATGAAGCATACCCCACCGCCATAGAAATAGTCTTCGTATCCCATGTCGTAAACTTCTTCAAGTTTTTTGATACGGTAGAAGTCGAAGTGGTAGATAGGGTATCCGAGTTTGTCGGATTCATACTCGTTTACAATGGCAAAGGTCGGCGAAGTCACGGTGTCGTCCACACCAAGACTTTCACAGATGGCTTTAATGAAGGTGGTCTTGCCTGCTCCCATCTTTCCGTAGAAGGCGAACACTTTGCCGTCGCCCATGTTCTTTACAAACTCTTGTGCAGCATCATTTATACTGTCAAGACCGTTTATTGTCAGTTCGTTATTCATAATTATCTCTTTTTCCTTTTAAGTGTTACCAATGGAATAAGCATTTCTTCCAATGAGATTCCTCCATGTTGGAATGTGTCTTTGTAGTAAGACACGTAGTAGTTGTAATTGTTTGGATATGCAAAGAAGGTGTCACCTGTTGCAAACACATACGATGTGCTTAGGTTCGGCGACGGCAGATGTGCCTTCTGCGGTTCCTTTATGGCGAACACTTCTTTAGCATTGTATTTGAGGTTCTTGCCTAATTTGTAACGCAGATTGGTGTTAGTGTTTCTGTCGCCGACAATCTTTATCGGTCTTGAGGCACGTATGCTGCCGTGGTCTGTGGTGAGCACTATGGTATAGTCGCTCTCGGCAAGTCTTTTGAACAGGTCCGACAGTACGGTATGCCTGAACCAGCTCAGTGTGATGCTTCTGTAAGCCGACTCGTTGTTTGCGAGTTCGCGCACCATCTTCGACTCGGTTCTTGCATGGCTCAGCATGTCGATGAAGTTTATGACAACCACATTAAGGTCGTTATCCTCAAGCTGACTGAACTGTTGCAGCAGCTTGTCAGCTCCTGTAGAGTCGTTCACTTTGTGGTAAGAAAACTTGGTGTTGCTTCTTCTGTATCTGTCGAGCTGTGTCCGTATCAGCGGAGCCTCGTTGAGGTTCTTGCCCTCTTCCTCATCTTCGTCCACCCACAGCTCTGGGAACATCTGTGCAATCTGTGTAGGCATCAGTCCGCTGAAGATGGCATTTCGTGCATATTGCGTAGCTGTAGGCAGGATGCTCATATACATGTTCTCGTCGATATCGAACATGTCTCCTATTTCCTTTGCCAGCATCTTCCACTGGTCATAGCGGAAATTGTCTACAACGATAAGGAACACCTTCTCTTGCTTGTCGAGCAATGGGAAAATCTTGTTGCTGAAGATGCTGTTGCTCATGAGAGGACGGTTAGGGTCTTTCATGTTCTTTGCATCCATCCAGTCGAGATAGTTGTTGCGGATAAACTTGGCAAAGCTGTTGTTGGCTTCGCTTTTCTGCATCATGAGCATATCCGTCATATTGCTGTCGGTGCTGCTTAGTTCAAGTTCCCAGTGTACGATAAGCTTGTATACCTCCATCCAGTCTTCGATAGTTCTGCAACTGTCTATCCTGGTGGAGATGTTCATAAAGTTCTGCTGATATCCGGTCTGTGTTACCTCCGTCACTATTTCCTTCTGGTGAATGTTCTTTTTTAGAGTAAGAAGAATCTGGTTTGGATTGACGGGTTTTATGAGATAGTCGGCAATCTTGGAGCCTATCGCCTGATCCATGATATTCTCCTCTTCGCTTTTAGTCACCATTACGACAGGAGTAGCGGGCAGGATTTCCTTTATCTGCTGCAGAGTCTCCAGCCCGCTAATACCAGGCATCATCTCGTCAAGAAGAACAAGGTCGAAGTTATGATGCCTGCACTCGTCGATGGCATCAGTACCATTGCTTACGGTTATAACCTCGTAGCCTTTCTTCTCCAGAAATATAATGTGGGCATGTAAGAGTTCAATCTCATCATCAACCCATAATAGAAGTCCGTTGCTCATATATAATCAATGTTATTAAGAACTCGCAAATTCTTTTTCCGTTATCAGAAACCGTCCAACTCGTAGTAGTCATCCTCCAGGTTGAAGTCTTGCTGTTGCTTCTTGTTGCTTGAAGGTTGTATGTTGTACTCGTTGGAGTCGATGTCGTCGTTGAAATGTATACCGTTGTCCTGTTCCTTAGGCTGCTGCTGTGGCGTTGCAGGCTTCACCTCCGGTTTTGGTTCAGCTTTCGCCTTAGTTTTGCTTACGGTCTTCACTTCGGTTTTGTTACCAGTATTCGTTTCAGGTATGCTTTCAGCTTTCACCTCGGTGCTGATATAGGTGTTAGTAAAGCCGGAGTCGATATCCTCCTCGGCATTCTGCTTCGTTGCAGGTTGCTCTGGAGCTATGTCGAATGTCTCTTCCTTGTTCTCTTCCGTAGCATTCTCTTCTGTAGGTACAGTTATAGAGTTTTCCTCCTCCACCTGTTTTGTATTGTTGTCTGTATCTGTCGGTATGGTTACGGAATTATCCTCCTCAGTCTTTTCCGACGGGTCAATGCCTATCTGCATATATGTGTCGTCGTCAATTACTCCGCCGTTTATCAGCTCATTCTCATCCTTCTTCTCTTCCTCCGGCTGCTTCTCGTATTCGATGGTTGCCGGTTCTGTCAGCAGTTGTACTGTGCTGATTCTGAGAGGAATGAAGTGCTTCTCGTAGAACTTGTCGTAGTCGTTGTAGCTATACCTCGTTCCGAGCAGTTCCTTGTTGGAGTCGCTTATTATTATGGAGCGGCATTTACGGGTCAGACTCAGAATGTTCTTGTTGGAGTACAGTTGTCTTGCATATTGCAGGGCTTCGTCGTAGCTCTTGAATCCGCTGACAACCATTCTTTCCAGTCCCTCCACCTCTTCTGTCGTAATCTCAAAGTTTCTCACGAGGAAGTTTGAGAAGTTGTATTTTGCCAATTCATACAGCAGTTGGTTCTCATTGATAGAGTCCGTCTTGTATGCTATGATAAATGAGAAGTCAACGTTTCTCTCTGCCGTGAATGTGCGCGTCTTTATGGAGTCGCTGTCGCTCATCACAGCGGCACGTCTTTCCCATACATCGCTGATGTCGAACTTTCCTCCATGTAGCTTTCTACCGGCTTTCACACCGTTTATTATCATGCCGGCAAGAGTGCTGACGTCGCTTTTCGGATATTTGTCAACGACAGTCTGCATGTCCTCCATGCATCCTTTGGCATCGCCGCCATTGAGCTTAGCCATACCATCGAAGAATATGAACTTGTCGCGGTTGGCACCCAATGGGAATCTCTTTGCCGATAGTTCAACGTTGTTTCTTACTTCTGTCAGCTTGTCAGCCTTGAAGGCATTGTACGTTGCTGCATAAAGCGAGTCTTCCAGATGCACTCCGTATTTTGCATTCTCAATGAAGTTAGGATCGGATAGGAGAGTGGTCCATTCGCTGTCCGGGAAACCGTCTTTCAGCTTTCCTAAGTATATCTGTGCAATCTCCGGCTTGTGCATGCGGCTGTATAGCAGGAACAGATGATAGTATGCATTGTCCATGTGCTCATATTCTGGATAATTGTCAGATAGTCTTCTCAGTTCCTTTTCGCTGAGAGGCAGGTTGTCGAGTTTGTCCTTGAATATCACGCCGGCATTGTACAGACCATCCATTATGATAAGGTCGCTTGCCTTGACCTGCTCTTCCGTGAAAGGAATCTGTGCCAAGTAATATTCTCTCTTGTGTGGGTCGTTCTGTGCGCTGTCCGCAATGTTCTTAAGGGAATCTTCCGCTATGGCAGCGTTGGCAAGCGAGTCTCTCATCTCGTCTGTCATCTCTTCCACACCCGTGGCTTGTGCCACAACTGTCTTGTTTACACGTTGCCAGTCGTCTACATTCTCTCTCTTTCCCCACAGCTTCTGGAAGGTAGCCTTACCCTGGTTTACTGCCATAGGGTTATAGAAGTACCATGTACCGTTCTTCTGGTTCTGGTTGTTTGTCGTTGTCTTGTTGTTCTGGTTGAAACCTGTGTTTCCACCGTTCTCTGCTAATTTCTGCTGAGCTTCACTTTCCGCCTGTGCATCCCGTTCAGCCTTCTCTTTCTTCTTGAGAGCCTCTATAACCCTATCGATAGCGGCGTTTCTGTCTTTTTCCGACATTTTGGCAAGGCTCTGCAAGGAGTCTTGCAGGTGTACAGCATCAGTATGTGGTACGAGTTCATCAAGAATCTTTGATCGGTCAGCCAGCTGCTTGTAGTCTTTACGCTCCTTGTCGAGCAGGCCGATGGCTTCCCCATAGCATCTCTGTGCGTTGCTGAAATCCTCACGTGTCCAATATATGTCTCCGAGTGTGAGCAGCAACACACCTTTCTCAATGCCGTTTCTTGTAGACTTGGCATTACCTTTTTCATACGCATCAATGGCTTTCAGCGTATCTCTTTGCGCCATATAGATATTTCCTATGGCGTAGTATACCTGGTCAAGATAGTCCTTGTTGTTGTCGCTTGCTGCCATGCGACGTAGTCGAGCCACGTTCTGTTTCCATTTCCCACTTGCCATAACCTCCGTCATTGCAATTCTTGCATTGAATTCCAGTTCGTAAGGAGGGTTCTGACTGATAACTTTCTTGTAAGCCTTGTATGCTAAAGCCTTGTTTCCGAGAGTTGTTTGCAGCTGTCCCATGATATACCACTCGCGGGCTTTCTGTTTCCTTCTCTTTTCGTGTTTTATCACTTTTCTGAGATAAGGAACAGCCTCGGCATATCTTCCTGCCTTGATATAATAGTCGGCATAGGCATAATCCCAGTCTTTCAGAGCTCTCCAGTTTATGGAGTCTCTGCGCATCTTGGTTATTACGTCTTCTGCATCATACAGCCAGTCCTGTTCTGCATAGCATCTTGCAAGCCAAGCTCTTGCCTTACCGTATATAGCAGGTTGCGTGGCATATAGTCTGCTCATGTATGAGAATGTTGAGGCTGCCTCCTCAAAGGAGCCTTTCATAAACTGCGAGCGTCCCATCAGGAGCCACGCCTTCCAAAGAAACGGGTTGTATTCCCTGCGGTTCAGCCATTCAATGTCTTTGGCGGTCTTCTTTCTTGACTTGTTCCATTCCGGGCGTTTCTTTATGCTGTGAAGCTTTATCACCTTCTGGCATTTCTCTATAGCCCGGTCGTAGTTGCCCTTTCCCAATTCCCTGCTGCTTTTGTTTCCCACGGTGTAAAGGGGCAATAGCTCGGTAAAGTTGTCCTTGTTGCCGTTTTCCTTTTCGAGCGAGGCGTCGATATAGGCAAGAGAGCCGTTGTAATACGTGTTGTATCTTGCATTGAAAGAATGCCACCATCGGGTGGTCGGCGTGTTCTTTTGCGTCGAGCATCCGATTATTGTCATAACGGCAAGAAAGGTTATGATTATGGCTATATGTTTATTTTTGATATTATTCACTCTATATTAACTCGCAAATGGGTTATTTATTGTGTCTGTCCCCTAATATAATAAGGTATAAGTATATGATGTATTATTTTGCAAAAGTAAGAAAATATCTCAGTATAGACAAAAAAGAAACTGAGAAATAGGTCTATTGTAACATTGATTGTTCCATATAGAGCCTATTTCTCAGATAGAGCTGAAAGACAATGTGATTGTGTTGCCTTAAATGTTTTTATTGAAGTTTTGCAAGTTTCTCAACTTGTAAACATACGGCATGTCAATGACATGCGAAGCAGTGTTATCTTATAATAACTTTCTGCATGTTCCTGTTCTTGCCGTCTTTTGGAGCCACGATATATACACCCTTGTTCAGTCCGCTGAGGTTCTTGGCGTTGCTTACAAGCAGCTGTCCGTCAATAGTATATATGTCGAATGTCTGGGCGTTGTCCATACTGTCAACAACAGATATTCCAGTGGAAACTACAATGGTGAGCGTTCCTGTGCCATACGACAAGTCATAGTTCTTCGATTCACCACCGCTGACAACAATAGTATAAGTGCCGGCAGGTGATTTCTCGTCAGCTTCGCAAGTTGCTACAGGCAGCTCTGTGAATGCTCCCACCTCAGTATCGTTGTTCTTGAAGCCTTCGAAGGTAAGTTTGAAGTCTGGGTTCACCTGTCCTTCCTCGCGTTCTGCATCTTCCACACCAACGGTAAGAGGAGCCTTCGTGATGATAAGGAAGCCGTCTTCATATTCTACAGTCGGTTCCGTTATCGTACCAGCCTCAATGTGGATAGGGTATCTGCCGGCAGGGGATTCCGGTGTGGCGTCGCAGGTTACTACAGGAGTACCCTCAACGAAGTCACCGCTTATAGAGTAACCCATCTTGGGATTCTCTTCGCCATACTCACGCATTGCATTGCGCGCCTTTATCGTTGTGCCGTATTCTATGATATTTGTAAATTCTCCCCATTGTGAAGCACTCTTGAACTTGTCAGTGTTTCCTGCACGTACATAAAGCTTGCATGAGGTCTTGTTTACATTCTCAAATACGCCAGCTCCAAGTGCTGTCAAAGGAGTCTTGCTTACTATACGTATTTCGCTCAATCCTGCGCAACTCGCAAAGGCACCCTCACCGATATATGTCAGCTGGTCTCCCAATGTCAGTTTTGATATTCTTCCTCTGCCAGAGAAAGCGAAGTCGTCAATCTTTGTCACCTTGCCGGATATGTAAAGCTCTGTGTTAACCTTTGGCAAAGAACCAATAATCGTAGTCTCGTCGAGTGAATACAAGATGTTGTCCTTAATCTTGAAGTCTGCATCATCAGCAGGTATGAGAGTCACGTCGCTTAGTCTGCTGCATCCTGCGAAAGCACCTGCGCCAAAGCTCTTTATGCCTTTCGGAAGAATGATTCCGCGCAGAGACGCACATTTGAAGAATGCCTTCTTAGGCAGCACGTTGTCATTGTTTATCTTCAGTGGTGAACCTGACTCCATAAGGTAGGCGTCACCGCCAGTAGTAATCTTTGCCTCGCTGAGGTCTAAGACTCTCAGCTTGCCGTCGGTCTTCTCTCCGTATTCGTCTCTTCCTGCCATCGCTCTGATGGTCTTAAGATCGGTTCCGTTTATTGCACCTTTTATTTTCAGAGTGTCGTATTTGTAGAAGTTCTCTTTGTCAATAAGAGATTGCAGGATTCCTGCCTTTTCCATCTCTACACTGTCGGATTTTAGGTCTATTGCACCTTCCGGCATGATGTTGATTACGGCATCCTGGTTGCGTGAGAACTGATAACCTGAAGGGTTCAGCAGGGCTATGTCGTAATAGCCGTCGTCGCTGCCTTCCCATCCCCAGTTGATGTGTACTCGTCCGTCGGCGTCATATCCGTCAAGAACGAAAGAGTGTCCTCCCGACCAGTCGTCGCCACCATATATAATAGGTAGCCTTCTGCTGATCTGGTCGTAGATCATCTCCATCCACTCCTGCTCGGAGAAGTTGGGGCGGAACACATACTTGGCTTCTGTCAGACCGAAGTATTTGTTCAAACCGTCAGCCGTCTGGTCGTGATAAGCTCCACTGCCGTCAGGGGCGTAGTCCATGTTTGTAGACACTCCGCAGTCTCTCATCAGCAGAGCCACGGCGTTAGCCTGTTCCGTAGTATATGAACCAGTGGTGTAAGTGTCCAGCATGTTGTCCCAGTCGTAGATGTCATTCTCGAAGTCGGCAGTCACAGGTGTTCCCGACGTGTTGTTTGCCGGGTAGTAGATGGTTCTTGTTCCCACACCGTTTTTCGGACCCTTATGGAAGTAGAGAACCTGGGCTGTTGAAGTAGCTACGCATCCAGTCAGGCATCTGCCTCCGTTACCCATCGGACACATGTTCCAGTACGGTTCCTCCTGTCCCCATTTTGAAGTACAGAGAGCGTCAACCGTAGCGTCGTATTTGTCGGGGTCTGGTTTTGTTATATTCTTTATAGTAGTATTGTTTTTTGCGGCTGTCTTTACAACATCGTTCACGGCTCTAAGCCACCAGAGAAAGTTCTCGTTTGTTATGTTTGATGTAATCTTGGAATCAGAGTATCCAAGTACTTCGGGAGCAACGTCGTCGGTAGCTATTACCGCAAAGCCTTCTCCGCCTTCCCGGCTGTAGATAACGTAGCCCTCGTCTCTTGTTATTTCCTTTACCTTTATATTGGCTGGTGCAGCATTTCCCAGTCCTGTGTGTCTGGCAAGGATGAACTTTGCTGCTTGTTTCATTTGCGCTGTAGTGCGTGGCTTGGCGTTTGCTGTATCAGTGGCAAGCAATAATGAAATCATTGTCGCAGCCAATGCCCATAGTGCCCTTTTGGTTGAATAATGGTTGTGTGTCATATATAAAAAAGCTTTTTTAAAGAATTGAGAAAATGCCACACCCGTCTTCTTGGCGGATGTGGCATTTGTTATATTTGGGTTATCAATATCGCCACAGGAGCTTTATCTGATGATAACCTTCTGGTCGTTGATGATGTAAGATCCAGACTTCAGGTTCTTCAGAGTCTTCATACCGGTTCCGATAAGTTTACCGTCGATAGTGTAGACGTCGTAAGAAGAAGCCTTGATGACATTCTCTACAGACTCGATGTCGGTTGTGATAGCTGTTGCTATAGTAGCCTCAGACTCGCCGTCTGCGAATACAGCTGTTACAGCGTATACATAAGTCTTGCCCTTCTCGGCTGTTTCGTCTGTGAACTCAACCTTGTCGGCATCCATTGTCTTCAGCAATTCTCCGTCACGGTATACCTTGTAACCGGTAACCTTTCCAGAGCCAGCCTCGTACTTGATATCATCAATCTGGAATACGAAGTTAGTCTCGTAGCTTGTGTTATGATGGATAGCGAAGTGCGTTGCTCCCTCTGGAAGCTCAGCTGTAAACTCTTCCCATGTGCCGCTGCTTGCAGTACGTGTTTCACCAACTTTCACGAACTTGCTGATGTCAGTTCCTTCCTTAGAATACAGAATATCGAATGTCTCCGGGAAAGCAGTGTCAGATGCGTTGTTGTTAGATGCCCAGAATGAGATAGTCTGTTTCTTTCCGCTCAGTGCCGGACTGATGAGCCAGTTGTCGGCATCGTAGAATTCATCATCCTGAGAGTCAGGATTGTACTTGTAGAATGCTGCAATGTACTTGTTTCCTGCATGAGGTATCAGTGACGGGTTAGCGTCAAGATAATCCTGAGTAATCCATTCGTTCAGCGGATCTGTAACAATGAATGCGTATCTGTCACCCTGTCCTGGGTATGGAAGGTTCCTGAACAATCCTCCTGTTTCAGCATTCTCTGGTGTAGAGCCAAGTGATGTTGTCCAACCACCGAACTCATCCTGTGCCCAAGATTCACACTCCTCGAATCCGTCTTCTACTGGTATTGCTGATTCAACAACTGCAGACCATGTAACCTTCACGCTACCGTCGCCGTTTTCCGTTGCATTAACTGTTGCCGGACGTGGCTTGTTAGAGATGTCGTATGCTACAGATACAGACTTCGCATTGTCGTCTGGGTTCAGGTCGATGTCGTAAACAACCTCTGCCTTCAGTTCAACAGCGTTGTTGTTGTCCATAACGCTTGAAGCATATTCGAATGAGTAGGTCTTTGATGCAAACGGAGCAAGTTCTGCCTTCTCCTCCTTGCTTTCAACAAGCTTGTCGCCAGCATAGAGCTTCACTGTGTAGTTCTTAGCCTTGTTGCTACTGAAGTTGCTTACAGTAACGTCTACCTTTGCCTTTTCACCCTTCTTGATCTTCTTAGGAGCAGTGATGTCCTTCAGGGTAAGGTCGCTTTCTAATACGTCGCGAACATAGAACTCATCAAGGTAAATTAATTCGTTAGCGTTTGCAGTAGCCTTGAATCTCAGGATGACGTATGGTAGAGAGGTGTATTCAGGCTTCAGAGCTATAGCATCGCGAACCCAGCTGCCTGCGTCCTTCTCTGCGTCGATAGTTGTCAGATCCTCTACAGAGCCGTCAGGCTTCTGTACGGAAACCGTAATCTTGGCGTTAGAAGCCGCTGCTGCGTTGTGGCTGAATATAACCATCGGGTTAGTAGCACCTGCCAGTTTGATCTTACCTGAGCCGAGAGTTCCGTATCCGTCGTCAGCACCACTTTGCATTGCGAAGCATCCGCCGTCGCCGTCTGAAGACTCCTTGGCGAGACCTAAGTTGAAGTTGTTGCTTGCGATCCACCACAAGTCGTATGCCAATTCTCCTCCAGGAGCACTCTCGACGAATGGGATGGTATAAGGCTTACCGATGATTACAGATGGTGTGATAGCAATATCGCCTTCTCCAACTTCGTTGGCCGCAGATACACCATACTGCTGTAATGTCTGGTCACCCTCGTCGGTCTTGATGGCTTTTTCGTATGAGCTTGTTCCAACAGGAATTTCTGCCTCTAATTCTGGTACGGTACCGAATGCACTTTCCTTAAGAGTATAGAATTTGTGAGATGTATTCTGTGTGTCAACATAGCCACCGTTTGCCCCCTTGTCGCTATCGGTCCATGAAATTTTGATAGAAGTGGTTTGGTCGGCTGCACTCAGTTCTGGCATGTCAGGTGTGTCGACACCTACATAAATCTTTACAGATTCTGTGGTACGTCCTTCACCTTCAGCATTTACAGAAGTTACGCTGTATGAGTTGAAACCGTTTTCTGGAGTTGTATCCACGAACGACTGCTTAGAGCCAGGAGCCACATCGGTCAATTCCTTGATGACAGTGCCATCACGCTTAATCTTAAGGGTCAGCTTGCCTGTAAGGGCAGAGCCGCCGATATCCTTAGAAGGAGCAGTGAAGCTTATAGTAGCACTCTTGGCTCCCTTATCGCCCGGAACTGCTGTCAGCTCGCTAACTGCATCAGGAGCAGTTGTTGACATACCTGCGCCAACGCTGATGTCATCGAGTTGGAGGTAGAACTTGTCGGCGTCACTTACAGCATGGAATCCGATATACAGTGTGCCGTCCTCAGAAGCTGTAATTTCCTTGGTGTATTCAGTGAATTCACTGCCAGGAAGATCTGTCGGCTCCAATATCACGTTCTTCATACCCTCAACGGTGTTCGTTGAGCCATACTTAACCTCGAGTCTTTCCACGAAAGACGACTTGTAAGACTTAGCCTTGAACTTGACAGTATAGATCTTGCCCTTCTCGACTTTGAGAGGAGGAGTGATGAGCCAGTCGTCACCACCGTTCTTAGAATTGTATGTGTATCTAACCTCACCAGAGCCATCGCTGTTCTGATAATAAGTCCATGTGGATTTATCATCGTTGTTGTTGATGACTGTGAAGTAAGCCATTGCATCTTTGCTGTCGAAGCCTTCAGCGTATGGAGGAGTGATAGGATCACCGTATAGCTTGTAGTCTGTTCTTGCCTCAGCACCTGTCTTCTTGTCGTTGTAAGCCTTCACGCCGTAAGCATAAGCTGTAAGGTCTCTGGTATTCAACTTGTCTGTGGCACTGGTTGCTGTGACGCCCTTGGCAACTACTGTCTCGCCCGGATAGCGTACAACGTCGTACTTGATGTCGCCGATGAATCCGTCGTTGACACCTGCAGTAACGGCATCCCATGTCAAGTTGACGTCACCGGTCTCCTGGTTGATGTCGAGTTTCAGGTTGTCTGCTGCCTTAGGTGTATCGTAGCCGATATACTGGGTGATCTTGGTTTTCTGTCCCTTGCCTTCGGAATTGGAAGTAGTAACAACGATACTCTTCTTTCCGTCCTCAGCAATTGTTACGCTCTCTGTAACGTTTGCACCAGGATTGCCTGTACCGGTCTTCAATGTGTTTGCACCCTCGGTGATGGTGTAAGTAACTTCACCTGTAAGGTTGTCGCCCTTGATGTTCTTTGTAGGCAACTTGAATGAAACAGTACCGCTTAGATTGCCGTCTTTGAAGTTAGCAGCCAAGTCTGTCGCTGCTGTAGGAGCACCTTCAGCAAGAGCCTCCGGAACGGTCATCATGGTGACGATGTTCTGGTTCGTGAATTCTCCTACCAGCTCAGCAGCACCTGTTGTCAGGTTGATGGTATATAGCTTAGAGCTTCCGGAAGTGTCAATACCTGCCCAATAGAAAGTATTGTCCTTCTGGTCGATTTCACCACTCTGGAGATAGTATGCTCCGTCGCTGTCACTAATGTTAAGACCTGTTTCTCCGACCAGTGTCTCTTGTGCGGTTGAAGTGTCAATCTTGTATAGGGCACCGTCTTCTGCTACACCATACAATACGTTTTCTTTAGTAATACCGAGAGCAACATACATGTGGCTCAGCATACCGATGGTAGAACGGGTCTTGTTCTCGTAGTCAACGATACCAAGCTCTATGCCTTGTCCGTCAGCACTGAAGAAAGCTCCGTAGATAGTACCGTTTTCTGCTGTCGCGGTTTCGGTTGCGATGAGAGATAGGTCGTCCAGATACTCTGATTCTCCAATCTGCTCCCATGTGTCGGTGTCAAACTGATATAATGAAGCTAACATCATTCCCCAGAAAGAGAAGTAGTTCACTACATACATCTTGTCACCAATGATTGCACCACCACCATTAGGCATGATGTTGGCATTCAGTCCAATGGCTTCAACACCGATGTTGCTTGCAGCCTTGAACTTGTAGAGACCATAGAGAGGATTGTCCTTCGACCATGTGTTGTCGTCAAGAACAGTTCCCCACAGCTCTCTTCCAGATACGTATTTGGCTGCCTTCAATGGTACCCTCGGTTCAAGAGCCATTGCAGGCATGATGCCACCGCTACGCATCTCTTTGAGTCCGGAAAACTTATTCTGATTAAAAATCTTCCCTTTAAAAAGTTTTGGATAACTTGCCTTAACCTTCTCGTCGAGCTTGCGCAAAGCTGCCGGAGTAGTTTTTTCGGCCTTATGTAACACTGATACAGGAACACGACCACGTAAGCCTGATTCAAGCTTCTGCGCGTCAGTTTGCATTGGCAATAACAGCATCGCCGCTGTAGCTCCTGTGATGATGAAGTTAAGTTTATTATTCATAAGCAAAAAACATAATTTGTTGAATAATGTGTAGTATTTGTCCTTTTATGCTTGCAAATATATAGATAAAACCAATATGTCGCTAATAAATCGAAATATTTTTATTAATATCAGTTCTTTATTTTTACAAAATAACAAAATGTTATTCACAAAAGACGGTTACACCTTATTTGTATAATAGAAAAGAAAGAATAGTTAATGAAAAGTCTATAAAACGGAAGTTTATTAAATAGTTTTAAAATGTACACTATTAACCTTGATTTGCTTTCTGTAAACTGTGTGTTTGTCGTTTTTTTTAATAAGCAAGCAAACTGCTTTCTTGATAATCATCTTCTCGGCAAGCAAGCAAACTGCCTCTCCCTCTTTAGGGGAGACGGGAGAGGGGGGTAAGAAAGTGTTGCACTATTGTTTAGTCTTAGTTACCGACCCCCTCTATCTCCCCCTAAAGCGGGGAGGACTGGTTTGTCCGTATTTTGAGAGTCCTCGGAAGTTGTATAAGTCCTTGTCAGCTAGCTTATTCGGCAAGCAAGCAAACTGCCTCTCCCCCTTTAGGGGAGACGGGAGAGGGGTAAAAATACACATGAAGAAATGTCTATTCCATGTCTCCCGTCATATCACCAATCTGTTTCTCGAAACAAGAAACATGAGAAAGCAATGAGAGTACTTTTTGTTAACTTTATTTTGCTTATGCTTTACAAAATTAAACAACAGAAAACAAGCATATATGTCTGTTTTTACCAGTACTCCATCCATCTCCAAATAGAAACTTATTTAATCCCTTTTAGAAAGTTACGTAATTTCTATGAGAAAGTTACCGAGTTTCTCCAAGAAAGTTACCGACTTTCTAAAAGCTGACAAATTCAAGCCTCCGGTGTATGTCTTGTGGGATGTCGTAAATAGAGTTGTAGAATGAAACGTTCTTATTGTAAACTTGTGTTAAACTTTATAGACTTGCTTGCAGATTTATAGTTAAGAAAAATGCCACACCCGTCTTTCTTTGCGGATGTGGCATCTATTATTCTGGAAGTTATCAAGGTTATTAGGAGCGTTTATCTGATGATAACTTTTTTTGTCGTCCTTTGATGTATTATGTTGTCCAATGCACTATAAAACTTAAAGAATTTCAAAGACTATGCTGTATGACCGTTATTCGCTGATGATGAACCCTGCTTTCTTCAGGTCATCCCAGAAGTTTGGATAAGACTTTGAGACCACTTGCGGGTTGTTGATCTTTATGCTTCCGAGAGTCATTGCTGCGGGTGCGAAAGCCAATGCCATGCGGTGGTCTTCGTAGGTGTCGATGGCGATGTCGGCATCTGGCTCACAGCGTTCGCCGTTCCAGGATAGTTCTGTGCCGTCGCCATCGTCTATTATATATCCGAGTTTCTTCATCTCCGTCTTCAATGCGGCGATACGGTCGGTCTCTTTGATGTGCAGGGAGGCAAGACCTGTAAAATGGAATGGCACATTCATCATGGCGCACGTTACGACAAATGTCTGTGCCAGGTCGGGCTGGTTCTTGAAGTCGTAGTCGAGGCGTGCCGATCTGATGCCGATCTTCTTGAGTCTTACCGTTGTTGGCACGCCACGCTGTTTGTTGCCGAATATGGTCTTTATGCCAAGCATGTTGAAGAGATACTTCACTACGGAGTCGCCTTGCAGCGAACCGTCGGTCAGTCCGTTAAGCTCTACTTCCGCTTCCGGGTCCTTGCTCAGTGCTACCATTTCGTACCAGTATGAGGCAGCGCTCCAGTCACTCTCGATATAATATTTGATGGGGGTGTAGGGCTTTGGCTTCACTTCAATGATGTCCGTGTCAGTCCATTCCGCATCCACTCCGAAATCTCGCATGGTGCAGAGCGTGAGGTCCACGTATGGTCGGGAGATGATGTCTCCGTCGAGTTTCAGCTTTAAGCCGTTTTTCAGCTTCGGGGCAATCATAAGGAGCGCAGAAATAAACTGTGAACTGACGTTGCCTTGTATTTCCAGCCTTCCGCCTTCCAGCTCCTTGCCGGTGATGCGCAGTGGCGGGAATCCGTCCTTTTCGGCGTATTCGATGTCGGCGCCCAGTCTTCTCAGCGCATCCACGAGGATGTGGATGGGACGGTTTTTCATCCTTTCTGTTCCTGTAATGACGTGTGTGCCGGGCGTTACGGCAAGGAAGGCGGTCATGAATCGCATTGCTGTGCCAGCCGCCTTTATGTCAATCGTTTCAGGCATGTATTTGAGAGCTTCAATGATTACCTCCGTATCGTCGCAGTCGGAGAGGTTGTCCGGCAGAATTTCTCCTCCCGACAGGGCGTAAATCACCAAAGCCCTGTTGCTGATGCTTTTTGAAGCCGGCAGGTTGATGTTTGCGTTCAGTAGCTCCGGTGCAGTTATGTTGTAAGTCATGAATGGGTACTTTATGTTATATAAGTGTGTTTGAAGTTCCTCTATTGTTGCATAATAGATTCGCTTTAGTATATCTGCAAAAGTAAGAAATATTATTATAACGTACAAGTTAAGCGATGCAAAACGTTCATAAGAAATGTGGCTGAAAGCGACAAAGGGGACTGTTTCGCATGGAAACAGTCCCCTTTGGAATATCAGAATGTCAATGTTTGTTATTTATTCTTTCCTACATACTCGAAGATTAGGTCTTTTGCATCTTCGGTAGATAGTCCCTGGTTGTAGAGAGGCTTGCCGTCGAGCAACTCAGGTTGACCTTTGTTGTCGTAGCCGTCATAGATGGCAGCTTCGACGAGTTGGAAATGAGTCTGTCCGTTGAACCATTCTCCCAAGGAGTTCTGCATGAAGGCAATCTTGATGTCGTGGTTTACATTGCCGTAAAAGAGATTCATGCTGATGGTTTCAGGCTGGTTGTAATATGCGATGTATTTGTCCTTCAGGTAGTACGGTACGTATTTCACCTTGATGTCGGTATATCCATAGTCATCGGCAGCAGCCTTGAGGTCGTCGTGATTCTTTAGTTGCTTGAAGAACAGCTTTACAGGTACACTCTCAATGACGAATGCACTTTCCGGGTAGCTGAATCTGACTGTCATGTTTTCTATAGAGTCAGTCTGTTTAGGGTATTTCGTCTTGTCGATGTCCTTGTTGAAATAATAGAGTTTTCCCGAATAGCTGCCGCTCATTGTCATGATGCAGGTTTTGATTTCGTTTTCGGTGAGTCCGTTGGTGTCATCATCGTTGTCAATACATGAAGTCATTGACAGAGAGACGAGCATCCCAATGATAAACAGAGGGAGAATGTTTATAAGCTTTTTCATCTTGGTTTTGATTTGATTTTATTTGTTGACTATCATTAATAAAAACACAGGCAAGTGCATAATATTGCATTTGCCGGATGTTTTTTTATGATTTTCAGTATTTGCTGTGTATGAGGTTCATGAATTCCTGTCTTGTCTTTGCCTGTTCGAAGGCTCCGCAGAAGTCACTTGTCGTAGTGATGGAGTTCTGTTTCTCCACGCCTCTCATCTGCATGCACATGTGTTTTGCCTCCACGACGACGATGACCCCCTGTGGATGAAGTGTCTCGTTGATGCAGTCCTTTATCTGCTGCGTCATTCGCTCCTGCACTTGCAGGCGATGGCTGAAGATATCCACGACACGTGCTATCTTGCTCAGTCCTGTGATGTAGCCGTTAGGTATGTAAGCTACATGCACCTTGCCGTAGAACGGCAGCATGTGGTGTTCGCAGAGAGAGAAGAAGTCTATGTCTTTCACGATGACCATCTGGTTGTATTCCTCTTTGAAGAGGGCATCGGTCAATACCTTGTGTGCATCCTGTGTGTAGCCTCTTGTCAGAATCTGCATAGCCTTTGCCACGCGCATCGGTGTCTTCTGCAGTCCCTCCCTTTCAGGGTCTTCGCCAAGAAGTTCTAATACACTTTTATAATTAGCAGCCAGGTCTTCGAGGCCTGGACGAAATTCTGTTTCCGGATTCATTATTATGTTCTTGTTTTTTTAGTATCCCACGCTGATTTTTCCTTTTACTATACACGCTTGAGAATATCCCATCGCCTTGATACTCTTCAGCAGGCTGGCAGCTTCTGAGTATGAACGGAAGTTTCCTACTCTGCAAATCCATCTCGGCGAGTAGAAATGTACGTATACGGGCTGGTCTGGGAACCTCATTTTTATAGCGTCGCCGATGCGGTTAGCCTTCTCGCGGTCGGCTCTTGAATTTCCTCCTGAATAAGCTTGGATGCGGTAACCAGTCACCTTATAGCTGTTTCGCATCATCTTCTTGCTTGTATCGACCACTACGTCAGAGTCGGCAGACTTCTGGGTCTGGTGCTTCTCTGTAGGAATGTTCCTGTGGTCGTTGGTAGCGGCTTGTTTGTGTGTTGCCGTTTCCTCATGGTGTGGCACTACTGTCGCCTTATGCTCAGTATTGTCGCTTTGATGTATTTCTTTAGTCTGTTGCGCAGCCTGCTGGCTGCTTTTCAGTTTGGCGTTGTTCACCAAGTTGTCTATATCGGCACTTTGCTTTACCGTAACCGTTCCTTCGCCCTGCTTCTGTTTCTGCAGGTCGCTAAGGAATGACTGTGCGTGGCAGCTCATGGAGATGCCTGTCGCAAATACTAATATAGCGATGAACTGTTTCATGATTGATGTGTTATGTTAGTAAATATCCTCTGCGACGCACTGCGGAGTGTGCCACAGAGGATTTATTTTGCAGAAAATTATCTTGCGTCGATAATGCCTTTGAAGTCAGCAGCCTTCAGTGAAGCTCCACCGATAAGTCCACCGTCGATGTCTGGCTTGGCAAACAGCTCAGGAGCATTGCTTGCCTTGCAGCTTCCACCATAGAGGATCGAAGTGTCGTCAGCAACCTCTTTGCCATACTTGTCGGCAATCACGCTGCGGATGTAAGCATGAATCTCCTCAGCCTGGTCAGCAGTAGCTGTCTTGCCGGTGCCGATAGCCCAGATTGGCTCATAGGCAACGATGACGTTCTTGAACTCCTCTGCCGTGAGGTTGAATACGCTGCCTTCAAGCTCAGCCTTAACCACTTCGTTCTGCTTGTTAGCTTCGCGCTCCTCAAGGCTCTCGCCGATGCAGAAGATAACCTTCAGACCATTCTTCAGTGCGAGCAGCACCTTCTCCTTCAGAATTTCCGGAGTCTCGTTGTAGTAGCCTCTACGCTCAGAGTGACCAATGATAACATACTGTGCGCCTGTGCTCTTAACCATTTCTGCAGAAACCTCACCAGTGTAGGCTCCCTTCTCCTTGTCTGCGCAGTTCTCGGCACCCAGTCCGATAACGTCCTGGTTGAGGAACTGTGCGATGCTTGCCAAATGTATGAATGGTGTGCAGATGATTACGCCACAGTTTGGTTTCTCGGCTGTCAGTGTTTCGTTGAGCTCTTTAGCCAGAGCGATTCCGTCTTGCAGGTTCATGTTCATTTTCCAGTTGCCTGCTACAATTTTCTTTCTCATTACTATATATGCTAAATTATTAAAAAATGATAGTTCTATGATTTACTTTCTTTTTCTCTTCTCACCCATTTTGTCCAAGCCCACGTCCTGTCGGCAAAGGTTAGCAGGAAGAGAGGCATGAAGAACCACAGCAGCACGTAGCCGATTTTCTCGCCGACTGATGTCTGTGGCAGTCTGCCTTCTGGTGTTTTTTCCAACTTCGGTGTGGAGTCATTCAGCTTTGGAAGTTTGTTGTGGCTCCATTTCTGTATTATTGTTCCACCTTTTATTAATATAAGGCCGGGGTTGCTTCTTACGATAGTCTTCAGCGTTGTCTCGTCGGTGAAGAGGAAACCATATTCAGCTCCCGTCATATCTGTCCATCTGCCAATGGCTTTCTTGTTGCTTGCCGTCAGGGCATAGAACCGATAGCCGTATTTCTGGCAGTAGTCATATATCTGGTTTATGTCTCCGAAGTTGGAGTCATCCGCATTTTCGAGGTGCGGCATTATGAGCAGGAAGGTGTAGCCCTTGTCGCTGAGTATGTCCTGCGTCAGGTCATCGCCCGTTGCGGTGTCCTCCATGCTGAAGTCGTGTATCGGCGGCACATAGCCTTCACTCGTCTGCACTGTCTTGCTGTCTACGAACGTCCATGTGGAGTCAGGATAGTTGTCGAGAGTGAACTCCTTTGTCTTCCCGTCCTTCTTCAATATGAAGGTGGTCTCGAATGTCGGCTGCTCTGCACCTTCCGGTATTTCCATTCCCTTCCTGATGTCTGCCCCTATATGGTAGGGTCTGAAGTCAAACAGCGGCAGGTCATACAGACAGTAGGTGCTTGTGGCTATACAGAATATGACGGTATAGTTTATGACAATCCATTGGTTAGCCTTGCTGATGAACCTCACCATTGCCAATGGTGCCTTCCATATTGCTAAGGCAGCGGCGAGCAGTATAATGTTCTTGCCTAAAGTCTGCCAGTTGGTAAGCTTAAGAGCGTCGCCGAAGCATCCGCAGTCTTTAACCGGATTTGCCAGAGCTATCCACACTGTGGTCGCGGTCATTATCGCCATGAAGAGGAGAATGGTCTTTGATACGAGTCTTCTCCTTATGGCGAAGAGTAGCAGAATGCCGAGACTGAACTCCAAGGCGGCAAGGATTACCGATGCTCCGAGCGTGAGATAGCTCGGTATGAAGCTGTCGATGTTCAGTGCAACAAGATAATCGTGAATCTTGTATTGCGTGCCTAACGGGTCTATCGCCTTTACATATCCTGAGAATATGAAGGTGGCGGCGACAAGAAACCGGCACACGTTGACCGCGATGTTCTTTATAGCGTTCACCGTCATTGTACTATTCTCCAAACGTAAGTTTTATCACTCCGAACACGGAGTAGTTGATGATGTCCATGTAGTTGGCATCGATACCTTCCGACACGAGCGTGCCGCCGTTCAGGTCCTCTATTTCCTTTACCCTTTCGATCTTGGTTAGTATGAAGTCGGTGTAGCTGCTCACTCTCATCATTCTCCATGCTTCGTTGTAGTCATGGTTCTTGCGCAGCATGAGCTGTAGCGCCACTTCTGCGTATTTGTCGTACAGCGTCATTGCTTCTTCGTTGGATATGTCGACAGAGTCTGCAAATCCTTTCTCCAGTTGTATGAGTCCTACGATACCGTAGTTTATGAGAGCCACGAATTCGGAGCGTATGTCGTCCTCAACGAGAGCTTTCCCTTTCACCTCGATGCTCCTGATACGGCGTGCCTTGATAAGCAGCTGGTCGGTGAGCGATGAGGGGCGCAGCATTCTCCAAGACGCATTGTAGTCGTGGAGTTTTTTCTCGAAGAGCGAGCGGCATTCCTGCATTACGCTTTTGAACTGTTCCTCTGTATTATTGTTCTCTTTTACCATTATAAAGCTTCTAATAATTGCGCAAAGTTACGCAATTATATTGATATACAATAGTTTTGGACTGATTTTTTAGTTCTCTTTCCTTTTCTCCCTGATAAATCTCACCGTGGCGCACTGCGTGTCGAAGCGTGCCTGCAGCGAGTCTTTCAGCAGTTTCAGATTGGTCAGTCTTGAGAGTTCCTCGGCTGTTGCTATGCCTTTTTTCTTATGCTCCTCCACTGTGATGAAAAGCTCTTGCCATTCGGCACTGGCTTTTTGCAGCATTCCATCGGTTTGTGCAATCTGCTTCTGTGCGAGTTTCTCTGATGCGTCCTGGAAGAACTGCAATGCTTTCTCACGTTCCTTTATCGCTTCGGGATATGTCCTGCGCAGGGAGTCCACAAGCGAGAGCACCTTTTCGTATGCAGCGTTGTCGTATTCCTTTTGTGCTTCGTCAAGCAGTTGTCGTGCTTTGTCGTTCTTGGAGTCTGAGCAGGCAGACAGTGTCGCGGCAGCAATTACAGCCGCTCCTAAAATCCTAAATATCTTCATGCTGTTTATGTTTTTTGTGCAAATTTAGACAAAACCGACTGTAATACAAAATGAAATGGAAAGACTTTCATTAAATAAAAGAAGTTTTATGGGTTTTCAACTTGCGGAACAGGTTAGTGAGTTTTGTTCTAAGGACGGAATCTATCGAAGACGTGCTTCGGAAACTGACGAGTAGTATGACGGCAGTGTTACTATTGCATTACGTTTGCAAATGAAAAAAAGAAAAAAATAATATATTTTTTGTATTTTAGAAGATATATTTATACTTTTGCAGAGATTTCAAATTTCACCTCTCTGTTGAGAAGTAGCTTTATATAGAATTGTCCTTCTCGAAAACAAGCTAAGGCGTGTTCGTATATAAGGATTGAACAGAATATTGACTTAATAGACATACAAAACAGTATATAGATATGGAAAAAGTAGCTTTGATTACAGGTATAACGGGTCAGGATGGCTCATTTTTGGCAGAGTTCCTGCTGAGTAAGGGATACGAAGTGCATGGCACGATAAGGCGTTCGTCGGTTGACTTCCGCGAGAGAATAGCCCATCTTGAGGGACAGCCACATTTTCATTTGCACTATGCTGACTTGGGTGACTCGATGAGTATCATACAAGTGATGAAAAAGGTGAGACCAACAGAGGTGTATAACCTGGCAGCACAGAGCCATGTGCAGGTGAGCTTCGACTCTCCAGAGTTTACTGCTGACGTTGACGCAACTGGAGTTCTCCGTATACTGGAGGCTATACGCCAGTGCGGACTGGAGAAGACCTGCCGTATGTATCAGGCTTCAACATCAGAGCTTTACGGAAAAGTGGAGGAGGTACCACAGAACGAGAACACTCCGTTCCACCCATATAGCCCGTATGCCGTGGCAAAGCTCTATGGATACTGGATTGTAAAGGAGTACCGCGAGGCATACAATATGTTCTGCTGCTCGGGAATCCTGTTCAACCATGAGAGCGAACGTCGTGGAGAAACCTTCGTGACTCGCAAGATAACACTCGCTGCTGCACGCATAGCACAGGGCAAACAGGACAAGCTGTATCTCGGTAATCTGTCTTCGCTCCGTGACTGGGGCTATGCAAAAGACTATGTAGAGTGTATGTGGCTCATACTGCAGCACGACAAACCTGAAGACTTCGTCATTGCTACCGGTGTGCAGCACTCGGTAAGAGACTTCTGCTATCTCGCATTCAAACATGTAGGAATAGAACTCGAATTCAAGGGCGAGGGCGAAAACGAGAAGGGTATTGACAAGAAGACGGGCAAGGTGCTCATCGAGGTGTCGAAGGACTTCTACCGTCCAACCGATGTGGTTAACCTGTGGGGTGACCCTACAAAGGCAAAGGCTGAGCTTGGATGGGATCCGGGCAAGACCTCATTCGAACAGCTCGTTAAGATAATGGTTGAGGCGGATATGGCAAAGGTTGCCGTAGAGCGTGCCGGAGAACAGGTGAAGATGAACCTTGCCGAGTATTTGGAGAAAGGAATCGTGAAATAGTGATTATTTATTAGTGATTAATTATTAGTGATTATATGCTGTTGAGAAATGAGTGAAAGTGGAGATCTTTTATCACATAAATGTATGAAGTTTGCTGTTATCAATAATAAATAATAAATGGATAAAGAAAGTAAGATTTATATAGCCGGACACCACGGACTCGTGGGTTCGGCAATATGGAACAACCTCAAGAAAAGAGGATACAACAACCTCGTTGGACGGTCGCATAAGGAACTTGACCTCACGGATCAGTATGCCGTGGAGAAATTCTTCGACGAGGAAAAACCAGACGCAGTGGTGCTTGCCGCTGCCTTCGTGGGAGGAATAATGGCAAACTCATTGTACAGGGCTGACTTCATAATGCAGAACATGAAGATGCAGTGCAATGTGATAAGCAACGCTTACAGCCACGGAGTGGAGAAGCTGCTCTTCCTTGGCTCCACATGTATCTATCCGAAAGATGCACCGCAGCCGATGAAGGAAGACGCATTGCTCACCTCACCACTCGAATATACCAATGAGGAATATGCCATAGCAAAGATTGCCGGACTGAAGATGTGTGAGAGCTACAACCTGCAGTATGGCACAAACTATATCGCAGTGATGCCGACAAACCTATATGGACCTAATGATAACTTCCATCTTGAGAACAGTCATGTGATGCCGGCGATGATGAGAAAGGTCTATCTCGCAAAGCTTATCCATGATGACAACTGGGACATGATTGTAAAGGACATGGACAAACGGCCGATAAATCCGGACGACAAGCTCCGGAAAATTATCGGTGACGGAAATGTGGATGGCAGCAACACAAGGGAGAGAATCCTGAAGGCACTGGAATATTATGGTATATATAATAATAAGGTGGTGCTTTGGGGCACAGGCAAACCGTTGCGTGAGTTCCTGTGGAGCGAGGATATGGCAGATGCCAGCGTCCATGTGTTGTTGAATGTTGACTTCAAGGATATCGTCGGAATAGAGAAATACAGTAGCGTATTCTATGGAGCGAAAGTAGATGGCGTCGTAGACCGTAACAACAGTGAGGGCAGGGGAGGAGCTATTCCGGCTCTCGGAGAAATCCGCAACTGCCATATCAATGTGGGTACGGGAAAGGAACTTACGATAAAAGCCCTGTCGGAACTCGTGGTGAAGACTGTTGGATTCGAAGGTACTGTGGAGTTTGACTCAAGCAAGCCCGATGGCACACCGCGCAAACTGATTGACGTTGAGAAATTGCACTCGCTCGGATGGACACACAAAGTGGAGATAGAAGACGGTGTGCGCAAGCTATATGAGTGGTATAGAGGCGGACTCGTTGATTAATATTTTACTTCGCTCGTACAAATTATGTTAAAGTTTATTTTGAACGGGTGAATAAAAGCAAATATATAAAGGAATTTCTTACCTTTGTAAATACCTTGAAAAGGTAGTTTGTATACAGACAATGAGCCCTGAAGAAACAGGACTCATTGCTCTTGATACGGATAAATGTATTTAGAAAGCCTGAATCTATCTTACAAGACTAAAAAAACAAGAAACAAAACCAGACGGTACTTAGGACTTTCCGTCGATTTATATGACAAAAAAAATAATGTATTTATGATAAGTAATACGCATAGAAATGGACTTGTTGTTGCTGGAACGCTGATAGGTGATTGGCTTCTGGCAATGTTGACTTATTGGCTCTTTATGAGTCTTTTCCTTGATGTGACATGGGACGAGATGCAGCTGCATACATCTGTAGTGGTAGGTGTATTGTATTGTGCATGCATAATAAACGGAGGCGTGATACTGTATTTGAGAGAGGTGAAGAGGTTTCAGATAGTTACGAAGGTTACAAGGAATGTGCTTCTGTTTGCCGTTGTTGCAATACCACTGCTTAAATTCGGGCATTTCCGGACGATGGACTATGATATGGTTCCACTTTTTCTGTTAGCACTGATAGTTGTTGTTTCATCCTTTAGACTGTGTGTCAGGTCTCTGATGAATTATTACAGGAAAAAGGGAGGACATGTAACTAAGGTGGTCTTTGTTGGAAGCAAGTACAACAATCTTGCCTTATACAAGGAGATGAAGTCTATCACTTCGTTGGGATACAGACCGTTAGGTTACTTTGATGATAATGTGAATCCCAAGTTTCCGGAGGATTGCCCTTATCTCGGCACTCCATCAGACGTTATGGAGTATCTTGCCAATCATAAAGACGTGCAGGAACTCTTCTGCTGTCTGCCATCGCAGAGGGCTGAAGAGATAATGAAAATTCTGCATTATTGTGAGAAGCACTTTGTACATTTCTATAATGTGCCGAACGTAACAAACTATCTCCACCATCGTGTATATTTCAATATGCTCGGTTCTGTGCCGTATCTTAGTCTTTACAGAGAACCGCTCTCACGTCCGGAGAACCGAGCTGAGAAGAGACTCTTCGATATCTTGGTGTCAGGTCTGTTCCTATGCACGCTGTTCCCGATAATACTTGTCATCGTGACGATAATAACAAAACTGACAATGCCGGGTCCGGTGTTCTTCAAGCAGAAGAGAAACGGACTGAACGGAAAGGAGTTCTATTGCTACAAGTTCCGCAGCATGAAGGTCAACGCCGATGCCGACAAGGTGCAGACAACGAAAGATGACCCGCGAAAGACGAAGTGGGGAAACATAATGAGAAAGACCAACATCGACGAGTTGCCGCAGTTCTGGAATGTGTTTGTCGGCAATATGAGTCTTGTTGGTCCACGTCCACACATGCTCAAGCATACCGAGGAATACTCAAAGCTGATAGACAAATACATGATACGTCATTTCGTGAAGCCGGGTATTACGGGTTGGAGCCAGGTGACAGGCTTCCGTGGAGAGACAAAAGAACTCTCGCAGATGGAAGGCAGAGTGCAGGGCGACATCTGGTATATAGAACACTGGTCGCTCGGACTTGACCTGTATATAATGTATCGTACAATAGCAAATGTCATAGCAGGTGATAAGGAGGCATACTAACCCTCTTGCCTATGCTTATGCTTGGAAAATAATATAGATACGTCATTAGGACGCATTGAAATAAAGAATGCGGATTACCCGAAAGCAAAAGGCAATCCGCATTCTTTATGAATTGATGATGGGCAGACAGGGCTAATTTATATGTGCAAATACAAATTCTTCATTCCCCATCACTTTTTCTTCGCTAATTATTAGTAACTTTGCAGCCGCTTATATTTAATAGTTGTATATGAGACTACTTTCAGATGCCGAACTGGCACAGATCCTTGATAAAGAAATTTTCCATAAAATATCAGCTGCAGCGGATTCGCTCGGCGTAGAATGCTACGTCGTAGGGGGATACGTGCGCGACTTGTTTCTTGAACGCCCGTCAAACGATATTGATGTTGTGGTGGTGGGCAGTGGCATTGAAGTCGCTGATGCACTGAGAAAGTCACTTGGTAAGAAAGCTCACATCTCCGTGTTCCGTAATTTCGGTACGGCACAGGTGAAATTCAAAGACCTGGAGGTGGAGTTTGTCGGAGCAAGAAAGGAAAGCTACACACGCGGCTCAAGAAAACCTATAGTGGAAGATGGTACGCTGGAAGATGACCAGAACCGTCGTGACTTTACCATCAATGCACTTGCCGTATGTCTGAACAAAGACAGATTCGGAGAACTCGTAGACCCGTTCGATGGCGTTTACGACATGGAAGACGGCATTATACGTACACCCCTCGACCCGGACATAACATTCTCTGACGACCCACTGAGAATGATGCGCTGCATACGTTTTGCCACACAGCTCAACTTCTATATCGAGGATGAGACGTTTGAGGCTCTGGAACGTAATGCCGAACGCATAAAGATTATAAGCGGAGAGCGTGTGGAGGAAGAGCTGAACAAGATAATGATGACACCTACTCCAAGCAAAGGATTCGTGGATCTGCAACGCTGCGGATTACTGAAACTTATAATGCCGGAGCTTAGTGTGCTTGACATTGTGGAGACACGAGGTGGAAGAGCACATAAGAATAATTTCTATCATACACTGGAAGTGCTTGACAATGTGTGCAAGAAGAGTGACAACCTGTGGCTCAGATGGGCAGCACTGATGCACGACATAGGCAAGACAAAGAGCAAACGCTGGGACCCGCTGGTGGGATGGACCTTCCATAACCATAACTATCTCGGAGCTAAGATGGTGCCGGATATCTTCCGTAGGATGAAACTGCCTATGGATGCAAAGATGAAATATGTTCAGAAGATGGTTGACCTGCATATGAGGCCTATCGCCATTGCTGACGATGTGGTTACGGACAGTGCCGTTCGCCGACTTATCAATGATGCCGGTGATGATATAGATGACCTTATGACCCTATGTGAGGCAGATATAACGAGCAAGAACCAGGTGCGTAAGCAGAGATTTCTTGAGAACTTCCGTATGGTGAGAGAGAAGCTTGCCGACTTGAAAGAGAAGGACTTCAAGCGACTACTGCAGCCAGTCATTGACGGAAACGAGATTATGGAGATGTTTAATCTCAAGCCGTCAAGAGAGGTTGGAACACTGAAGCAGACACTAAAGAACGCCGTGCTCGACAATAAAGTGCCTAATGAGCGTGAACCACTTATGGAGCTGCTTATGAAGAAAGCAAAGTCAATGGGACTATGCTAAGATAAATGCAGGATAGAGTTAAGAAAAAGTAGACGAGTGTCCTATTTTTCTTTTACAATGTCTTTAGTTGCCTGAGCATCTGTTCATTTCTTGAAAATTAAGTTAAAACAAAACAATAAATATTCCTCATGCATCTATGTATGAGGAATATTGTCTAATTTTGCATCGTGAAAACTTGAATGAGTGTTTGAGTTTTTACGTAAAGCATGTGATTTAAAGAATATTAGGTATAAACAAAACATTAATTATATAAATAGGTATGAAGAAAAAATGCAATTTTTTGATTCTGCTTTTTGCTGCTGCCATGGTGGTAACGTCATGCGGAAGCAAGCAGAGCGGTAAGCCGAATTTCGGAGATGACGAATATGCGGTCAGAACAATCAGTGGCCAGAGCACAGAGCTTCAGACCACCTACCCTGCAACCATCAAGGGTGTACAGGATGTAGAGATACGTCCGAAAGTTTCAGGATTCATAACAAAACTCTGTGTTCAGGAAGGACAGGCTGTAAAGAAGGGACAGCTGCTTTTTGTCATTGACAATGTTACTTATGCCGCTGCTGTACGTCAGGCAAGGGCTGCCGTAAACTCAGCAAAGGCTCAGCTCAACACGGCTAAGCTTACTTATACAAATAATGAGAAACTTTTCAAGAACAACGTAATCGGTTCATACGAACTGCAGTCTGCCAAGAACACTCTTGAGGCTGCATACGCAGCCGTGGCACAGGCCGAAGCAAACTATGTTACAGCAAAGCAGAATCTCGACTTCTGCTACGTGACCAGTCCTGCAAACGGTGTTATCGGCGACCTGCCATATCGTGTAGGTGCTCTCGTAAGCGCTTCAAGTCAGCAGCCGTTGACAACGGTTTCAAGCATCGGTACAATGCAGGTTTACTTCTCAGTAACGGAGAAAGACCTCCTCGAAATGACAAAGGGAGTAGGTGGTATTCATGCTGCCATCAAGGACTATCCGGCAGTGAAGCTGCAGCTTGCGGACGGAACAATATATAATCATGAGGGACGTGTGGCTACAGTAAGTGGCGTTATCGACCCGACAACCGGTTCTGTGTCGATGCGTGCAGACTTCCCTAACCCAGAACATCTTCTGAAGAGTGGTGCATCAGGTAGCATCGTTGTTCCTCATCATGCTTCATCTGCCATCATCATCCCGCAGGATGCCGTATCACAGGTTCAGGACAAGTACTTCGTATACGTAGTAGGTTCTGACAGTAAGGTAAAGTATACACCTGTAACAGTTAATCCAAACAATGACGGCAAGAACTACATCATCGAGACAGGTCTTAAAGTTGGCGACCGCATTGTTATGAACGGTATCTCGGGTCTTACCGACGGACAGAAGATTACTCCAATAACAGAGGCTCAGTATCAGGAGAAGCTGAAGAAGACTGAGGCTATGGGAGCAGACCAGAGCGACCTGAGCAAGCTGAAGAAGGATTTTGGAAAATAAGTAACAAGTAGACGAGTAGACAAGTAGACAAGTAGACGAGTAGACAAGTAGACGAGTAGACAAGTAGACGAGTTGACAAGGAGATTTGCATAAATTCAACTCGCCGACTGGTGATACTTACGGGGCTGACAATTCGTCAACTCATTCACAAACCACCTCGTTTACCCGTAACTCGTCAACTAAAAATATTACAACAATGAGATTAGATACATTTATCAAACGTCCGGTGCTGTCCACCGTAATCTCTATCTTGATAGTGATTCTCGGTGTCATCGGACTTATATCGCTGCCAATCGAGCAGTACCCTAACATGGCGCCTCCAACCATCATGGTGCGTGCGTCCTATACGGGTGCCAACTCACAGACAGTGCTTAACTCCGTGCTTGCTCCTTTGGAGGAGTCAATCAACGGTGTGGAGGGCATGACATACATGACCTCATCTGCAACAAACGATGGTTCCGCTTCAATCACAGTGTTCTTCAAACAAGGAATGAATGCGGACATGTGCCAGGTGAATGTGCAGAACCGTGTGTCGCAGGCATCGGCACTGCTGCCAGCCGAGGTAACAAAGGCAGGTGTGCAGGTGATGAAGCGACAGTCGTCAACGGTTATCCTCTTCGGTCTTACAGCCGACGACGACCGCTACGACGACAAGTTCCTCACCAACTATGCCAACATCAACGTCGTTCCTGCCATCAAGCGTGTGAACGGTGTGGGTGAGTGTCAGTGCTTCTCGCAGAAGGACTACACCATGCGTCTCTGGCTCGACCCTGTGAAGATGAAGAGTTACGGACTGATTCCTTCCGACCTCACGGGCGTTCTGGCACAGCAGAATATCGAGGCGGCACCAGGTTCCGTGGGCGAATCCTCAGACAATCAGTATCAGTACACATTCCGCTATAGAGGTCGTCTGCAGACTCCAGAGGAGTTCGGCGACATGATCATCAAGTCAACTCAGGACGGACAGACAATCCGCGTGAAGGATGTGGCACGTGTAGAGATGGGTGCTCTCTCATATACAGTGGAGTCACAGAACAACGGTAAGCCATCCGTTACCATGATGGTGACCCAGACCGCTGGTTCAAATGCTACAGAGATTGCAACGAACATCAAGAAGCTGCTGAAAGAGCAAGAGGCTTCAATGCCGCCGGGCATCCACTTCGATATTATGCAGGATGTGACAGAGTTCCTCTTCGCATCTATCGAAGACCTTATCAAGACCTTGGTTGAGGCATTCATTCTTGTGTTCATCGTGGTATACATCTTCTTGCAGGACACACGATCAACACTTATTCCGTTGATTGCCGTGCCGGTGTCATTGATTGGTACGTTCTTCTTCCTCTATGTGTTCGGCTTCTCGCTGAACCTCTTGACGCTCGCTGCCCTCGTGCTTGCCATCGCCATCGTGGTCGATGATGCCATCGTGGTAGTTGAGGCTGTCCATGCAAAGCTCGACCTCGGTTACAAGTCGGCAACGACAGCCTCTATCGACGCAATGAATGAGATTTCGGGAGCCATCATCTCCATCACCCTCGTTATGGCATCAGTGTTCATCCCTGTGTCATTCATGGGTGGTACGTCAGGAGCCTTCTATCGTGAGTTCGGTATAACGATGGCCATCTCCATCATCATTTCCGCCCTCAACGCCTTGACTCTTTCTCCTGCGCTTTGTGCAATGTTGCTGAAGCCTAAGAACGAGGACGGTTCAGAGCGCAAGATGTCGATGGTAGACCGTTTCCATGCTTCGTTCAACGCAGCCTATGGAAAGGTGCAGGCTAAGTACACCAAGGGCGTGCGTCGCTTGGTTGAGCGTCCGGTTATCGCAATAGGTGCTGTCATTGTCGGTATCGCAGTAATGGCAATACTTATGTCAACAACAAAGACAGGTCTTGTGCCTGACGAAGATACAGGTACTGTATTCTGTACCGTTTCCACTCCTCCTGGAACTTCAATGAAGAAGACCAACGAGGTTATGGACCAGGTAGACCGTATGCTTGCCACCAACCCTGCAATCCAGAGCCGTATGCGTATTACGGGTTACAACTTCATTGCAGGTCAGGGTTCCAACCAGGGTACGTTCATCATCAAGCTGAAGTCGTTCGAGGAGCGCCAGAAGATGGAAGGACCATTGAAGTACATCGGCGTACACAACCTCGGTTCGGGTATGGTGCTCGGTATGATATACAAGCAGACGGCAGCCATCAAGGGAGCTCAGATTCTTGCCTTCCAGCCGCCTATGGTGCAGGGATTCTCTGCAACAAACGGTATGACCTTCTCTATGCAGGACCGCACGGGTGGTGATGTGAATAAGTTCTTTGACGTTACCCAGAAGTTTATCGGCGAGCTGAACAAGCGTCCGGAGATTTCAAACGCCATGACATCATACAACACCAAGTATCCGCAGTATAAGATAGATATTGATGTGGCTAAGTGTAAGCAGAGCGGTATCGACCCAAGTTCTGTACTTTCCACCATGCAGGGCTACTACGGAGGTATGTATGCAAGTAACTTCAACTCATACGGTAAGCTATATCGTGTATATATCCAGTCTTCTCCTGAAGACCGTGCTGATTTGAAGAGTCTTGATAATATATATGTTCGCACGTCATCAGGCGAGATGGCTCCTATCAATGAGTATGTCAACCTGAGCCGCGTATACGGTCCACAGGAGATAGACCGTTTCAACCTCTTCACATCTATCAATGTGAACGCCTCTGCAGCAGAGGGCTACTCTACGGGAGACGCCATCAACGCTATGGCAGAAGTGGCAAAGACCACGCTGCCGGCAGGCTACACATACGAGTTCTCCGGTCTGACACGTACGGAGCAGGAGTCAAGCAACTCCACTGCAATCATCTTCGTGCTCTGTCTTACTTTCGTATATCTGATTCTTTCAGCACAGTATGAGTCATACATCCTGCCGCTGTCAGTTATCCTCTCTATTCCGTTCGGTCTTGCCGGTGCGTTCATCTTCACCAACCTGTTCGGAAAGAACAACGATATCTATATGCAGATTGCGTTGATTATGTTGATGGGACTTTTGGCAAAGAATGCCATCCTTATCGTACAGTTCGCCCTTGAGCGTCGCCGCACGGGTATGGCTATCTCTTGGTCGGCAGTGCTCGGAGCGTCAGCCCGTCTGCGTCCTATCCTCATGACTTCGTTAGCTATGATTATCGGTCTGTTGCCACTCCTGATGCCTTGGGGCGTAGGTTACAACGGAAACATGACTCTTGGTGCGGCAGCTGTAGGCGGTATGCTTATCGGTATGCTCTGCCAGATTATGGTCGTTCCGGCATTGTTCTACATCTTCCAGACACTTCAGGAGAAGATTAAGCCTCTTGAATTTGAGGATGACAATGCTGATGTTGACTCAGAGGTCAAGCAGTACACCAACCCTTACGTGGCAGGAGCATTGCAGGAGCAGATAGACAAAAGCTCAAAGAAATAAAAAGTAACTTCCAGTCTTCGGGAGTTCGTCGTAACGACTCCCGAAGACGTGGATATATAATAAATAAGGTACTTATATGAAGATTAAAAGTATAATAGCTTTCGCTTCTGCCGGATTACTTCTTGGCAGCTGCGGAATATACAACAAATACGAGCGTCCGGATGTGAACGTGAAAGGACTGGTGCGTGATTCTGCATCGGTTGCCGACACGCTTGCAGTCAGCGATACCACGAGCTTCGGCAACCTGCCTTGGCGTAGTGTCTTCACTGACCCACAGCTGCAGTCGCTCATAGAGCAAGGACTTGCCCACAACACCAATATGCTTAACGCTGCACTCAACGTGAAGATGGTGGAGGCGCAACTTGAGGTGGCTAAACTCGCCTTCGTCCCTTCATTCACTTTCTCTCCGCAGGGAGTAATCTCTTCGTGGGACGGCAACAAGGCTACAAAGACATATTCTCTGCCAGTGCAGGCAAGCTGGAGCATAGACCTCTTTGGCAACCTGCTCAATGTAAAGCGCAGCGCACAGATGTCGCTGCTCGCCACGAAAGACTATCAGCTCGTGGTGCAGACCAAGCTGATTTCCAACATCGCCAACATGTATTACACGCTGATGATGCTTGACAAGCAGTTGGAGATTGTTGACAACATGCAAACCCTTACGAAGGAGACATGGGACATCATGAAGCTACAGAAAGAGTTGGGACGTGTAAAGGAGACCGGCGTGCAGAGTGCAGAGTCCAACTACTATTCTGTGCAGGCACAGGCTGCCGACCTGAAGCGTCAGATTCGTGAAATGGAGAACTCTCTCTCCCTGCTGCTCGGTCAGCCGGCACAGACCATCAGCCGCGGCAAGCTTGAGAACCAGTCGCTGCCGTCGGAATTCTCCACAGGCATCGGCATACAGCTCCTGAGCAACCGCCCGGACGTGCATTATGCAGAGATGAGTCTTGCACAGTGCTTCTACAACACCAACCAGGCACGTTCCCGTTTCTATCCGAGCATTACCATCAGCGGATCAGGGGCTTACACCAACAGTGGTGGCGGCGGTATCGTTAATCCGGGCAAGATGCTTTGGAGCGCAATAGGAAGTCTCGTGCAGCCTATCTTCGCCAACGGACAGCTCATTGCTGGTCTGAAAGTAGCAAAGGCTCAGCAGGAGCAGGCATACAACACATGGCAGAACGCTGTACTCTCGGCAGGTAGCGAGGTGAGCAACGCCCTTGTGCTTTATAATTCTTCCGACGAGAAGAGCAAGCTGGAGCAGAAGCAGGTGGAGAGTCTGACCAAGAATGTAGAGTATACAAAGCTCCTCTTCAACGAGGGCAGCAGCACTTACCTTGAGGTTATCACAGCACAGCAGAGCCTTCTCAACGCACAGCTCTCCAAGGTGGCAGATGACTTCTACAAGATGCAGGCTGTAGTTAATCTCTACTACGCTCTTGGTGGAGGAAGAAATTAAATGGAGAATTAAGAATGAGGAACGGAGGATAAGGATATATCCTTTGTTCTGAACTCTAAACATTAAATTCAAAATTATGATAAGTGAAAAAGCATATATAGCTCCGGGAGCAAAGATCGGAAAGAACGTAACAATCTATCCGTTCGCTTATATCGAGGATGATGTCGTTATCGGTGACGATTGCGTTATCTTCCCTTACGTAAGCATTATGAAGGGCACCCGAATGGGCAAGGGTAACAAGGTGTATCAGAATACTGTACTTGGTGCCGAGCCCCAGGACTTCAACTTCAATGGTGACGAGACAGCACTTGTCATTGGCGATGAGAACATCTTCCGTGAGAATGTTGTTATCAATCGTGCCACGTTTAAGGATGGCGAAACCCGTATCGGAAACCGCAACTTCTTTATGGAGGGCGTGCATATCTCTCATGATACGAAGGTGGACGACTACTGTACATTTGGCTATGGAACAAAGATTGCCGGTGATTGTGAAGTACATAGTGCGGTGATCTTCTCTTCTGGAGTCATCGTCAATGCCAATGTACGTATTGGTGGTGCGTCTATGGTCACAGGTGGTGTTCGCATAAGCAAGGATGTTCCTCCGTTCATCGTAGCCACCGACAACCCTGTCCGTTACGGCGGCGTTAACGAGACATTGCTCAAAAATTCAGGCACCGATCATAAGGTGATAGGTCATATCGCCAATGCATACCGTCTTGTTTTCCATGGTCAGACAAGCGTCTTCGATGCTATCAACCAGATTAAGGAACAGGTGCCGCCAGGTAAGGAAATTGATTCTATCGTTTCCTTCCTTGAAAGCACACAGATTGGAATCATAAGTAAAATGTAAATCATACCTAATATTTTTTTCATAGCATGGTTTTTGTGGGGAACTGGCCGCGAGGTTAGTTCCCCATTTTGTTTGACTAGCATGTGTATTGTCTAATGGGTGCAAGTCCCTAACGAGCCCT
>OKRS01000246.1_pt1 | contig 43046 bp, 29 predicted proteins | sample 1601191 | NCBI WGS metagenome assembly OKRS01 (sample SAMEA3541509, study PRJEB24748) | human gut metagenome | biome: human gut; feature: human-associated habitat; material: faeces | place: China | collected 2012
CCCGCCACATCGAGACCCGCCCGCAGATTTCCCATTACACGGTGGAGACCAGTGTGAACGGCGCAGACTGGACGACCCGCGAAACGGTTGCGCGCGAGTGCTCCAACGGCTACTACGAATATGCCGACGGCATCCGCGCCCGGTACGTCCGGGTCACCGGCGGCGAACTGCCCTATGGACAGCTGCTGCGCATCAGCGGTCTGCGGGTGTTCGGCAACGGCGAAGGCCCGAAGCCCGCACAGGCCGAAGCCGCCGGGGCTCGCGTAGATGCACTGGATGCAACGATCACTTGGAAGCACATCGAAAACGCGCAGGGCTGCAATGTCCGCTACGGCGTTGCGCCCGACAAGCTCTATCTGAGTTGGCTGGTGTATGACACAGACGAAGTGACCCTTTCCACCCTGACCGCCGGGCAGGAATACTACGTCTGCGTGGACAGCTTTAACGAAAACGGCATCACGCCGGGTAAGATTTTCAAACTGGAGGGGTAAACCATGCCCATCAAAGCCGTGCAGCAATTTATGCTGGGCACTGTACTGAGCAACGAGCAGCAGGCAAGAGAAACGCTTGCTGCCATGAAAGCCGCCGGGTACGACGGCATTGAACTGTGTGGATTTATGATCCACCCCATTGGCTTTGTGGTAAAGCTGCTGACCAAGGCCGCCGGAATGCCGGTGGGCAAGGGCGGCAACTTGGACTGGCACAAGCTGGTGCAGGAGGCAGGCCTGAAGGTGGTCAGCCTGCACACCGACATTGGCTCTCTGGAGCGGGATGCCCACGCAGTGGCCGAGGAAGCCAAGAGCTTCGGCACACCGTATGTGGTCATCACCGGGATGTACCGCTTTGATTACGGCGATGAAGCCGTTATACACCAGCTTGCGCAGCGGCTGAACAAAGCCGGCGAAACCTTGGCAGCCGAGGGCATCCACCTGCTCTACCACAACCACAACTGCGAGCTGCGGCATGTGAATGCGGAAAAGCGCGCCTACGATATCCTCTTAGAAGAGACCGACCCCGCTTTTGTCAACTTTGAGTTTGACAGCTACTGGTTCACCGAGGGCGGTGCAAACGCGCTGGCATGGATGCAGCGGCTTGGTCCCCGCATGAAGCTGTGGCACATCAACGACCGGGGCACCCGCATCACCGGCAGCGCCATCACGCCCATCCTGAAAACCGACAGCATGGAGCTGGGCACCGGCAACATGGACCTAGACAGCCTGATGGCGCAGGCCCTTGCCATGGATGTGGATGCCGTTATTCTGGAAAGCCACCGCAACTGGGTGGACAACTCTCCTGTCAAGAGCTTCCAGCTCAGTGCAAAATACCTTGCACAAAAATTCTGACCTGCCATTCTCTCATTATTTTCTTCTTCATTATCCCCATAAAAGCAACGCCCCACACCGGTTACTCCTTCCGGTACGGGGCGTTGTGTCTTGCGGGGGATCTTTTTGCGTTACAGAATGTGGGTGCCCGGCTGCAAGGTCAGGCTTCTGCCATCCGGGAGGGTGACTTCTGCGGTCAGATTGCAGGGCACGGTGATGGTGTAGGTCACGGCATCGCCTGCATACTGCCAGCCGCTTTCAATGCGCCCCACCGGGGAATCGTACACTGCTTTTGCCCATCCCAGAGCCGGGTTCGGGGTGGGGGCGATGGTCAGGGTCTCCCCTGCCAGACGGATTCCGCACACACCGCCAAACAGCCAGCCGCAGATGGCACCGTAGGAGTAATGGTTCAGGGATTCGCTGGGGTGGCCGTTTGCGTCAATGCCCGTCCATGTCTCCCAGACGGTAGTAGCGCCCTGCTTGACCTCATAGAGCCAGCTGGGAGCGGTGTCCTGTAACAGCAGCTTATAGGCGGTGTCGGCATGGCCATACTTTGCCAGCAGCTCACAGAGGAAGGGCGTGGAAAGGAAGCCGGTGTTCAGATGGTAGCCGTTTTCCGCCACCATCCGGTTCAGGGTATCCGCAGCGGCTTGGCTCTCCTCCTCGCCCAGCAGCGCAAAGGCAATGGCGCGGACATATTCGCACTGCCGGTCCGAAGTAATTTTTCCGTTATCCGTAAAGGCAGCGCGGTATGCCTTTACCGCCTTTTCTGCCGTGTCGCGGTACTGCGCTGCGTCCTCTGCCTTGCCCAGCGCCTGCGCAATTTCCGCCAGAAGTCGCCCGGAATAAGCCAGATACGCCGTACCCACGCTTTTGCGCGGGTTCATCATGGCCTGCATGGGAGTAATGCCAGGCTCACACCACTCGCCGTAGTCCAGACCGTTCAGCACCGTGTACTTGGCGTATGCACCGGTCTGCTGTTCCTCGGTGGTCTGCTGTGCACGGCCAAGCAGGAACGCATACCACTTCTGCATCATCTCGTAGTTGTCCGCCAGAATTTTCCGGTCTCCGGTGCGCTTATAAAGGGCGTAGGGCACCAGAATGGCGGCATCGCCCCAGCCCGCCGACATGCAGAGCATGGGGGTCATGTAGCCGGGGCGGCTGGTGGGCGGCGCAATGTTCGCCATGCGTCCATCCGGGTACTGGTTCAGGCGGCATTCTGCCAGCCATTTTTCCACCACTGGGTAGCAATCCATCAGGGTCAGGCCGGTCTCGATGAACACCCCCATGTCACCCGTCCAACCGGCGCGCTCGCGGGTGGGGCAGTCGGTGGGGATATCGCAGAAGTTGCTCTTCTGGCTCCACACACTGTTTTTCATCAGCTGATCCACATCGGCATTGCCGCACCCAAAGCTGCCGGTGACCGGCATCTCCGAATAGACGGCGTGGGCAGTAAACTCTGCGCCGGTCAGGTCGATGTCCGTTTCCACCTTTGCGTACCGGAAGCCCATGATGGTAAAGCTGGGCTTGTAGTGGTTCTCGCTCTCTTTGCAGACGAGTTCCAGCATCTGCGCCGTGCCGCCCTCCTTGTGGCGGTTCCGGTCCTGAAAGTTCTCCTGCGTAAAGTTGCCGTTCTCGTCCAGTGCTTCGCCGCACAGCAGCTTGATTTTCTGCCCGGCGTGGGCGGGCAGCTTCATCTCCACATAGCCAGCCATGTTCTGGCCAAAGTCCAGCACGGTCTCGCCGTTGGGGGTGCGCAGCAGCCTGCCTGCAAAGGCCTCCTGCTCCCGGATAGGCACGGTGTTCATGCCGGTGATGGGCAGGGTGTTCGGCTCGGTCTTGACGCCATGCCAGCCGGAAAGCTCCCCTTCCAGCCGGGCATCGTACACTTCGCCCTGCTGCATATCATTTTGGCGAATCGGGCCGCACTGGGTGGCCTCCATGTCGTCATCCGAAACGCAGACCGCCTTGCCGTCCACTTCCAGCTGGAACAGGACAGCCACTTCTTTCCCGAACAGGTCACGGTCACCATCCACGCCGGAAGTGCTGCGATACCAGCCGTCGCCCAATGCGATGAGCAGCTCGTTTTCACCGTCACGGACAAGCGCGGTCACATCGTAGGTCTGCGCGCCCAAATGCTTGTCTGCGGTAAAGCTGCCGGGGGCAAGCACCATGTCGCCGACACACTTGCCGTTCAGCCATGCCGCATACAACCCCTTGGCGGTAATGTACAGCCGCTTGCACTGCCCCGCCGGGGCGGTGAACGTTTTGTGCAGATAACTTGCCGGGCGGTGGGGCTGATAAGGCTGCGCCTGCCCTTTGCCGGAGGCTTCCAGCGCCGCCTGCTTCTGCTCCCAGTTGGGCTTTGCAAAGGCGTTGATGGCATCGATGCAGTCGATGTCCGGCTCTTCTGTCTCAGGGCAGACCCACACGCCCTGCCAGTCTGCCTGTGCAAGCCCGGTCTCGAAGGAAGCGGTGCTCCATGCACCGGGCTGGTCATTTTCATCCCACAGGCGGATGCGCCACCGTCCCTGCGTCTTGGGCGGTACAGCGCTGGGCGTTTCGGTGTGCATCACACTGCCCAAAGCCTTTCCGCTCGCCCACAGCGTTTCGGCTCCGGCAGTTACTTCAATTTCGTAGGCGGTCTGGCGCACGCCTTCGGCGCACTGCCACGATAAAAACAGCGTCCCGGCATCTATGCCGAGAGGCTGGGTCAGATGATTCGTTTTCAGGTTTGTTGCTTGCATCATCCGCATCTCCTTTTTCCGTTTGATTTCTGTTCTTATTATAAAGAGAATCCCACGGAATAAGGGTGCAAAATTTTGTGTTATCAGTCAAAAAGTCGTGCTATTTATGACAATTTAAAAAATTCATCTTGCTTCACGACTTTTCATCCGTACTGTCTGCGGTTCTCCTGTTATACTTTGGGTAAGAAAAAAAGTTTACCGCCCACGCAGCGCTGCGTGGGCGGTATTTTTTATGCTCGCTTAAAACTTGAGGGCATTGGTTTGCGTGGCCGTATCTGTCCGTTAATCGCACCGTTCCAGCTTTTTAGCTTTTGCAAAGAACAACCAGAGCAGTGCCGTGCATCCCACCATGCAGGCAGGCATGATGAGGAAGGAGGTCCGGTAGCCGATGGCATCCACCAAGCTGCCAAATACGGCATTGAAGAGGATATCCGCCAGCGAAGCCACACTCAGCACCAGACCCGATGCAGAGGAAGCTGCGTGACTAGGCCAGTATCGCGGGATCAGCATGACAAGGGTCGGATACAGGATGGAAAACAGCAGACCGCTGACTGCCAGGAGCCACAGACCCGGTGCACCCAGCAGAACACCTGCGGTGTACAGAACCGCAGCGCTTGTGGCGAAGAGCCGCAGGCAGCGGTAGATGCCCAGCTTATCCACCAGACTGCTCAGCACCAGACGCCCCACCATCACACAGCCGAAGAAAACAGCGGTAAAGTTTGCCGCCTGTCCCATGGGCACTTCCAGTGCATTGGTAGCATAGCTCACCAGCCAGTTCATAATGCCATGTTCTGCAATGAAATACAGGCCGATGATCAGCACCAACGACAGAAATGCCGGACAGCTCATGATCTCCTTGGGCGATACCTTCCCCTCCGTTTTGTGCTCCTGCACTTCCGGCATGGGGAACAGCACGAACAGCACCATGGCCACTGCGCCAATGGCCAGCAGTCCCCATGCCACGGTGTGCCAGCTGGAAATATCCGTAGCCCAGTTGCCAATGATGCTCTGGCTGCCGCTGGTGCCAATGCCCTGAATGAAGAACAGGAAGTTCACAAAAAAGCCGGGCGCAACGGCAAACATACCGGTCGTGATCAGGTTCATGTTGGTGTTCAGCAGTGTGGATGTGCCCATGGCAAAAAACATTCCCACAAGCAGCAGCAGATAGGAGTCCGTAGTGGCAAACAGCAGCATGGCTGCGCTCCACAAAAAGGTATACAGCAGCATGGCCTTGCGGCGGCCCAGAATATCCACCCCGAAGCCGCCGACGGCCAGAAACACGAGGTTGCCGATGTAGCTTACGGTGACGATCTGGGACAACTGGGCGGTACTCAGCTGGAAGTGGGCAGAGAAGATCGTGGAAAAAATGCCCCGCATGGCATCGTTCGCGCCCAGACCCACCATCAGGATCAGGAACGCGGCAAACGTGATGATGTTCTTTTTCTTGTTCATTGGTTTATCCCTCAAAAGAAGCCGCCGCCCGGCCCGACCCGGCAAAAGGGGCCAGCGCCGATGCGGCGGCTTGCTCATTATTGATAGGCGGCTCAGCCCAGTTCGATGCTTTGGTACTCCGGGGCGGCAGCCTCAGCAGTCAGACCCATGGTCTGCACGTTAGTGCAGTTCTGAGTAAGAAGCGCCTGTGCGAAGTCCGAACGGTCCTCGCCCGCAAAGCCCAGCGTGGAGTTCCGGACGGTGACGCCATCTACCCAGCGCAGGAACATGGCTGCACTCTTCTGATGCAGCATGCCTTCCTTTTCAGGCGGAATGGGACGCAGATCGTACATTCCGCGCTCCCACTTGCTGGTAGCTTCCAGACAGACGTTGACATTTTCAAACAGAACGTTCTTGATGTGATTCTCCTCGTTGCCGGAGAGGAACACACCGTTCTCACCCTTGCAGGTGACGTTGAAGAAGCGAACATTCTCGATGCTGCCGCTGTGGGTGTTGGCGTTCCGGTCGTGGGTCGTCATCACGATAGGCTCCGCGCAGCCCCACCAGCACTCGGCAAAGCGGCGGGTCTCGATCATGATGTTGGAGAAGCTCACGTTCCGCACACAGCCGCCGTCGCGAATCTGGATGGACAGACCCCGGTTGGTTCCGGTGATGATGCAGTTATCCACCAGAATATTCTCGAAATCTGCCACGCCCTCTGTGCCGATCTTGATTGCGGCACTGGTAGAGGTCAGCGTGCAGTTGGAGATGATGACGTTCTTGGTGGGGCCGTACTCGTTGTTGCCCGCTGTGGTCTTGAGGCAGATGCAGTCATCTGCACACTGGACATGGCAGCCAATGATCCGCACATTGGTGGAGTGATCCGGATCGATACCGTCGGAGTTGGTGCAGTCCAGCGGGTTCAGCACCCGGATGTTGGAGATCAGCACATCGTTGCATCCGGCAGGGTGCAGCGTCCAGAACGGAGAGTTCTGCAGTGTCACGTCATGGAACGAGATGTGGTTGCAGTGCTCCACATACACCATGGTGGGACGGGGGTAGAAATCACCGTTGAAGTAGTAACGGCTTGCCCGCTTCATAAAGGCATACACGTTGCCATCCACTGCGCCCTGACCCGTGATGGAGAAGTTGTCTGCATCCTTGGCGTGAATAAAGGTGTAGGCCGGCTTTGCCACCGGACGATCCACGGCCTTTGCGCCGGAAACTGCTGCCACGGAAGCATCATCGCCGTTGGGGTTGAAATAGGTGGAGATATCGGAGTGCGCTTTCAGAAGGGCGCCCTGTTCCAGATGCAGCTCTACGTTGCTTTTCAGCTCGATAGAACTGGAATAGTAGGTATGACCGCCCTCCAGTACAACGCGGCCGCCGCCTGCTGCGTTGCAGGCATCAATGGCAGACTGGATTGCAGCGGCATCATTGGTTGCGCCATCGCCGACAGCGCCATACTTGGTGACTGAATAAACCATGAAAACTTGCTCCTTTTCACATTATCAGACTGCGCCGAACAGGGTGGGCAGCGCCATGGAGAACCAAGGCACATAAGCTACCAGCATCAGCGCCACGAAGATCGCCGCATAGAACGGCAGGATCGGTTTGATCATGTCCTCCATGTCCATATCTGCCACCGAGCAGCCGCTGAACAGTGCGCTGCCAACGGGCGGGGTGATGTTGCCGATGCCCAGGTTCATGACCATCATGATACCGAAGTGGATAGGATCCATGCCAAAGGACTGGACAACGGGCAGGAAGATCGGGGTGAAGATCAGGACAGCCGGGGTGATGTCCATGAAGCAGCCAACCACCAGCAGCACAAGGTTGATGATGAGCAGGATGACATACTTGTTGCTGGAGACGCTGATCAGTGCGTTGCCGATGGCGCTGGGCAGGCCGGTGAAGCTCATGACAAAGCTCATGACGTTGGAGCCGGCAATCAGGAACATGATGACAGCGGTGGTCTCGCAGGCGTCCAGCAGGATCTTGGGCAGATCCTTGATCTTGATGCTGCGGTAAACAACGATGGACAGGAACAGGGTGTAGGCAACAGCCACGGCAGCGGACTCCGTTGCAGTGAAGATGCCGGACATAACGCCGCCGACGATGATGACGATCAGCAGCAGGCTGGGGATGGCGTCCACGAAGTACTTGAAGAAAACGGAAGCCGGAACCTTACCAGCAGTGGGATAGTGGTTCTTCTTTGCGATGACATACGCCACCACCATGCAGGCCAGTGCCCACATCAGGCCGGGAATGTAGCCGGACATGATCATGCCCACCACAGAGCAGCCAGCCAGCACCGGATAGATGATCAGGATGCCGGAAGGAGGAATGATCAGACCAGTAGGTGCGGAAGCGATGTTGACGGCAGCAGCAAACTTTTTATCGTAGCCTTCCTTCTCCTCCATGGGGATCAGAACGCCGCCGATGGCAACGGAAGCTGCAACGGAGGAACCAGACAGAGAGCCGAACAGCGTGTTGCCCAGAATGTTGGTGTGCGCCAGACCACCGAGGATGCGGCCGACCAGAATTTTTGCGAAATCGATCAGTTTCTGTGCAATGCCGCCGGTGTTCATCAGAACACCGCAGAGGATGTAGAACGGGACAGCCAGCAGCGAGAAGCTGTCAACGCCGCCCACCATGCGCTGGCTGGCAACGAAGGTGCCCAGATCCAGAGACAGGGTGGAGGCCATGGTCACGACCGACGAAATGATGATACTGACTGAGACCGGGACGCTCAGCGCCAGCAGCAGCGCAAACGTGCCGATCAGGAGCAGACCGACTTGAAAAGTACCCATTTTAGGTTCGTCCTCCTTTTTTATGCTTCTTTGGCAGACTCTGCCTTGGGGCCCTGCTTCATATCGCGCAGGTCCTCACCGATGAAGATGAGCGCGTAGAAGATGAACAGGATGGCACCCACAGGGACGCTGGCGTAGATCAGGGGCATGGGCAGCTGCAGCGCAGCGCTCAGCTGATCCGCAGCGGTGTTGACAAGGCGCGTGCCGCCGCCGATCATGACAACAACGCAGAACAGGATGACCATAGCCTGCACAAAGATATCCAGGATCTTCTGGCCCTTGAAGGACAGACGCTTGCTCAGCGCGGTGATTGCCAGATGCTTGCGGCGGCCGTATGCGTAAGCACCGCCCACCATGGTCACCCAGATCAGCAGATAACGCAGCGCTTCTTCGGTCACGGTGCTGGGGTTGTTCAGGATGTAGCGGGTGATGACCTGCCAGCAGACAGCAATGACCATGACACCCATGATAATGGTGCTGAGGACCTGAATGATCTTATCGATCAGGCCGCGGAATTTAACGATCAACATGGTATGCTTCCCTCCTCATCAAGCCTGTACATAGGACAGGAAGTCCTCGTAATAACGGGCATTGTCGGCGCTCTTGGCACAGAACTCGTCGCGCAGGGACTGGGTAGCCTCGATAAAGGCCGTCTTGTCGATGGTGTAGAACTGGACGCCCATCTCCTTGGCACCGTCAATGTTCTCCTGCACCAGATCCTGCCATACGGCCTCGTGTGCTTCGTTGCCCTGGGTCATGCCGTTTATGATGGCGCTCTGCTCGGTCTCGTCCAGACTTTCCCAAGTCTCGGTGGAGATGATCACGATATCGGGCACCATCTGGTGCTGGGTGTAGGTGTAGCTCTTGCAGACTTCACCGTGGCCGTCCTGCACCAGAACTGTCTCGTTGTTCTCTGCGCCGTCAATAATGCCCTGCTGCAGACCGGTGTAGGTCTCGCCGCTGGACATGGGCGTTGCACTGCCGCCCATGGCACGGATCATGGCAATGGACGTGGGGCTGTCCTGGGTGCGGATCTTCAGACCCTTCAGGTCTGCGGGGCCTTCACAGGGGCCGTCTTTGGTGGTGTAGATGCTGCGGGAGCCGGAATCGAACCAGCCGATGGCAAAGAAGCCCTGATCGTAGGTGCTCTTGAAGATCTCCTGCACCGCTTCGCTCTGGTTCATAACGGCAAAATACTGCTCGGTGCTCTCGAACACATACGGCATCGAGAAGATGGCGTATGCGCTGTTGAACTGCTCCATGCTGGAAGCAGAGACCTTTGCAATATCCAGAACGCCGGCCTTGACCAGCTGGATCATTGCTGCGTTGTCGCCCAGCTGACCATTGGGGTAAACGCTGAAGGTCAGGTCGGATTCAGCAGAAGCAACTTCCGTCATCTTCTGCAGTCCAACGTTGACCGGGTGCGCTTCGCTGTGGCTGTGTGCCACCAACAGATGCTTGGAGCTCAGGCCGTCTGAAACCGAGCCGCTGCATCCGGTGAGCGACAGGCTTGCGCCTACGGCAGCAAGACCTGCAGCAGCCAGAAAGCTGCGGCGAGTAATACGTCTTGTTCCTATCATGATTGACATCTCCAGTTTTCTTTGTTTGATTGACTGCGTACAAAACCGGTTTTGATCTCCTGTCGGTCAGAGTGAAATTTATCCCTTCCGCAAAGGGCTTCAGGCTGCGCATTCCCTACCATTTCTATTCTGCCATGTGCAACAGGCTTTCTATCAATAAAAATAGCGCAAACGCGTTGTAATGTACAGGCCTTTTTTGACAAAAACCTTGCATTTCTTGGTATAATCCAACCTTTTTTGCAAAATTATTGGCATTTATTGGTCAAAACATTGCATATATTGGTACATCGTGTTATGATGAACTAGCCCAAAAGAATTTTTTGACCGGAGGTATTTTTCTGTGAAAGCCATCAAAACCGATAAACATTACATGGCCGAGCCGGATTTTGAGATCGACCATTACAAGGACGCCAGCTATCCCCCGGTCGCTTCTCATTACCATGAATTCTATGAAATTTTTCTCTTTGTCAGCGGAAATGCGGATTATGTTGTCCACGACAAAATGTTCCGGCTCAAACCGGGAGACCTGCTGATCATCCCACCTGCCATTATGCACCATCCCATCTTCCGGGACTTTGAGATCCCCTATGAGCGGTATGTGTTGTGGCTCAGTCCTCCGGCTTTTGATACCATGAAAAAAATCGACCCAGACATCGATTACTTTCTCCGTCCGGGTCATGCAAAAACATTTTTGATTCGGGATAGCGTGGACAGCTCCCGCGCCCGGTTCGGGCAGTTTGAAGCCCTGACCCACGCTTACCGGGAGGAAAGCCTGTGTTACCACAGTGAGGGCATGGCCGATATTCTCCGCATCCTGATCGGCATCAACCGCTCCTTATATAATCGGGAACACGTTTTTGCCAAGGCGCAGAAACCAAGCATCCTGAGCAACGCCCTGCATTATATCGATTTGAACCTCAGCGGCGATCTTTCACTGGACACGGTGGCAAAGGCGCTTTTCATTGATAAATACAATTTTTCCCACATGTTCAAGCAGAATATGCAGATCAGCTTTTACCAGTATGTCATCCAGCAGCGGCTGCTGGAAGCCAAACGGCTGCTCATGAAAAAAGAGCCGATTTCTTCCATCCCGGCCAAATGCGGTTTTTCTGATTATAACGCCTTTTACCGCTCCTTCAAAAAGAATTACGGTGTCAATCCGCGCGAATATGTCGCTTACCACATAAAGGCCATCCACGGTGAAGTTGGCGGCTTGTCTCTTGATATCGACCACCAGAGCACAGAATTCTGATAGGTTCCTCTGATTTCCGTCCTTTTTATAGAATTACAGCCTTTTTCTTCTTGGCGGCAGCAGACGGCCTTGCCGTTTTATCTCCACCGACTTAGCGGCATTGATTTGCGTGGCTGCACACCAAAACCAAGTCCAGGTCCAGGAGGACACTACTATGATGAAACTGCTTTCCTGCCGCTACAACATGGATACCGCAATTCAACTTTTTAATGTAGCAGCTACATCGTTGGATTGCGTATCGCCAATATACTATTTATATGTTGCACTGATTTTTATCTCGTTACGGTTTCGCAATAAGACCAAAGTGGTGGGTATCACAATGATCCCCCACCACTTTAGCCAAGTAAATTTTTACTTTTGAATCGTAAAACGGAACGAGGTTTCCTTCTCCACCGCAAAGCAGTCGTCTGCATGGGGCTTTGCACCCCAGCTATTATCGCCGCCAACGCCGCGCTGGAAGGCAGCGCAGCGGACGACCGTCTTATTGTCGTCCCGGGGCAGCTCGTAGAAGTGGCGGGCGTTTTCCAGCTCATGGGGCGTATAGGGCAGTGCCGAGAAGGTCATGCTGTCCCCTGCAAAGCCGATGCCTATGTTCAATCCGCTGCCGGTGACCGCTGCGCGGTACACGCCGGTACGGCTGCCGCACTCCTGCGGGTAGACGGGGGTGTTCTGGGCAAAGTCCTGCCGGACATTGTAGCTCCAAGCGCCCATTTTGCCGCCTGCGGTGCGGTCGGCGGTGGTCTCCCGGGGGCCAAGACCCAGATAGGATACCTTGGTCAGCTCCCGGCGCATCGGGAAGAGCAGCCCGAACTCCGGCAGCTCAGTCTTTTCGCCCTGCCATGTCATGGTGATATCGCAGCGGCCTGCGCCGTCGATGGCAAAATCAATGGGAAGCGTCTGCCCATCTGGCAGGGTGTAGTTTGCGCGGACGATGACGAACTCATCCTTTGCTTCGGCAGTCAGATTATCGCACCGGGCGTAGAGACCGGCGGTTTTCCAGAAGGCAAATGTAAAAGGTTCTGCGCAGCCCTCGTCGTTGTTGGTAGGCGCACGCCAGAAGTTGGGACGCACGGTATCGTCCAGCAGCTGCACGCCGTTATAGCGGATGGACACAAGCCCCTTTCCACGGCCAAAAACATACTCGAAGCCCTTGCCCTTCACGCCGATGTTGCAGTCCATCTCCACCAGCTGCGGGGCGGGCAGGGTCAGCCGAGCTTCGGCATGGTTGTGCCATACCTGCCCAAAGGCAGCTCCATAGCCCGCCGGGATGCCGGGCAGCGCAGCCCGCTGGATAGCGATAACGGTCATGCAGGCAAGCCCTGTCTCCGGCAAGGCAAAGGGGAACAGCAGATGCACCGTTTCGCCGGGTGCACAGTCTGCCCGCAGCACCGCCCGGCGCTCCGGCTTGCCGTTGACCGAGGACGCAAACACAAGGTCGTAGGCGTTCAGGTCGGTAAAGAGATTCCGGTTTTCAATCACGGCTTCGGTGTCGGTCAGGGTGATCTTCAGCGGTGCGTAGGCCGCCTTGACGGCGTCCATTTTGGGGGTGTTACGGCGGTCGGGCAGCACAAGGCCGTCCACGCAGAATTCCCGGTCGGTGGGGCGGTCGCCGAAGTCGCCGCCGTAGGCAAAGCAGGGCTTGCCGTCCGGGTCAGTGACCGCGATGCCGTGGTCCATGTACTCCCAGATGAACCCGCCCTGATACAGCGGTTCTTCGTAGGCATACTCGGTGTAGTCGGTGATGCCGCCGCAGCTGTTGCCCATGGCGTGGCTGTACTCGCACATGATAAAGGGCTTTTCCGGGTGCTCTGCCAGAAACTTTTTGATATCTGCCACCGGGGTGTACATCTGGCTTTCCATATCGGAGGTGGCGGGGTATTCCCGGTTCCAGAAAATGCCCTCGTAATGCACAAGGCGGCTGGGGTCGGTGCGGCGGAAATATTCGCTCATCTCCCACAGTGTCTTGCCGCCGTGGCTCTCGTTGCCGCAAGACCAGATGAGGATGGCCGGGTGGTTTTTGTCCCGTTCCAGCATGGCTTCGGCGCGGGCAAGCACATTTTCCCGCCACTCCGGGCGCGCACCGGGCAGCGTCCACTCGTCCGAGCCGTCCGCGCCCAGCTTCTGCCATGTGCCGTGGGTCTCCAGATTCGTCTCCCCGATGACGTACAGGCCATATTCATCGCAGAGCTGCAAAAAATAGGGGTCATCCGGGTAGTGGCTGGTGCGCACGGCGTTGACGTTGTGGGCCTTGAGGTTCTTTACATCCCACAGCATCTCTTCCCGGCTGACGGTGCGGCCGGTGCGGCAGCTCCACTCGTGGCGGTTGACGCCCTTGAACACGATGCGCTGGCCGTTCAAAAGCATCTGGCGGTCTTTCAGTTCAAACTTACGCAAGCCGACTTTCAGGCCGGTGCGCTCCACCAGAGCGCCCTCGCGCAGCAGGGCGATTTCTGCCTCGTACAGGTTCGGCTGCTCGGCACTCCACAGGGCGGGGTCAGTCACCGCAAAGGTGAAGGAGACATCCTGCACGTCCTCCTCCACATCCGGGGCAACCTCGCCCTTGCCGAACACCACGCCGCTGTCGTATTCCGCAGGCTCGCCCACCTCAGCAGACTGCTGCTGCCCATTGAACACCACCGACACCGTTCCCGCGCCGCTGACCTTGCAATCAAAGGTGACGGCAGCACTGGAAAAATCATCTGCAAAGCTCTGCTTCACAAAGACGTCCTCGAGGTGAACTTCCGGCTTTGTGAACAGCTCCACGGAGCGGAATAAGCCGCTCATGCGCCAGAAATCCTGATCTTCCAGCCAGCTGCCGGAGGAGAAACGGTACACCTGTACCGTCAGGGTATTTTCGCCGGGGTGGACGGCAGCAGTCATGTCAAATTCAGCGGGAGTGAAGGTATCCTCGGTGTAGCCGATGTAAACGCCGTTGCACCAGACGGCGGCGGCACTGTCGGCGCCGTTCAGACGCAGGTAGCAGCTTGCCCAGCTTTCCGGCAGGGTGAAACTACGCTGGTACTCTCCAATGGGGTTATAATCCTGCGGAATCTGGCCGGGGTGCAGCTTTTCGTGGCCGTCCCACGGGTACTGGGTGTTGACGTAATGGGGCGTGCCGTAGGGCTGGCCGGGCTTTTGCAGGCTCTGCATCTGGATAAAGCCGGGCACAGTCAGGGTATCCCAGTCCGTAAAGGGTGCGGTCAGGTTTTCCGCATAGCGAAAGTTCCACTCGCCATCCAAGCTGACGGTCAGGGACAGTTCGGGGCTTGTCTGGTCCGCAAAGTGGGCATGGAAGGGCAGGCGGTTCTGCTGGAAAATTTCCGGGTCGGCCAGAAGCGCCGAGGTAATGGGATGATTTAACGGCATAAATGTCACCTCGCAGCATTTTCTGCTTTTATTATAGCACAGGATATAAGAAAAACAGCCGCACAAAACGACTGTTTTTCTGGAGAGAAACGGCATCAGTCCGCTTCGTCAAGGATCTCGGTGTCCAACACCGTGTGCCCCTTGGGGATATGGTACTTCACGGCGGGCAGATGGACGTTGGTAAAATACAGGCTGGTGTTGGGGTCGCAGCCGATGACCACTGCCTCTCCCCTGCCGCGCACGGTGCAGCGCAACGTGTCGCAATGGGCTTCGGCGGTATCGTTTTCCACGCTTTCGGCGTAGCCCGGTGCAAAATTGGGCACGGCAAAACCGCAGTCGTAGGCTTCGCAGTCGAAACTGCTGTCAATCTCATGATGGCGGCGGTGGCCGGTGGCCGTGGGGGTGATGGTAGTGGTCACCTCAATGCCGGGGAAGGGCGACCACTGCGCAGTCACAGCCCCGGCTTCAATTTCCCACGTTTTGCTCACCTTGCGTACAAACACGTTATCGTCGATGACAAAGGCCAGCATACTGTCGGGAGCCGCCTGATTGAGCACCTCCCGGCTGCGGGAGGCGCAGAAGCCAAAGCGGGTATCGTAGGCAAATTTTGCGTACTTTTCCGGGAACTGTCCGTGGCCGTGGCCCTCGTTGACACCGGCGGCATAGGCCGTTACCCGCCCCGCCCGGCGCTGCACCAGCATATTGGCGTATGGCATGGGCTTGAGCCGCTCCAATGCGGGCATGGGCGCGGCTTCGGCAGACCAGAAGGGGTGGTCATCCGGCAATGCAAGCAGCAAAAAGCTCTTCATACCCCAGTAGGGGCTGCCGGGGGCGTTGTACCGCTCGGCCATGTACATCTGCGGGTAGCAGTAGCCGATGGTCAGAATGCCGTCCCGGTCGAACATTTTCTGCCCCAGCCACCAGTTGAAGTTGCGGACGATGAGCCCTTTCATCACCGGCAGGGGTAGCGGTTCCAGCCCTGCCCAGATGCAGGCCGCCCAGAAGCTGTTCTGAGCAAAGCGGTAGGTCAGGCTGCGGCCAAAGGGCAGCGCTGCGCCGTTGGCATCGAACCAGTAGACGAACTGCTGCGCGAACAGCTGGGCGCGCTGGCGGTAGAGTGCAGCACGCCGGGGGTCGATGTCTGCGGCAAATTTAGAGTAGAGCAGCCCGTAATACTGGATGGCCCACGGGATGTAGTAATCCTTTTGCACGGAGGCGCCATCGGTGGACCAGCCGTCGCCGCTGTAATAGCTGTCGATTTTGCAAAGACCGTCCTCCAGCAGCTCCGGGCTGTAAGGCATCCCCACGCTTTTCAGGGCAAGGTTTACAAGGATGCGGAAAAACTGCCAGTTGCAGTCCGGGATGGTGTGGGCGTTGATCTGCCCCAGCCATGCGGCAAGGTTCTGCTTTTCGGTATCAGAAAGCGGGGCCCACAGCTTTTCCGGTGCAGTCAGGATGCCGCAGGCAATGGCAGCCATCTCCACATAACACTGGTCGTACTCCCCGGTGGTGCCCCAGTATTCGGGGTTTTCCGGGTCGGCGCCGGTGGCAAGACCCTTGCGGTAGATTTTTTCAAATTCCGGGTCAGAGCCGCCACCTACCCAGAAGGGCACCAGCGCCCACAGCGGGCGGCTGAAGGCTTCCAGCTCAATAGCATTTTGGTTGTAGGTCACGCCCGTCTCGCCCAGATGCAGCCGGGCACAGCCTGCGGAATAATAAGGCTTGAGCGGGTCGAGAAATTTGTGCATCAGTGCGGTAAAATCCGCTTTGGTCTGCAAGTTCATCACCAGTACATCTCCCAATCTTTGGTCAGGCGGGTCAGCGCCTCCATGTAAAAATAATCGCCCCAGCTCGTACATTCATCCACGCCCTCCGGGGTGCAGGTGTTGTAGGGGCTTTTTTTGCTGTAAGTGCCGTGCAGCAGCTGGCCGGAGCCGAGGGTACCGGGCTTTACTGCGTAGTTTGCGGCAAGGCTGGCCAGCATCTGCCGTGCCAGCGTGCGCCACTGGGCAGCTTCTGTTTCGTCCACATACTTTGCCGCTTCCAGCAGGCCGCAGGCCACGATGGCCGCAGAGGAGGAATCCCGGGGTTCGCCGCTTTCCGGGGCAAAGAGCATATCCCAGCAGGGGATCATATCCTCTGGCAGACGGGAAAGGTAGAACGCCAGTGCTTTGCGGAACACATCCAAAAACTTTTCATCGTGGGTGTAGGTGTAGCCAATGGCGCTGCCGTACACGCCCCACGCCTGTCCCCGTGCCCAGAAGCTGTCATCCTTATAGCCCTGACAGGTGCGGCCGCCCTTGGGGGTGCCGTCCGGGTTCATAAAGAAGGTGTGGTAGGTGCTGCCGTCCGGTCGGAAGGAGTTTGCCAGCGTGGTGGCGGTGTGGGCGGCGGCGATCTCGCGGTAGTGGTCGCTGCCGGTCACCTGCGCTGCCCAGTACAGCAGCGGCACGTTGAGCATGCAGTCAATGATATAGCGGTAGTTGTCGGGGTCATCCATAGTGCCCCATGCCTGCAAGAAGCGGCCGCTGGGCTGGTAGCGGGTCAGCAGCTGGTCGGCGGCGGCAATGGCGGCGTTTTTGCCCTTTTCGCTGCCCACCAGCTTCCATGCTGCCACACAGGTGGGGCTGTACAAAAAGCCCATATCGTGGTGGTCAACCTCCACCTTGCGGGCAATGCGGTCCGCAAAGCTGTCCACCTGAATGAGGGCGGCGTTCTTGAATTTTTCCTCCCCGGTGGCTTCGTAGGCCAGCCAGATCTCACCGGGCCAAAAGCCGCAGGTCCACTGGTTATTGGCACAGCCGGGGTAGATATTGTTCACGCTGGAATGGTTCTGGCACTGGTAGGTGTACAGGGGCAGATTGGTCTCCACCTGTTTGCAGGCATCGGCCAGTGCCTGCCGTGCCTCGGCGTCGGTCATAGCGTGGTTCTGGTAGGTTTTCATCATGATTACTCCTTAAATCCAAACGTAGGTATCTCTGCCCACCGCTGGCGCAGAAAGTGCATACCCAGCTTGGGGCGGCGGTCCCGGGTGAACAGGCCTTTTTTGTTGCCGTCCACCCGCATGGGGCCCTGCACGGTGTCGTAGTCTGCAAAGTTCCAGACAAATTCTCCCACAAACCACGGGCGCTTGTCAAACTCTGCATCCAGACGGCGGTAGAACTCCACCTGAAACTCCTCACTGAACATCTCGGCTCCGGCGGTGTGCAGACCTGCCACGGTGTCTGCGCCGTATTCGCTCATCATCACGGGCTTGTGCTGCTCTGCCCAGAAATCCATTTCCTGATTCAGGCCATAGCAGGCGGCGTCCATGTCGCCGGAAAGGTTGTACCAGCCGTAGTAGCGGTTGATGCAGACGATATCCATGGTGCGGGTGGTGATATCCTTCGTATAGTCGTTCTGGCAGCAGACGAGGGTGACCGGGCGGTTCTGCGGGTCCAGCTGATGCGCCAGCTCATACAGCGGGTGCCAGTAATCGTAGGCATCCTGCGGGAAGTGCTCCAGATCCGGCTCGTTGCCAAGGCTCCACAGCACCACGCAGGGGTGGTTTTTGTCCCGATGGATCATCTCGGCAAGCACCTGCCGGTGATGCTCCGCAAGGGGATATTCCTTGTAAGGATTCACCGCCGCCCCGCTGCCGATACCCACCGCCGGGGTCTCGTCCATGACCAGAATGCCCTCCCGGTCGCACAGGTCGTAGAACTCCTCAGCGTAGGGGTAGTGGCTGGTACGCACCGCGTTGGCGTTTGCCCAGTGGATCAGGTTCACGTCCTTCACGTTCAGCACCGGGTCAAAGCCGCGGCCGTGGGCGGTAAAGTCCTCGTGCTTGCAAAAGCCCTTGAAATAGAGCGGCTTGCCGTTCAAAAGCACCTGTGTGCCCCGCACCTCAATGCTGCGCACGCCAAAGGTCTGGTCGTAGACGTCTGCCCCGCAGGTAACGTGCAGGGCGTACAGGTAGGGCGTGCCGGGTCTGGGCTCCCAGAGATGCACCTCCGGGATGGTGATCGTGCCTTCTGCACCCTCGGCGCTTGCAACGATGTTGCCATCCGCATCCAGCACCGTGACATGGACAGGCGCGCTGCCGGTGGTTTTGACCGCGTACTGCACCGTGCCGTCCACGGCGGGCACTACGGTCACATCCTCGATATACTCTTTTGGGGTGGTGTAGAGCACCACCGGGCGGTGGATGCCCGCATAGTTGAAAAAGTCAAAGTTGGGGCGGTTCTGGGGTGCGGCGGCGCGCTTGGCAGCCTCCACACTGGGGATGCCCGCGTTGTCCGATCCAAAGAAGGCCAGTTGTCCGTCCTCGTTGCCCACAGGCAGGGTGCTGTGGTTTACCCGGTTGTCGCAGGCGACGGTCAGCAGCACCGTCTCACCGGGGCGCAGCAGGGCGGTGACGTCTGCTTCAAAGGGGGTAAAGCCGCCCTTGTGCTGTGCGATAAGCTGGCCGTTCAGCCAGACGTTTGCCGTGTGGGTCACCGAGCCGAACCGCAGCACCACCCGCTGCCCGGCGCAGAAAGTGGGCAGGGTAACTTTGCGCTGATACCATGCCCAGCCGTAGTGGCGGCGCAGGGCGGTGGTCTGGTCGTTCTGGTCGTTGTAGCTGGCGGGCACGGCGATGGGCTGGGCATCCGGCAGGGGCTTTGCGGGATCGAACTGGTCTTCCACGCAGCTGCCCAGCGCAAACGCCCATGTGCCGTCAAGGCTCAGCTTCAAGCGCGCTTCATTCTGTTCAGGATATAACATAACGCTTTCTCTCTATTTCTGCAAAAAATGCGGGGCGCGGGTACTGCCCACGCCCCGCTTACGGGTGATTTGTTTAGCCCTTGATGCCGGTGGATGCCACGCCCTGCACAAAATACTTCTGCAGGGAGAGGAACACGATCAGCACCGGGATCAGTGCCACCACAGAGGCCGCCATGATCAGGCCGTACTCTGCAGAATACTGGGTGATGAACATACGCAGACCGATCTGGATGGTCTTGAGCTCGGTCTTGGTCAGGTAGATCAGGGGGCCAAGGAAGTCGTTCCAGGTGTTCACGAAGGTGAAGATGGTCAGGGTGGACAGGGCGGGCAGGCTGAGGGGCAGCATGATGTGCCACCAGATGCCGTACTCGCTCAGGCCATCAATGCGGGCAGCCTCACACAGCTCGGTGGGCACGCCCTCGTAGAACTGCTTCATCAGGAACACGCCGAAGGCGCTGAAGGCCTGCAGGCACATAATGGCCAGATGGGTGTTGTTCAAATGCCACGAGCTCATCATCATGAACTGGGGCACCATGTAGGCCTGCCAAGGCACTGCGATGGTGGCAATGTAGCCGAGGAAGAGCGCATTTTTGCCCTTGAACTGCATCTTGGCAAAGGCGTAGGCTGCAAAGGAGGAAGTGAACAGCTGCAACAGGGTGACCACCACGGTGATCTTGACCGTGTTTTTCACAAAGGTCAGCAGCGGGATCTGGGTCCAGATGTCCACATAGTTCTGCCAGCGGGGATTTTTGGGGATCCACTGGATGGGGAAGCCGAACACGTCCTTATTCAGCTTAAAGGAGGAGGACAGCATCCACAAAAAGGGCAGCAGCATACAAGCTGTGATGACGATGAGGAAGAAATAGATCAGGAACTTGGAGATGAAATTGCGGCGCTTCTGGGAAGCGTGGTCTTTAATAACAGCGGTTGCCATGGTTTCTTCCTCCTTTCTCAGTTATCGCCCTTGGAGCCGCGGAACTGGATGATGGTAACGATCAGCACCAGTACGAACAGCACCATGGCAATGGCACTTGCGTAGCCGTATTTCGGGGTATTGACGAAGGCCACATTATAGATGTAGTACACCAGCGTCATGGTAGCAGTGCCGGGGCCGCCCTGCGTGATCATGTACATCTGGTCGTAGACCTTGAAGCCGGAGATGGTGAGCATAATGACCACAAAGAAGGTGGTGGGGCGCAGCTGCGGCAGGGTGATGTGCCAGAACTGCTGCCAGCGGTTTGCGCCGTCCAGCTCGGCGGCTTCGTTCAGGTCCGGGTTGCAGCCCTGCAGGCCTGCCAGATAGATGACCATGTAGTAGCCCATGTTCTTCCATACACTGAACAGGATGACCGTGATCATAGCGGTGTCCTTACCGGCAGCCCAGCGGGGCAGGTTTTCCACCGCCACGCCAAAGAACTGGTTCAGGATCATGTTGATGGGGCCCATGGAGGGGTTGAAGATCATGTTCCACACCGCTGCCACCGCCACCAGCGAGGCAACATAGGGGAAGAACGCCACCGTGCGGAAGAAGTTGCGCAGCTTCACGTTCTGGTTCAGCAGCACAGCCATGGCCAGCGAGCAGGCCAGCGTCAGCGGCACGGTACCGATGACATAGACGATGGTGTTTTTCAAAGCCGCCTGAAAAATTTTATCGGTGGTGAAGAGCTTTACAAAGTTCTTCAGGCCGATAAACTCGATGGCGTGGCGGCCGTCCCATGCGCAGAAGGCCAGCGCAATGGCAAACACCATGGGCACCAGCGTAAACACGCAGAAGCCGATGAAGTTTGGCGCAATGAAGGAATACGCGATCAGAGAATCGCGGGTCGATTTTTTAAGCACTTTACGGGGAGTTTTATTCTGGACAGCAGCACTCGCCATAAAAGAGCCTCCTTTCCCGGAAGTATAACAGCTTTTCCAAAAAATGAGCGGGGCGGGCGCTGTGCATACCCGCCCCGCTCGGACAGGGCTTTTTTCCGATGCTCGTCATCGGAAAATGAATGGGGATCGAAAATGATGAAGAAGGAGAACCGCAAACCATTGCGGAAAACGCTTTATCAGCCGAGAACTGCGGGAACCTGATCGTTCATGTTCTGGATGCCCTCGTCCACGGTCTCGCTCATGGTCATAATGGCATCGTGCTCGGCGTTCAGGATGGTCTCGATATCAGAGGCGTACTGGGTGTAAGGCATTTCCAGATAGACATTGCTGGTGGTCAGTGCATCCACAGAATTGCTGTCCTCGGGGAAGCCCTCGGTGGACTTGATGATCTCGGCGGTGGCAGCGGAGCCGCAAGCCGGGAAGGTGCCGGTCTTGGCAATGGCCTGTGCGCCCTCTTCGGAGACACACCAGTTGATGAAGTCGGCAGCGGTCTCTGCCTTGGGAGAATCGGCGTTGATGGCCAGACTGGTCACAGTGCCCAGCGTAGAACCAGCCTCTGCACCGGCGGGGTGCGGATACTTGACGATGCCCCAGTTGAACTTGGTCTCGGCATCCTTCATGTAAGCTTCCAGCGTGGAAATGAACCAGCTGCCCATGTTGACCATTGCGCACTGCTGGTTCTCAAAGGCTGCGGAGTAGTGCAGAGAAGAGGTCTTGAGGTAGCCGTAGTCCATGCAGATGCCGTCCTTCTGCTGGGCAATGACCATATCGTAGGTGGGCTTCATGAAGTCGTATTTGCCGTCGATGATGGTGTTCTTGCCGTCCAGAATGGAGAACAGAGAAGCGGCGGAGCGCCAGGTGTGGTAATGGCAGCCATAGACCTTGGTGTCGCCGGAGCCGCTGGTCATCTTGCGGGCCAGAGCATCGTAATCTTCCATCGTCAGGTCATTGGAGGGATACTCCACACCGGCCTTATCGAACAGATCCTTGTTGTAGTACAGCACCCAGAAGTCGCTGCGGAAGGGCACGGCGTAGAAGTTGCCGTCATCGGTGGTCAGCTGCTCGATGGTGCCGTTGAAATCGCCGGTGTCGCGGGTCAGCACCTCGTTCAGGGGCTTGAGGTAGTCCAGATTGATCAGGTTTGCGTAGCCGGGGATATCCTTGACGGTCACGACATCCAGATCGGCGCTGCCGGCCAGCTGGGTAGCCAGAACGGTCATGTAATCGCTGGAGCCCAGATCCACCATCTCGATGGTCACGTCCTTGTGGCTTGCCATGTAGCCGTCGGCCATGGCCTGCCAGTAGGGGGTGGACTCCTTATCCCACACCGACCACTGCAGGGTAACAGGGCCTGCTGCTGCGGATGCAGCGGTGGAACCGGCAGTGGAGGAAGCAGCGGTGGAGCTTGCGGAAGAGCCGCCGCAGGCGCTCAGAGCAGCAGCAGCGCCGCAGGCAGCGGCAGCGGTAAGGAACGAACGACGAGAGATCTTTTTCATAAGTGTGTCCTCCTTCAGGGCAGTGTGTGTATTTCGTGCAACGGTCTCCCCCGTGCCGGGGAGCCACTCGCTTTTGTTGACACTAGGATACCGCACAAACGCAAAAACCGGAATGGAAAAATTCCGGGAAGAGTTGCAGTTTTTCTGTATCTTTTAAAAAAAGATGCACTTTCTTACACTGGAGTCTGCACTTTCTTGTTCTCTTGCACAGTTTACATCCGTAGCACAAGAAAAAAGCGTATAAAGTACACAATTTTCATGAAAAAAGTCGTTGACAAACCGCGCCGGAATCAGTACTGTATAAAGGAAAGAATGCAAAATATTACCGGAAAGGAGGCTCCGCTATGAAGAGCAGCCATCGTTTCCCGCTGCGGCGGCAGATCGTGTGGGGGATGCGCTTTTTTACCATCCTTACCTCGCTGGCCGTGGGCGCGGCGCTGTTCACCCTCTCCAACCAATATGTGCGCGCCAACTCCTTGCAGGCGGCAGAGTTCAACCTGCGGCTGGTGGCTACCTCCATCGAGACCAGTCTGGACAGCGCCGATGCTCTTTTGAACTGGGCTTCCATCGACAGCACCGTGCGGCGGTACATCTCGCAGGAAAATATCAACGGCACCCAGACCATTGCCGCCTACGAAGCCGTGCAGGAAAAATACTATTCCAGCACCCTGTACAGCCATATCCTCCGCTTTTTTATTACCAATGAAAACGACCGGCATTTGCAGTTCGGCACGCTGAACTCCTCGGCGGCGCTCAACCGCACCAGCATAAAGCAGTTTCTCCCCAAGGGGTACGGGATGCAGTTCACCACCGACCCGCTGCTGCCCGGCAGTCCGGACTGCATCGCCCTCAGCCAGCCTGTCCGCTGCGGCAAGGGCACCTTGCACCGGGGCAGCACCTACCTTGCGCTGGACACCGCCATTATCACCGACCCGGCTGCGGGCTACAACCTGACCGACGGCAGCGCCCTGTACTGGGAGATGGGCAGCCGCCTGTGGCAGATCGAAAACGGCAGCCTGACCGAGATTGAAAACCCGCTGCGGGAGGTGGACTACACCCTGCGCACCGGCAGCAATAACGGCGTGACCGAGCAGACCGCATGGCAGGGCAAGGTGCAGCTGGACGGCCAGAAGTATTATGTAGTCAAGGTAACACTGAACGGCCGCAGCGCGGCGCTGGTGCAGCTTTTGCCCGCAAATACCTTTTTGCTGCACTACGGCGTGTACCTGTGGCTCATCACCCTTGGCATTGCCATCATCTGGGGACTGAGCTTTTTGATGCAGCACTGGCTGGAGCGGGTCATCACCCGCCCGGTGGAGGCACTGCAAAAGCGCATCGAGACCGTGGGCAGCGGCAGCTTTGCCCCCGACCGCACGGTGGAGTGGAACAACGAGCTGGGCGACATCGGCCGGGGCATCAACCAGCTGGCTGAAAACGTGGACAGCCTGATGACCCGCCGTGTGGAGGACGAGCGCCGCAAGCAGGAGCTGGAATACCGGATGCTGCAAAACGAGGTGAACCCGCACTTTATCTACAACACCCTCAACAGCATCCGCTGGATGGCTACCATCCAGCACGCGCCCGGCATTGCCGAGATGGTCACCGCCTTTGCGCGGCTGACTAAGAGCATCTCCAAGGGTACCCAGAAGCTGGTACCTTTGCAGGAGGAGCTGGCGCTGCTCAACGATTACTTTACCATCCAGCAGTACCGCTACGGCGGCGACTTGGAAATTGAGGTCTCCCGCATTGAAAGCGAGACCCTTTGCCGGGACTGCATGATCCCCCGGTTCACCTTGCAGCCGCTGGTGGAAAACGCCATCTTCCACGGGCTGGAGCCCAAGGGCGGCCACGGCAGCGTGCTGCTGGATATCTCCACCGACCCGGATACCGGGGACGTATTGCTGCGCATTACCGATGACGGCGTGGGCATGCCGCCGGAGCAGGTAGCGCACCTTCTGGACGAGCCCGCCGAGGGTGCCGAAAAGGCTGAAAAGTTCCGTCATGTCGGCCTGTGGAACGTGAACCGCCGCATCCGGTATTCCTTTGGCGAGGGCTACGGCCTGACCATTGAAAGTGAAGAGGACGTGGGCACCGAGGTCACCATCCGGCTGCCCTATCAACAGAAAGGAGACAGCCATGCTGCGGATATTACTGGTGGATGATGAGCCGCTGGTGCTCATCGGCCTGCAGGGGATGCTGGAATGGGAAAAGCTGGGCTATACCGTCTGCGGCACCGCCCGCAACGGCAAGCTGGCGCTGGAACTCATTGAGCGGGAGAAGCCGGATATCGTCATTGCCGACGTAAAAATGCCGGTGATGGACGGGCTTACCCTTGCCCGCACCTGCCGGGAACGCAGCGCCCTGCCCGCCTTTATCATGCTGACCAGCTTTGAAGAATTTGGTTACATCAAGCAGGCCATGGGTGCCGGGGTGGTGGATTATCTGGTCAAGCTGGACCTGACCCCCGAGAACCTGCAAACCGCCCTTGCCAAGGCCGCCGAAAAGGTAAAAAAGGAGCGCGCTTTGCTGGGCGAATTGTCGGCACAGGAAAACCTTGCTGAGAGTGTGCGCAGCTATCAGGAGCGTTTTTTCGTGCGGCTGTACGCCGGGCTGTTCCCGGACGAAGCCGCATTGGAGCAGCCTTTGCAGCACATGGAGCTGAACCTTGCAAGCGACGCCTATCTTGTAGCCAGCTGCGAGATCATCGCCAACACCGCCCTTACCCCCGCCCAGCAGCTGAAGCTGAGTTTTTCCTGCGGGCGGATGCTGGAGACCACCCTGCAAAACTACCTGCCCTGCTATGTGACCGGGGCGGATGCCATGCGCTGCAATGTGCTGTTCTGCCTGACCGATGCCCAGTGCCAGAACTACCGGACGGTGCTGCGCCCGCTGCTGGAACGCGCCAGCCAAATTCTATACAACTATTTCACGGTACGGCTGCTCTGGGCGGTGGGACGCCCCACCGGTTCCCTGCTGGGGCTGGCGCGCTGCTGCCGGGAAAACGCCCATTTGCAGCCCCTGCTCACGGTGGAGCAGCCCATCCAGTTCGTGGAGGTCAACGAGGGCGACGCCACCGCCGGGAAGATGCAGGTGGTGGCACAGGTGCAGGAGTATATTAAGAATCACCTTTCGGAAAAACTGACGCTGGCCGATGTGGCGGCTGTATTCAATTTTTCGCCCAACTACCTCAGCCAGCTGTTTGGCAAATACGGCGACAGCGGCTTTGTGGAGTACATTACCGAGACCCGCATCGCTGCGGCGAAAGAGATGCTGGAACAGGGCGATTTGAAAGTATACGAGATCGCTGAGAAACTGGGGTACGAGAGCGCTTTCTATTTTTCCAAGGTGTTCAAAAAGGTCACGGGGCTCAGCCCGCGGGAATACCAGCAAAGTATTTAAAACCGGAGGCTTTTATGATACAGGAACAACTTGCTTTTCTGCCGGAATTTCTTCCCGATTACCGGCCCTTCCCCCCTGCCAAGGAACGCACCGCATGGCAGGGGCTGCCCCTGCGGGCAAAGCAGCGCTTTTTGCAGGCGGGGGAAGCCGCGCTGCAAACGCCCATTGCGCCCCTGCCGCTCTCGCTCTGGCTGGATTTCACCCACACTGGGCGGCGCACGCCATGGGAGACGGCTTACTTCTCCCGCCGGGCGCGGCTGTGCGCGTTGGTAAGTGCCGAGTGTGTGGAGCACAAAGGGCGCTTTCTGGATGCCATTGCAGATACCGTATGGGCGCTTTGCGAGGAAAGCGCATGGCAGCTGCCCGCCCACAACAGCTACATCCGGGACACCCCGCAGCTGCCCTTGCCGGACACCACCCGCCCCATCGTAGATTTATTTGCCGCCGAGACCGGCGCGCTGCTGGCGCTGACCCGGTACTTACTGCCCGATGAGCTGGATACTGCCGCGCCGGGCACCACGGTGCGGATGGAGCGGGAGCTGGACGCCCGCATCCTGACGCCTTATTTTACAAGCCACTTCTGGTGGATGGGCAACGGCGCAGAGCCTATGTGCAACTGGACGAGCTGGTGCACCCAGAATGTGCTGCTCACGGTCTTTCTGCTGCCCACCACGCAGCAGCAGCGAAAAGCTGCCGTCAAACAAGCAGCGTACAGCCTCGACTGCTTTTTAAAGGACTACGGCGCGGACGGCTGCTGCAACGAGGGTGCGCAGTATTACCGCCACGCCGGGCTGACCCTATGGGGCTGCCTTGAAATTTTGTCCAATGTTGCACCGCAGGCCTTCTCTCCCCTGTTCCATGAACCTAAAATCAAAAATATCGCAGAGTACATCTGCAATGTCCATGTGGAAGGCCCTTACTACCTGAACTTTGGCGATTGCAGCCCCCTTGCCGGGCGGTGCGGTGCGCGGGAATACCGCTTTGGGCAGGCTGTGGGCAGCGATGCTTTGCAAGCCCTTGCGGCGGCAGACTTCCGCGCCGATGCCGACCCCGACCATTTGCAGAACCCGGACGGCAGCACCCACATCAACCTGTGGTACCGGCTGACCACCGCCTTTGCAGAAGAAGAAATGATGACCTACTCCGCAGCGCCCCGGCACCATTTAACGGTGTGGTATCCCAGCGTGGGCGTCTATGCCGCGCGGCAGGGCAGCTGGGTGCTGGGTGCAAAGTTCGGCTCCAACGGCGACAGCCACAACCACAACGATACCGGCAGCATTACTGTATACAAGGACGGCAGACCGTTCCTGATCGATATCGGAGTGGAGAGCTACACCAAAAAGACCTTCAGCCCCCAGCGGTATGAGATCTGGACGATGCAGAGCGCATGGCACAACCTGCCCACCTTTGACGGCGTGCAGCAGCTGCCCGGCGCGGAATACGCCGCCCGGGAGGTGTGCACCGATAAAAACAGCATCACCGGCGAACTGGCGGGCGCGTACCCGCCCATCCCGGGGCTTACCACCTACCACCGCAGCGTATCGGTCAGTGAACAGGGCATCACCCTGCGGGACGAAACGGACTATCCCGGCACGGTGGAGCTGACCTTGCTCACCGAGCAACAGCCTGTCCCCGCTGCGGATGGCTTTGCGGTGGGCACACTGGGCGGCATTCGGTTTGACCCGGGTGCCGTAACGGCTGCTGTTACGCCGGTGCCCATCACCGACCCGCGCCTGCGCACCGCATGGCCGGAAACAATCTATAAGATCACCCTGCATTTCCAAAAAATGCTGAACCTCGAACTGTACTAAGGAGAACTGCCATGGAGACCATCAAGCTGAAAATTCTGGACGAAGCCGGCCACACCCTGATGACCTGTGACGCCGACACCGCCGTATCCCTTGTTTACACCAACTGCTACAAGCCCGGCGACCGGGTGGCGCTGGAAATCGACCATCCCGGGCAGTACTGCGTCATCCAGTTCGAGGACACCATGCCCGAAGCCCTTGTGTATGTGGTCAAGCGGGAGATCAACTTCCACATTCCCTTCGGGGAGCAGGCCATCACCTACTCGCCCAAGAGCTTTGTGGGCAGCCGTCATGTCATCCGGGCGCGCCTTGCGCTGCCGGAGGAGATCGCCGCCCGGCGGAATCTGGCCTTCAACTGCTATGACGAGCACGGCGACACCGGTTTTTATCCCCACGCCAGCGCCAACGTAGAAACGCGCGGCGAGGCGGTGTTTGCCGCCCGCAACGCCATCGACGGCATTTTTGAGAACAGCGCTCACGGCGAGTACCCCTACCAGAGCTGGGGCATCAACCGCGACCCGAACGCAGCTTTAACGCTGGATTTTGGCCGGGAAGTACTGCTGGATGAGCTGCGCATCACCGAGCGGGCAGATTTCCCCCACGACAACTACTGGGTAAAGGCCACGGTGGAATTTTCTGATGGCAGCCCGCTGGACATCCCGCTGGTGAAAAGCGCCAAGCCCCAGAGCGTGACCTTTGAGCCCAAGCGGGTGCACAGCCTTGTGCTGAAGGATCTGATTCAGGCCGAGGGGACTTCCCCCTTCCCTGCCCTGACCCAAATCGAAGCCTTTGGCACCGAGGTGAAGTAAGATGAGCATCTACAATGCCCTTTATGGGCGGGACGGCCATGGCGTAGGCCCAAACGAGCCGGAGAAAAAAGGCTTTGCACGCTTTTGCCAGATGGTCGGCCGCGACCTCGGCCAGCTGCTGGGCACGAACCTGATGGTCTGCGTGCTCTGCCTGCCCGCTGCGCTTGGGGTCTCGCTGGGGGTCACCCTGCTCTCCCTGCCGATTACGGTGGTGTGCAGCGCGGTCACCGGTCTGCTGACCGGCCCTGCCATGGTGCTGCTGGCAGACTGTGCCCTGCGCAGCTTGCAGAACGACCCCTCTCAGTGGCTGCCCCGGGCAAAACAGACCCTTGCCGTCCATTGGAAAGCCGCCTGCGGCTTTGGCTGCATTGGCACGCTGGTGCTGGGGCTGCTGTGCTTTGTGTCTGCCTTTGTGTTTGAAGCCGCCGCGCAGCAGGGGTATTACCCCGGGCTTGCGGTGCTGGTATTTCTGGCGCTGGACTTTCTGGTGCTGGCGGTTCTGGCTACGCTTTGCGCTGCCGTTCTGCCGCTGCAACTGCCCGCCCCGGACAGCTTGCTGCGCCGGGCGGGCAGGCTGCTGGCCGCTGCACCGGCGCGCTGCATCTTGGCAGGCGTTCTCATGCTGGCGGGCATCGGCGGCATGATCTTGCTGTTCCCGGTCAGCGTGTTCTGGGCGGTGCTGTTCGGCTTCTGGCTGCCGGGGCTGGCAGCGATGCAGACCCTGTTCCCGGTTTTGCGGCAGGAATACGGCGTAGAGGTGCGCAGCATCCCGCGCCCGACAGCGCCGGATAAGCCCCTGACCGCACAGGAGCAGAAAAAGCGCTCCCGCGCCAACTGGTGGTATTATAACTGGGGCATCGTGGCGGTGGCGGCAATGGTCATTGTGGGCGTAGCGTATGTGGCGCACGGCCTGCTGACTACCGTAGACCCGGACTACACCGTAGCGGTGGTCACGGCAGAGGCTTTGCCGGACGAGGCCGTGCAGCGCTTGCAGACTGCACTGGCAGACTATGCGGAGGATGCTAACGGGGACGGGGCTGTTGTGGTGCAGGTAAACAACTACACATGGAGCGCCGATGCCGCCCTGACCGACATGAACGGCCAGATGGCGGGTGCCACCCAGATGAACACCGACCTTGCCAACGGCGAGAGCAAAATCTGGATCTTGGATGACCCGGAGGGCTTCGAACAGGCCTATGGGGCGCTGAGCGAAAAGCTGGGCGCGGACTGGCAGGCAAAGCTCATCCCGTGGAGCAGCCAGCCCGCCCTTTCCGGGCTGGAACTGGGCAGCTACAATACCGCCGCCGACGGAAGCCAGACCGTGGATATTCAGAGCCGCTTTGCCGGGTACAGCGTAGCAGTGTTTGATGCTTCAGATGCGCTATGGCAGGCGCTCAATTCGTAAAAAAGAAGCCGGACGTAGTGTCCGCACTGCGTCCGGCTTCTTTCATACAGTACCTTGAATCTTGCATAAGCCGTCTGAACGTGATACCGTGCCATGACCTCACACTTTCCATGGGCGAGCCGGACAACGCCGCTGCAAAACTTCGTTCGGAGCAAACGGTGACCCCATTACATGAGCAGAGCCCAGCTACTTATTTTTTGCGTCTTAACAATTTGGAAACATTTGTAGAACTTGTCGGGGCGAGGCCCCTCCATCTGCTATCGCAGACCGTTCTGCCGCTTAAAAGCCCCACTGGGGCTTTCATTGCTGCGCTGCGCTGCGCAAACGCGGTCTATGCGTTTTGAGCGCAGCGGTAGAGGGGGACAAACGTCCGGGCAAAGCTCCCTTTGCGGGTGTTGTATTTTGTCTTATCCGGCAGCCACGGCAAAAAGCAAGCCGCCTTGTGCTGTGGGGATGGCACCAGCCACCCTTGTGGAGGTGCTTCATCTTCTCCTGCACTCCCTTCTTCTTTTGACATTTCCTTTGACCGTAAGCAGGGGGATGCATCGATTTTGCACTCATTTGTCCGCGTGCGTCCAGCAGCGTCCGGCTCACCACAGAGCTTGCCGTCTTGGAAAGCGCCAGCCCCACTTCCTGTTCCAGCTCCCGGATAGCATTGGTCAGGCTGGGCTGAGAAATATAGAACTGCTGCACTGCATGGCTGATGGTGCCGGTGCCGGCAACAGCCGTGACATAGCGGAGTTGTTGAAGGGTCACGGCAGTTTCCTTTCGGCGTGTTTTCTCTATCCTACCGCAGAGCCGCCAAAAACGCAACGTATTTTCTTCTTTGAAATACCAAACGAACATTGCCGGCATATCCAAGATACGTTTTACCCGCCCTGCAATTTCCCTTATAATAGCACCGCAGTCTTGAAACGGCTGCAACATTCCCATATCACAAAGGAGGCTTTCCGGTATGGGACAACGGCAAAGTGAGATCATCAAAAATCACATGGAAGTCTACTGGCACGACTATGCGTCGGCCAGCAAGGGCGTCCCCATTACCGAGGCGGGGCTTGTGGAAAAAGCCTCCGTCATTGGACGCACCGGGCTGATGCTGCTGGAATGCGGCACCGGCGCATGGCGTGTCCGAAGCTCCATGAACACCCTTTCGCGGGAGCTGGGAGTCACAACAACAGCGGACATCGGCCTGTTGTCCATTGAGTTCACCTGCTTTGACGGTGACCAGTGTTATACCCAGTCACTCTGTCTGACAAATACGGGCGTGAATACCTCCCGGCTGAACCGACTGGAGCATTTCGTCAACGACTTCGACCGGGAAGGAAAATTTATGACCGGCGAAGAACTGCACAGCCACCTCGATGAGATCGAGCGCATCCACGGCTTGTATTCGCCCATCGCACTGGGCTTTGCAGCTGCACTGGCCTGCGGCTGCTTCACCTTTCTGCTTGGCGGCGGCATTGTGGAAATGCTGTGTGCCTTCTGCGGTGCAGGCATCGGCAACTTTGTACGGTGCAAGCTGACAAAGCACCATTTCACCCTGTTTCTGGGCATTACGGCGTCGGTCTGTTCAGCAAGCCTCGTGTATGCCATCCTGCTGAAGCTGGCAGAGGTGCTGTTTGCCGTATCGGCGCAGCACGAGGCGGGGTATATCTGCTCCATGCTCTTCATCATTCCGGGCTTTCCGTTCATTACCAGCGGCATCGACCTTGCCAAGCTGGATATGCGCTCCGGGCTGGAACGTCTGGCCTACGCCATCCTCATCATTCTGGTGGCAACCATGACGGCTTGGATCATGGCACTGCTGCTGCATTTGCAGCCGGTGCAGTTCCCTGCCCTGAGCCTGACACTCCCGGAAGAGATCGTGTTCCGGCTGCTGGCAAGTTTTGGCGGTGTGTTCGGCTTTTCGCTCATGTTCAACAGTCCCCGGAACCTGGCAGTCTGCGCCGCCCTTATCGGTGCGGTAACGAACACGTTCCGGCTGGAGCTGGTGAGCCTTGCGGGCTTTCCGCCCGCTGTTGCAGCGTTTCTGGGCGCACTGCTGTCCGGACTGCTGGCCTCCTGCCTGAAGAGCGCCGCCGGTTATCCCCGCATCTCCGTCACTGTGCCGTCCATCGTTATCATGGTGCCGGGACTGTATTTCTACCGTGCCATCTATAATCTGGGCATCCTGTCTCTGATGGACTCCGCCACATGGTTTGCAGATGCCATTCTCATCATCGTAGCACTGCCGTTAGGGCTGATCTTCGCCCGTATTGTCACTGACAAGACTTTCCGTTATTGCACCTGATGTGCAGCATTTCCATTCTCCCATATAAGGCAAAACGCAGCGAATCTTTTAACGGTTCGCTGCGTTTTGTTTTGCTGTGATGCACTTATAAAGGGAGTTCGTTTACAGGGCGTTTACTCGCCGTAAACGATCTTGGTAGCAGTTTCCACATGGCGTTCCAGCCGGTCGGCAAAGTGTTCCAGCGGCAGAAAAACGCCAAGTTCATCGTAGCGGGTTCCGCCGTCCTTGAGCGTATCCTGTCCATAGTAGACCACGGAACGGGGCAGTGCGTGCTGCAGCTTCATCTGGATATCCCAGACGGTGGAGTAGGCCTCCGCTTCCGTTACCTTCTGCTTCACGGTGTCCGGCAGTTCGTAGATCAGCAGCAGCCCCAAATGCTGGTTGTAGTGGTACTCCACCACATCCATCGAGCCTTCGTCGTAGCCGTGATACTTGCAGTAGCCGCTGGCAAGGTACATTTTTACCTTTTCCTGCTTCTGGAACACCCGGATGAACCGGTCGTATACTTTGCTGCTCACGGCAAATTTGTTGTTCGGCAAAAGAACGCCGGCATCATCCGTCAGGATCACCGGGTTCGGCTGACCATCGGCGTTGAATTTGAACGGGATCAGGGCAGCGTTCCGTAGCAGGTCAAACATACTGTGCTGGCAGATCGCCATCAGAAAGGCAGACAGATCCTTGTTCTCGTAGGCATTGAACAGCGCTGCGGCAAACTGCTGTGCACTCACGGTCGGCGCATCCAGTACGTCTGCCATGTCCAGCGAGTCGTTGAAGGTATCCATCAGGCGTCGGCAGGCTTCTGGATTTTTCAGTATCTCCCCGAACAGTGCCTCTGCCTTTTCTTCTCTTGAAAATATCGTTGCCATCAAAAAGACCCTCTTTCTGTTTATTTCCAACTACCTATTATAGATTCATAATGCCCCGCTGTGAAATACTGCTTTCATATTGCTGCTATATGCAGAACACTTTTTACACATTTTCCAAGTGCCCGTATAACGGACACTGCAATCATGAAATTGCACGAGGGAAATCGAAAAGTATATAAGTTGGTTTGAACGGAGGCAGTTCCTATGTCTGAGGTCAAAAAGGTCGTGCTGGCATATTCCGACGGTCTGGACACATCGATTATCATCCCGTGGCTGAAAGAGCACTATAACAACTGCGAAGTCATTGCCGTGTGCGGCAATGTGGGGCAGAAGGGTGAGCTGGAAGGCTTGGAAGAGCGTGCCAAGGCAAGCGGCGCATCCAAGCTGTACATCGAAGACCTGACCGATGAATTTGTGGAGGATTACGTCATTCCCACCATGCAGGCCGGGGCAGATTACGAGGGTTATCTGCTGGGCACCAGCTTTGCCCGCCCCATTTTGGCAAAACGCGTGGTGGAGATTGCCCGCGCCGAGGGTGCGGATGCGGTCTGCCACGGCAGCACCGGCAAAGGCAACGATCAGGTGCGCTTTGAGCTGGCCATCATGCACTTTGCACCCGACCTGAAGATCATCACCCCGTGGCGCGAGTGGGACATCCAAAGCCGCGATGAAGAGATCGACTATGCCGAGGCTCATCACATCCCGCTGAAGATCAGCCGGGAGACCAACTACTCTAAGGACAAGAACCTGTGGCATCTGAGCCACGAGGGTCTTGATCTGGAAGACCCAGGCAACGAGCCTCAGTACGATAAGGCCGGCTTCCTCGAATTGGGTGTCAGTCCCAAGACCGCACCGGATAAGTCCGAGTTTGTGGAGCTGGAATTTGAAAAGGGCGCTCCTGTGGCTCTGAACGGCGAGAAGCTGAAGCCCGCTGCCATCATCGCAAAGCTGAATGAGATCGGCGGTCGCAACGGCGTCGGCCTGTACGATGTAGTGGAGAACCGTCTTGTGGGCATGAAGAGCCGCGGCGTCTATGAGACCCCCGGCGGCACCATCCTGTACAAAGCCCACGAAGTGCTGGAAACTCTGACGCTGGACAAGCTCACCGCCCACAAGAAGCGTGAGCTGGCCATCACCTTTGGTGAACTGGTGTATGATGGCCAGTGGTTCAGCCCGCTGCGCAAAGCTCTGAGTGCCTTTGTCACCTCCACACAGGAGCATGTCACCGGCAAGGTGCGTCTGGAACTGTACAAGGGCAACCTCATCAATGCAGGGGTCTGGTCGCCGTTCTCTCTGTATCGTGAAGACATCGCCACCTTTGCCGCAGGCGGCGACTACAAGCAGAGCGATGCCACCGGTTTCATCAGCATCTATGGTCTGCCCACCAAGGTGCAGGCTATCGTAAACAGCAAAAAAGAAGGGGAATGAAGTAGCTTATAGCAGTTTGTGTTTTTAATGCACAAGCATCGCTTGTGTTTTACTCTGCGAACAAAAAATCCGAACCCTTCTCCTATTGGAAAAAAGTTCGGATTTTGTTGTTGTGGTGCACCTCGCGCACTCATATCCGAACTTTTCTCCGCTTTTACAGCTTCCCCGAAAGTGATCGTTTCCGTACCTTCCTTATAATTAAAGGTAATAAGTACCTTATCATCGTAGAGATAGATGGCATTGATGAAGGTATCCACCAGTGCCTGCCGCTGCTCCGGCTGGGTCATATCCAGCTTGCGGAAGCGAAGCAGCCAAAACCGGATGAACTCTTCTTTCATCTTCGGCTTGGCCAGCCGTTCCTCTGCAATGCGGGCTTGCAGTTCCTTCCTCTGCTCTTCCAGAGCTTCCAGCCGCTCCTTGGTGGAGCTGGTCAGAATGCCCATCTGGATAGCGTTCAGCATATTAGTGATGCCGACTTCCGTTTCTTTCAACTGCTTTTCATAGATGGGCAAATCCGTGCTTTTCTGATTTTGCAATTCCATGACTTTGGCGATGATGGCATTCATGGAAGCGTCATCTTCCACCAGCTTCATGGTTTCGTTGATCACCAGATCTTCCAGCCACTGTTTCCGCACGGCCTTTTTATCGCAGGTCTTTTTCTTCTTGGCAGCAGCACACTTGTAGTAGGTATACATTTTCCCGGTGTGGCTGACACCGCTTTCTCCGAACATCAGCGCTCCGCACTTACCGCAGTACAGCTTGGTGGTGAGCAGATAGCTTTCCTCTGCCTTATGACGGGCAGGGGCCTTTTTATTTTTCGCCAGCTTTTCCTGCAATCTGCCCATCTTCAATTTGAATGATCTTCCTTTATACGCCGCTATTCCCGCGAGAACTGACGCTCATTGGCGGTGTTGCACTATAAAAAGCTTTGCCGTTTACGGTGCCCTGCGTCATGCCAATTAAATCGATCAGCTGATCCTCAGAATATGCAACCGGACAGTTTTTCAGTTTCTTGGTGCTACACGAATAGGCTCCATCTGTTAAGGTGACTACACCCATCCGTTCCAGACTTGCCAGCATCTTTCCAAGTTCTTTTCGGTCACATTTTATTCCTTTTTCCGAAATAGCTGTTGCAATCTGGGATGCCGACAATGTTTTTTCAGTTAGCAACATGGCCAATGCAAACTTTGCTCCTTTTAAGTAGTAGGGGATGATTTTATTGCGTATCCAAATTCCCTTTTTCATGTTGCAGTTCTCCTCTCAGAATCTGTCCATCCTCGATCCGAATGATCTGCTGCGCCTTCTGCGCAATTTCCGGGTTATGCGTGACAACGATAAGCGTTTGCCCGAACTCCGCAGCACATTCCATCAGCAGCCGCATCGTATCCTCACCCGTCCGCGTATCCAGATTTCCGGTAGGCTCGTCTGCAAAAACGATGCGGGGCTTTGCAATCAGCGCACGGGCGATTGCCACACGCTGCTGCTGTCCGCCGGAAAGCTGTGCGGGGCGGGAATGTAGCTTGCCCGCAATGCCCAAGATTCCGGTCAGCTTATGGAGCATCTGTTCATCCGGTGCTCTATGGTCCAGATAAAACGGGGTCAGAATATTATCCTGCACCGTGTACTCCGGGAACAGGCGGAAATCCTGAAAAATAAAGCCGATCTTTTGCCGCCGCACCTGTGCCAGCTGCTCCGCATTCATTGCATAAATGTCCTGACCGTCCAGCAGCACCTTACCGGTGGTGGGCGGCAAAAGTCCTCCCAGAATTTTCAGGAGCGTAGATTTTCCGCTGCCGCTGGAACCGATGATGGACGCAAATGTACCGTTTTCAAGGGTCAGGTCGCTATTTTTGAGGGCGTGAACCGCACTTTCCCCTTCCCCGTAGGTTTTGGAGATCTGTACAGCTTCCAGAATTTTATCCTTCATAAGATGTCCCCCTTGGATGCTTTTTTACGAATAAAAGAGAAGATCGGCAGCAACGCTGCGGACAGCCAGAACACCATCAGCAGAACGCTGACCATGATCTGACTTCCCACGGGTTTATGGAACGCATATACCCGTCCGCTTGTATGAATACGGATCAGGTCGAGAATGCTCTGGATCGGAACGATACGCGAAACTACCGCATAGACAACGATGTTCACAAGCAGCGTTGTCCCAACGATGACCGGGAGCAGCAGCTTTGCATAGGACAGCACCAGTTTTTTCGGGGAAACGCCCAGCGTCAGGAGAAGCGACAGCCGCTGCTGCTGGACTTCATAAGCCGAAAGATTCAAAACCACCAGCAGCGCACACCCCAGAAGGACCCCGAATACCGCAAGGATACCGACAAGGAAAGCGCTCTGTGTGCCCTCGGTGTAGCTCTGGCTGATCAGGTCGTAGTTATCTGCACTCAGGATACCATTCCTGCGCGTCGCAATGGAGGAAATAGACCGCCGCAAAGAGAAATTGCTGCCAGCGGACAGTTTCACGTTCAGGCTGCTGTATCCTTCCTTTTCCATAAAGAAACTTCCTGCGCTCTCAAACATTTTATGGTAAAGAGCCGTACTGACAAAAATTGTGCCGCTGAAAAGGAGCCGGTCTGTTGTCAGCAGTGTGTAATTGCTTGCAGACTTTACGACACCGGCAATGGGCAGCTGGGCGGTGTACGTCCGGTAGACCTCATTCCCGGCTTCATCCTGCCCGGTATAACGCCGATATTGGATACTCAACTTGTCTCCGGCCGCAAAAACCGGTTCAACCAACGTACTGCCATCCGGTTGGAAGCCCTGATAATATTCATCCGCAGCGGGGTCATAATAGCAATCTCCCCACAGGGTCAAAACAGAATCCCCGGACAGCAGTGTCTCTATTTTCTCGTCCGAAACGCCGGCATCTGCGGCAATGCGGCGCAGTTCGTCCTCCGGCAAGGCGCAGACAGTCGTGTTCAGCGTTCCTCTTTCTGCATTTTGCAGCAAGCTCGGAATGTCCGTATAGAAACCGTTGTCCTTGACCCAGATATCGGCAAGCATCTTGCTGGACTGGATCTTGTCTGACGTCACGGTATAGGTATCGGTCAGATCAATTGCAGCGGAAACCTCTTCCACACCGGGCAATGCAGCGAGATCCTCTTTCAGAGAAAACGGCATCCCGGAGGTTCCGTTCATCTTGATGGACAGACAGGCATACGGTGCATCCAGATCATATGGCAGCATGACACGCCAGCCGACATACAAACAACTGACGGCGATCAGCAATACCGCGCAGCCGACACCGATCTGCGGTGCAAGCGGCAGCTGTGCCAAGCGGAATTTTTTTGCAGGCTTCTCTTTGGGTTTTGCGGTCTGCGGGCGAACCAGCACCGCAGGCAAAAGTGCACCCAGCAGTACGGAGAGCAGAAACAGCACCGCCAACGGCACAAGAGATGCAGCGGGGACCGCCAAGAACGAAAGGTGCTTCTGCAGCCCCAGACCGACGGCCGCAGCACCGCAGCCCAGTGCAAACCCTGCAGCAACTGCTGCAAGCCCGGCAAAAAGCGCTTCCCACAGGCACATAAGCCGGAGATCCCGATTTTTAGCCCCCAGCGTCAGGAAGGTGTTGATGGTATGTACACGCTTGTGCAGAACGATCAGGAAATACTGCGCCACTGCAAAAAAGCTGACCAGAATCGCTGCGACCAGCAAAAAGCGCAGGGAGGACGAAACGGTATCCTCCTGCGGGTAGGCATACTCGTTTGCCACTAAAGCAGGGTCGGTCGAAGCGGTCACGGGTGCGGTTGCATTCAGATAATAAAACGTCTGGAACTTTTGCCCGTCCAAGGCAAGCGGCTCTGCTACAATGCCGCTGACGGTGAGATTGCCGTTCAGATTCCAATAAACATCATAGGCAGGAAGAACACCGCACAGGGTATAGGCTTTTTCCATCACTGCGCCGGAGCCTGCCAGCGGGTCGTAATCATTGGCAGCCACCTTCAGCGTGACCGTCTGCCCTACGTCATAGGAGCAGCCCAGCGCATCCAGCAGCGTCGTCGTCATGGCAATCTCATCGGGCTGGGTGGGGAAATCACCGCTGATCGGCACGATACGCCCCAGCTGTGCAAAGGTATCGTCTACCGTTCCGATCCCGCCCGCCACGCCATCGTCTGCGCCGAGAACGATTCCATTCTGAATCGTTGTGCTGGCTTTTGCGGACGCAGGCAGATTCTCCCGCACCTGTGCAGCATCCGTGTCCGTATCCGATAATCTCAGATATTGCCACTCGCCGTACAGTTCGCATCGGGTATCCTGCAACGCCTGGGCGGAACTGTTGGAATAAATCGTTGCTGCTGTCAGAAACGAAAAAACCATCGTCAGCAGGATCAGCAACAGGCTGGTTTGCTTTTTCCGCCCAAGCATCCCATGGAACGCCAAAATAAGAGATGGGTTTTCTTTGATTTTCATAAGCTGTCCTCCCCTATGTCTTACACGCACCTAGAAAAGGAATTTTTCTATTATAATAACGCTTTTCGGGGAAATTTGTTACACAGTTCTTTTAATTTTCTCAAATTCTGTATGGGTGCACATAAACCGCCGGGAAGTTTACCGCATATTCACAATTCGCCCTTCCGTACATCCTGACACCCCAGCCTCTCCCCTGCGTTTTGCAGGTGGAAAGGCCGGGTTGTTTTTATGCACAAGAGCGGAGTGGCTAAAGTTCGTTTTAATTGAGCTTCAATCATATTTCGTCAATGTATTTCGTCAGTTTTCACACATTTGAAGTAAAAAGTGCAAAAGCGATTGACTTTCTATCAAACTCCGTGTATTCTGAACACAGAAAGCCAAATGGTTTTTTCCCATAAGGCGCATAAAGCAAAAGACATAACAGGAGGTCTCATGTTATGAAAATGACCCGCCGTGATTTTTTGAACGTTTCTACTGCGGCTGCGGTGGTTTGCGCAGCTACACTTTTGCCCGTAGAGAAAGCCGCAGCCGCACAGCAGACGCTGGCTGCACAGAACCTTCTGGAGCAGGCGTATCTGTACGCCTTTCCGCTGGTGATCATGGATGCTACGCGGACGGCTTCCACAAACACCCGCACAGCTACAAGCAACAAAGCCCCCATCAACCAGTTCATCCATGCGGAAAAGCTGGCAGATGCAACGACCCGTGCCGTGGTTACGCCGAATGTGGATACCATCTATACGCAGGCGTTTCTGGATGTCGGCGCAGAACCAATGATCTACGGCGTGCCGCAGACCGACCGCTTTTTTAATGTACAGGTGCTGGACGCGTGGACAAACACCGCCGCTGTGCTGGAAACGCCGGGGCTTTATGCCATTACCCGTGCAGACTGGCAGGGCGAACTGCCGGAAGGGGTGCAGCGCATTGATGTGCCTACCACGATGGTCTGGACCATTGCCCGCATCGTGCTTTCCGGACAGGAGGACCTGCCCAACGTCCGGGCTATTCAGGATAAGATGCAGCTGATGCCGCTTTCCGCCTATCAGGCGGGTGGATGGACCGCCCCCGCAGGCAGCTATGACCCTGCCAATGACTTTGTGCCGGTAAAGCACGTTCTTGCTATGGACGCAAAGGAATTCTTTGATACCGCCAATCAGCTGATGGAAACCAACCCGCCCGCTGCGGCAGATGCGCCGGTACTCCGGGAGCTTGCAGCACTGCATATCGGCCCCGGCGAGAAGTTCGATGACAAGGCGCTGGGTCTGTTCAGCGGACTGCGCTGGAAGCTGATGCTGCTCCAGCTGAAGAAAAAGCTGCAAAGCGAATCGGCGTGCTATACACGCCAGATGGGTCAGTGGATCTATTTCGGCGACCCCATCGGCAACTTTGGCACAGCATATACCTACCGTGCCATGGTTGCGCTGCGGGGTCTGGGTGCCAACACCACCGATGTTGCCATCTACCCTAAAACAGATGTGGACAGCACCGGCACAGTCCTGACCGGCAAAAAGACCTATACGCTGCATATCGAGGCAGATCCTCCCACACTGGAAAAGGGCTTCTGGTCGGTGACCGCCTACGGGGAGAACGATTTCCTCATTGAAAACCCCATTGACCGCTACTGCGTCAACGACCGCTCCGGTCTGCACCGTAATCCGGACGGCTCGATCGATATCACCCTTTCCAAAGAGGCACCGGCGGACACGACCAACTGGCTGCCGGTAGGAGAGGGAGATTTCCACCTCTTCCTTCGTATCTATAAACCGGATGCCGCCGCACTGACAGACTGGCAGCCGCCGGTCGTCCGCACAAACTGATCCGTAATAAGGAGGATCCTGCTATGAAAATGACCCGTCGGAATTTTATTTCAGCTTCGGCTGCTACAATGCTGGCGTGCGGAGTATCCTTGTCTGCACATGCAGCCGGAAGCGAAGCCGAAAATAATAGCCTGAACTTTATCGCTGATTTCTTCAGCGACCCTTCAAAGCCGGGGACGACGCAGGATGCGACGAGCTGTACCGCAGAAAAAAATGCGGAGTGGTACAGCAAACTGGATTTTTCCGACCGGCGGGAGTTTGCCAACGCAGAGCGCGGCCTGCTGGACGATCAGGAAGGCAGGGTCATTTACAACGATGACGGAACAACGGCGTGGGATCTGCAAAGCTATGGCGATCTGGATCGCGATGCGCCGGATACGGTCAACCCCAGCCTGTGGCGGAATACCCAACTCAACGCCAAAGCCGGTCTGTTTGAAGTATGTGACGGCATCTATCAGGTGCGCGGCTTTGATATGGCCAATGCGACCTTCATCCGCACCAACCACGGCTGGATCATTTTTGATGTCCTGATGTGCAAAGAAAATATGCAGGCAGCAAAAGCGCTGATGGAAAACCGGTTCGGACCGCTGGATGTCAAAGCTGTGCTGTACAGTCATAGCCATGTGGATCACTTTGGCGGCGCAGAGGGTGCGATCGACCGGAACGATGTAGCGGACCCCAGCCTTTCCATTGACAAACAGCTTGCCTCGGGCAAAACGGTCATCCTTGCACCGGAAGGATTTTTGAAACACGCCATCAGCGAAAACGTCTATGCCGGCATCGCAATGGCCCGGCGTGCGCAGTATCAGTATGGTACAGTGCTGGAAAAAGGAGAGAAAGGAGCACTCTCCATCGGCATCGGCATGGGACAATCTACCGGTACGGTGACCCTCATCGCTCCTACCTACGAGATCGGGGAAGATGTTCCAAAGCTGACCATCGACGGGCTGGAGATCGAATTCCAGCTGACCCCCGGCACCGAAGCCCCTGCTGAGATGAACGCCTATTTCCCGAAATACCGCGCCCTCTGGATGGCGGAAAACTGCACCGGTACGCTGCATAATCTGTACACCCTGCGCGGCGCAGAGGTGCGCGATGCCAACGACTGGGCGAAGTATATCATCGAGGCAGATCAGCGCTTCTGCAGCAAGACTGATGTGGTGTTCCAGAGCCACAACTGGCCGCATTGGGGTGAGGAGATTCATGAGTATCTGTTGAACACGGCAGCGATCTACAAGTTCATCCACGACCAGACCCTGCATTACATGAATCAGGGATATACCTCAAATGAGATCTCGGCGATGCTGACCCTGCCCAAAAAACTGGAAAAGGTCTGGTATACCCGTCCGTACTACGGTACGCTGGCGCACAATTCCAAAGCCGTTTACCAGAAATATCTGGGCTGGTATGACGCAAACCCGGTCAACCTGAATCCGCTCCCGCCCAGCGATACCGCCAAGAAGCTGGTAGAATATCTGGGCAGTGCCGATGCAGTCCTCCGCAAAGCGCAGAAGGATTTTGATAAGGGCGAGTATCAATGGGTGGCGCAGATCACCAAAGAACTGGTCTACGCCGACCCGTCCAACCAGAAGGCGCGCAATCTGTGTGCAGATGCACTGGAACAACTTGGCTATCAGGCAGAGTCCGGCGCGTGGCGCAACGCCTACCTGATGGGCGCTGCAGAACTCCGCAGAGGCAACCTGTCCAAACTGGCGCGCTCAGCCAATGGACTGACCGCGACAATGGGCGAGATGACCATCGCCATGCTGCTGGATTACATCGGTATCATGAGTGATGCCAATGCCGCCCAGAACGATGATCTGACTCTGAATCTGACGGTGACAGATGTAAATGAACAGTTCTATGTAACCCGTAAGAATGGCATCCTGCTGTCTTACCCCGGCGAGAACCATCCGGATGCACAGGCTTCCGTCACCTGCAAGCGTCTGCAGCTCTTTGCCCTGATGCAGGGTCAAAAGGCCGGGCAGATACAGATCAGCGGAGATCCCACTGTCCTGAAACGCCTGCTGGCATATGCGTCCAAGTTTGAAAAAACCTTCAATGTTATTGAACCGTAAAAACGATTCGGAATTTCAATTTTTTGAAAATATCTCTGAACCTTTGATATTAGGTTCTGTCAAGAGGGCTGGCACCGTCCAGCCCTCTGTCTTTTT